>MEHZ011625270.1_pt1 | contig 23676 bp, 17 predicted proteins | sample 897221 | NCBI WGS metagenome assembly MEHZ01 (sample SAMN05514161, study PRJNA337945) | marine metagenome | isolation source: marine surface water | place: Arctic Ocean | collected 2007-12-13
CTGTAGATAGCGACACCGGTAACACTTATGACCTTGTGATCACCGTCACCGATACCGATGGAAACACCGACACCGAAGACTGGACCGTAACGGTAGTAGACATAAACGAGGCAGTTGATTTTACCATCGACACTATTTCTAATGTCACCATTAATGAAAACACCACTTATACCAGTGTGACTCCTAATATTACTGGGACACCTATTGTTGGTGTTACTTACGCACTCAGTGGCAACGATTCTAGCCAGTTTTCGATTAACTCCTCCACTGGCGTCGTCACTATGACAGGGAAGGACTATGAAGAACCAGCAGATGCAGGTTCCAACAACACTTACTCGCTGACCATCACTGCAACAGATACCGACAGTAATTCAGACACTGAAGACTGGGTTGTCACGATAGCCGATGTATCTGAAGCAGGACTTACACTTCAATCAATCAATGATGTCAACATTGATGAAGGTGCTAGCTACGGGAGTGTAACCCCCGTTGTGAACGGCTCACCTGTTGGAGCTGTCACTTATGCTATCAGCGGCACTGATGCCGCGGACTTTAGCATCAACTCCTCCACCGGAGTGGTGACTATGGTGGCGCGTGATTTTGAGAATCCCGTGGATAACGACACGAATAACACTTACTCGCTAACCATCACTGCAACAGATACCGACAGTAATTCAGACACTGAAGACTGGGTTGTCACTGTCGTCAATTTAGGTGAATTTAGCATTACTGGTATTGATGATATTGCTATTGAGGAAGGCACCGTCTACACGAGCATAACCCCCAATCTTACTGGCACGCCGGTCACTCCGATGATTTATACAATCAGTGGAAACGACGCGGACGATTTTAGCATCAACTCCTCCACCGGAGTGGTGACTATGGTGGCGCGTGATTGGAATAACCCAGTGGATAGCAACAGCAACAACACCTATGAAATCACTATCACTGCGACAGATGATACCGGTGCGAGTGACACTGAAGACTGGATCGTCACCATAAAAGAGCAGACCTTGACTGATCCGACTCTTAAGCAAGATGTTGTAGATAGCTTAAAAGCAACTCAAGATATTGCTAGTCGATGGAGTTACACTAATATTGATGCCATTCATCATCGATTAAGCTGGCTAGACCGTAATAAAGGTAGCGAGAAAACCTCTTATCAGGGCATCAAAGTTCGTTTTAAAAATGAAGCGCTCAATTCGATCATGAACACTACGCCAGCACCTCAAGGGCCGTTAACAGGAGCTGTTGAAAGCAAAGCTACCAAACAACAGTGCTTCAAGGAAACTGGGAATTTAATTAATACGCCAACAAAAAAAGAATTAAAATCTTCTCAAATCGAGCAAGTTATGACGGATTCTGTCAAGCAAAGCCGAGACTGGATAAAGAGCAGAGATTCCAACCATTACACCTTGCAACTTGATGGGGTTGCAACAGAAGAAGCTTTTAATCCGCTGGCAAAAGTTCTTTATATCAGAAACTATCAGGCTCTATTAGGTTTACATATTTTTCAAAATAAAAACAGTGGCGGCAAGTGGTTTAGTGTTATTTATGGCGACTTTGAGACCAAAGCGAGAGCACTTGCTGCACTGAAAAATATGCCTCCAACGCTCGCCAAGCTCAGTCCGCAGATTCGTAGCTATACTGCGATCCAGCAGGATCTGTTCACCAGCATCTATGAAGAGCAGTCAGATCCTAGCAAAACTACCTCTGAAATCACTCCTACATCTATGAAAAACAGATCATTATGCAATAACAGTCAACTCCAAAATACAGCTCAAGCTGAAAGCGCTCAAGGCGAGATGAGCAGTATCGATCTTACATCTACTCTTCAAAATGTTGCCATTAATAAAGCAGCAAAAATTAGGGATGGCGCCATAGGTAGCCTAAATCCAACCTTTGGGCCACTGATAGGCAACTGGTCATTCTGGAGTAGCGGCGAAATTACTCTTGGAAAAACTAACTCGTCCTCTATGGAGTCTAAAAATAAATCCCTCCATCTAGGTATGGATAAACCCTTAAAAAATAATATGGGACTACTAGGGGTGGCGTTAGGTATAGGGAAAGATAAGACCGATATTGGGGAAGATAAAACAAAGATTCAGTCTGACAATTATAGTCTGTCTCTCTATGGCGCCTTCCCTGGATATAACGAATCCATTCTTGAGGCTGCTCTTGGATATGGGCACCTAAAATACGATACCACCCGCACAGATGAACTCAGCATCCTTAAGGGTGATCGTGATGCAAATCAACTATATGGATCGCTATCGCTAAGAGCTCTAGAACTTAATGGCAGTCGTAAAGGCGGCAAAAATAGTTGGGCAATTTCTCCATATGGCAAGATCGATATGTCTTATACAAAGTTTGATGAATTCAGCGAAAGTGGCGCTTACACAGCGTTAACTTTTGAAGATCAATATATGATCAATACTAGAATTTCTGCTGGGGCAGATATGCATTATGCATTCCAATTAAACGACACGACTATCAAGCCCTTTGCAAAACTAGAGTATGGCTTTGGTATAACAGATGTATCTGATGCAAAAATGTCTTATGTTTCACAAAAGGACATCACAAATCATCCCATTTATAACTTACAGACAGGCAATGCATCCAATACTGACTGGAAAATTGGGCTGGGTGTCGAAGTATTTTCTCAAGACAACCTTGATGCCACCCTTGGCTTTGAAAAGAGAAAAGAGCCAGGGTCGCTGAACGCATACAGTGACAGCATTTATCTTAATCTTTCGTGGACATTTGATTTAGTCGGCATACCCACTCAGACACCAAGGCGAGGAGCTAATCGCAATAAAGCAAAGGTGCCACACTTGTCTGTTGCTACTTATGAAAAAACTAGCATTTCAAAAAATCCACTAACAGAGATGTTACGGAAAACGTCTTTGACCATGCTTTCAAGCCAAGACTGGATCAACTCTAGAGAATCAGATAGCTATACATTGCAGCTCATTGGGGTCTCAACAGAACAGGCGGCAAAAGAATATATCCGGTATCAACAATACTCAGAGCTACTACGCATCTTTAAAAGTAAAAAGAATAATGCTCAGTGGTTTAGCGTTATATACGGCAATTACAAAAGCAAGGCAGAGGCGCTCGAGGCATCCAAGATGATAATCGCCAGCGGTTCAACAAAACCTTGGATCCGTAAATTGGATGCCGTTCAAAAGGATTTATTTGATTCTGCCAAACAAGTAGCCCTCTTTGCGGTAGAGGCTCTCTCTCCAGCAGCGACATCAGGTCGAAACTGGATAAACTCTAAGAATCCTAGCAACTACAGCTTGCAACTCATTGGAGTCTCAACAGAACAAGCAGCCATAAAATATATCCAACAATACAAAGGCTTGAAAGAATTGCATGTCTTTAAGCACAAAAGAAACAATGGTCAATGGTTTAGCGTCATATACGGTAACTATGAAAGTAAGGCAGAAGCACTGAGGGCATCTAAAAATCTGTCAACAGCTAGAGGCTCAGTGAGACCTTGGGCTCGCAGGATGGGGGCTATTCAGCAAGACCTCTTCCGCTAGGCACAATATCATCGACAGACCTTATGATCCTCCTATCGGCGGCTCGATTCCGTCTCTGGGCACCATTTCTTGGAATAAAAACTACATCACCCCGAAAATTCATCCTATAATTGTTTAGCTGGGTGTGTTGGCAAAAGAAGGAGGTAAGTAGATTGCGTAGAGTATTATTTGAAATCTTTCATGCACATATTTTCTAATATCTGACGTGTAACAACTGATTGGCCTCTAGATTCATATCCTTTTTCAAAAGCTTCCAACCTCTCGCTTAAAATTCTTTGGTCTTCTGCATACCTAAAAATATGCTTGAAGTTTCTGACTCTTAACCTCAAAGAGAGCGAGCGAGTTAAAAACTCCTTGAAATATATGTCAGCGATATCAATAATACCAATGTTATTTTCTGGGGTAAGAACCACATTAGAAAAATGAAGTGAGCGAAAATAGACGCCGTTATCGTGAAGATATCTGAGGAACTCACCAAATTTAAACATTAAATCCTCATCAAATTTACAAGATAAAGAACTCAGTATGCAACCCTCCAGAGCATCATAGTGCACAGCTGTTCGCTGCACTGAAGGGATACGATAAACATCGATAACTGTTACGGTGGGGATACCAAGTTTTTTTAGTTTTAATGCGTTTAGCGCAAACTGTTTCGCATATGGGAAAACTAACGAATACGAAATTAATCGCTTACGTCTAAATAACTTAAAGTAAGTTCCATCAGGAAGGTATAACACTTTGTCGCCAAAACCATCGGCTTCAACAACCTCTGCCCTGTGACGTTTTACCAAATATTCATTCTGAGAAAGTTTTTTCATAAAATAAATGCCAGCTAGCTAAATTTTGTTGCTGTTCTCAACATGCTTGGATCAAAGAAAGAGGCTATGCCGTAAAGCCTCTTCCGCTAGACACAACATCATCAATAGGTTTTGTGATCCCGTGCGGCGACGGAACACCATCCTCATCAACATGAACGAAAACTAATTCAGAAACCTGGGTGATAACCTTGGTAGTCTTTTTATTTCTAACAACACAGGATAGCGTTAACGAAGTCGTCCCGAGACTGATTAGCTCGGTACCTATTTCGACAATATCTCCAATTCTAGCTGTGGAAACAAATTCAACCCTAGAAATCAGCTTAGTGACTAATTTTTCAGAGCCAATTTGACAAGTCGCAAATATAAATGCTTCTTCATCAATCCATGCCAGAACTCGGCCGCCAAATAAAGTGCCGTTTGAATTTAAGTCCCTAGCGCTAATCATTTTTCTAGTTCGAAAAAGCATCATAACCCCAATAATTTATTATCTAATATGTTTGAATTATAGCCAAATTTAACGCTGCCATTAGTAAATCTTTTCTCTGTGCTTTAATAATTATTTTATTAAAAGCTTGGCCATACTATTATGAGCATATAAAACAACCTCGGTCACTTCTTAATATAAGAGGTATTGCATAATACATCTCCCCGTTACCGATAAAACAGCCTTTCGGTAGGGAGCCGAAAGACTTGCCCCTTAGGGCGCTAATCGAATAACTTAATAATATACTTAAAAGATAATTATGAAAAAATCGATTCGCTTTTCACTAATAATAAGCTCAGTAGTCGCGCTATGGATGCTTAGTGGATTATTCTCTGCTACTCAGGTGCCCGACTCATCAAATTTATCCGACCTAAAGCAAAAAATGATTGTAGAAGCCACAGAGATTACCTCACAAGAAATTTCAGATGAAATTGTTGTGCAAGGTGATATAAGGCCCTTGAGAAAAATAACAATCAGATCGCATACTGCGGCGCATGTGCTAAAAATTATAGGAGAAAAAGGCTCTTTTTTTGCAGATGGATCTCTTCTTTTTAGGTTAGCTACAGCAGATCGATCGGCTCAATTTTTTAGCGCTAAAGCAAAACTGACGGCGACTAAAGATAAAGAATCACAACTACGGGAACTAGCGCTCAGCAATCCCTCCATAAAGCCTAAGCTCGAGACAGCCAGCAATGAAGCTGCAATAGCTGAAAAGAACCTTAGAAAGATGGTGTCAGAACGAGGAAATATCTTAATTAAAATACCATTTAGCGGAGTACTGGAAGACCGTATGGTGGAAGTTGGAAGTCATGTCGAAAAAGGGGACGCTCTCGCTCTTATTTTAGATGAATCAACAGTCAAAGCGGTAGGTTATGTTTCACAACAAAGTGTCGGAAAACTACGTCTTGGGCAAGCGGTCAAGGTTCACCTGCTAGACGGACAGGAAGCTAAAGGCAAACTCAGTTATATTGCCAACGCTGGAGGCGAAAAAACCCATAGTTTCAAGGTGGAGGCAGAACTAGTCAATCCTACTAGAACGCTTAAGTCTGGGGCTAGTGCTAGAATGCATATCACCACAGGATATGTGACTGCTCACTTTATATCCGCAGCAAGTCTTTCCTTGGATGTCCAGGGTAATGTGGGAGTAAAATCTATAACTGAAAAAGGCCTAGTTAATTTCCATCCCGTTCAGCTCCTGCGTACAGAAGCAAAAGGAATTTGGATAACAGGCCTGCCTCATACGCTGCGAATTATCACTCAGGGTCACGGATTTGTTAACGAGGGTGAATCTGTGAAAGGGGTTCCCCCATCTTGAGGCTGTTATTCCGATGACGATCATTGATCTCGCATTTTCACGCAGTAGAACTGTTCTTCTTGGCTTACTATTTGTTTTAATTTTTGGCGCCACTGCCTATCAGAATATACCCAAAGAGGCTGAGCCAGACATTGCTATTCCGTTTATTTACGTCTCTATGAGACATGAAGGTATCTCACCAGAGGACGCCGAACGACTACTCGTTAAACCGATGGAAAAAGAATTACAATCCATAACAGGACTGAAGGAAATGAGGAGCACTTCTGGAGAGGGATACGCCTCAGTTCAACTTGAATTTAGTGCAGGATTTGATAGTAAAAAAGCTAAATCAGATGTGCGAGAAAAAGTCGATACAGCCAAAACGGAACTTCCAGACGATACAGATGAGCCAGATGTAATAGAGATAAATGTGGCTTTATTTCCTGTGCTGACTGTCTCCTTATCTGGCCCTGTGCCTGAAACCAGCTTAGTTGGGATCGCTCGATCCCTGAAGGATCGGATTGAATCATTACCCGGCGTCTTAGAGGCAAACATTGGCGGTGATCGAGAAGCAATTCTTGAGATAGTGGTAGATCCAGCTGTCATGGAGACGTACCAAGTAAAATATGAGGAGCTTTTCTCTTTTATCCGCAATAACAATCTTTTAGTGGCAGCTGGAGCATTAGACTCCGGAGCTGGTCGACTGGTGCTCAAAGTACCAGGTGTTATCGAAAATATGGAAGACGCGTTAAGTATGCCGGTCAAAGTCGAAGGCGATCGCGTGGTCACATTTGGCGAAGTTGCTAGCATCAAACGAAGCTATAAAGATCCGTCAAGTTTTGCACGAGTTGGAGGACAGGCTGCCGTAACGTTAGAAATCAAGAAGCGAGTTGGCGCTAACATTATTGAAACCATTAATGATGTCAGAGAACTTGTTGAAGCCGAACGAAAATTACTACCAGCTTCGCTAGAAGTGCGTTACATGCAAGACAAATCAAACAAAATTAGAGCCATGCTGAACGACCTACAAAACAACATTCTTTCAGCAATCATTCTTGTTGTTATTATCATGATTGCTGCCCTAGGATTTCGTTCTGCTTTGCTAGTTGGTCTTGCGATACCGAGCTCCTTTCTTGCAGCAATACTTGTATTAAATACTCTCGGTTACACTCTTAACATTGTAGTTCTATTTAGCCTTATCCTTGTGGTTGGTATGTTAGTTGATGGTGCAATCATTGTAGTTGAGCTAGCTGACAGGCGAATGAATGAAGGGATGCTGCCGCAAGAGGCCTACCTCTCTGCAGCGAAACGAATGGCTTGGCCAATAACCACCTCGACCATCACTACCCTCGCAGTCTTTATGCCGTTGCTTGTTTGGCCTGGCATGGTGGGAGAGTTTATGAAATTTTTGCCCATCACAGTAATCATTGCTTTAATTGCCTCTTTATCCATGGCGTTAATTTTTATTCCTGTGTTGGGCAAAGCTATTAACCAAAAAAACAAAATAGCGAGCAAGGCAGTTAGTGGGCCTATCACAGAAAAATATATCTGGTTTCTGGGAAAACTTTTGAAAATGCCGGTAAAAACCCTAGGAATAGCTCTTGCTGTAATGACAAGTGTTTTTATTTTATATGGATTCTTGAGTAAAGGCCTCGAGTTCTTCCCTGAAGTTGAGCCTGAATTTGGTTTAATTCAAATCCAAGCTAGAGGCGATCTTTCAATATACGAAAAAGATAAGATTGTCAGAAAAGTAGAGGATCAAATATCAGGCATGAAAGAGATACGCTCAGTATATGCTCGCTCATTCAACAAAGAGAATCGAAAAGATACTGCAGCGGATGTCATTGGAACTATTCAACTAGAATTTCTAAATTGGGATGAAAGGCGGCCCGCTGTACAGATTTTCAATGAAATGCGAGAACTGACTTCGGGTATTCCAGGCATTAAACTTGAATTTCGTAAATCCAAAGATGGTCCAGGAGCAGGCAAGCCAATACATCTTGAATTTAATGCTTATGATTTTTCTCGAGTACCACCTGCTGTGAAAAAAATTCGTCAACTTATGGAGGATCAGGGCGGCTATGTAGATATTGAAGATAATTTACCCCTGCCAGGAATTGAATGGCAGATTGAAGTTGATAGAGCTTTAGCTGCTCGTTATGGCGCAGACATAGCAACACTTGGTCAGTCAATAAGAATGGTTACCTCAGGCATAAAAGTGACGGATTACCGTCCAGATGACAACGATGATGAGGTGGATGTTATGGTTAGATTCCCCGCCAGCGATCGTCATTTAGGCCAATTGGATCAATTACGCATCTCCACAGCGGCCGGGATGATTCCCATCAGAAATTTTGTAACTATACAGCCGGCTCCAAAGAGTGGCTCCATCACCCGAGTTAACGCGCATCGAACTATCACATTAAAAGCCGATGTTGCTGAAGATGTGCTGCCAGATACGCAACTCAAAGCACTGGTGAAAATTTTAAAATCCACTAACCCGGATTCTCAGGTATACATCCATTTTAAAGGGGAAGATAAAGAAAAACGGGAAGCCATGCAATTTCTTCTTGGTGCTTTTTTGACGGCATTAATACTAATGGCTTTAGTTTTGGTTACCCAGTTCAACTCTATTTACCAAGCGCTTCTAGTGTTATCTGCTATCGTTTTTTCTACCACAGGAGTGCTTTTAGGACTCCTCATAACAGCGCAACCCTTCGGAATAGTCATGGTTGGACTAGGTATTATCGCATTGGCCGGTATTGTAGTTAACAACAACATAGTATTGATAGATACCTATAATCGCATGCGTAAAAATGGCTTCAATCCCATTGATGCTGCCCTCGAAACCGGCCGAAGAAGGCTCCGTCCTGTATTTTTAACGGCTTTTACTACCGTCCTTGGGTTAATGCCTATGGTGCTGGCCATGAATATAGACCTTTTTGACCGCAGTATTAGCTTTGGTGCTCCCTCTACACAATGGTGGACACAACTGGCTAGTGCGATTGCCGGAGGGTTGGCGTTTGCCACTCTGCTAACTCTTGCTCTAACCCCCTGCCTGTTGGTAATGGGAGAAGAACTGATGGGGAAGCTTTCTTCTATAAAAAATATAATCCCAACAACTCTAGACTTTATTAATCGTAAAAAAAAATAGTCCGCTTAAATATTAAGAAGTTACTAATTGTTTTAACTTAACCATAAATCAGACACATTAGCTCAGGAAGGCTCCATTGACTCTTTTTCACTCTCTTTCTCTACACAAACAACTCCTTAAAGCCTTGGACAAAATGGCTTTAACTGAGACTACGGATGTTCAAGAACAAGCAATTCCACTAATACTAGAAGGTAAAGACCTAATGGTGTCAGCGCAGACGGGTAGCGGAAAAACTGCGGCATTTTTACTACCTATATTGCAGCGCATCTTGATGCAGGACGCCCCTCAGTCTGGCACTCGTGCTCTTATTTTGCTTCCCACGCGAGAATTAGCATTGCAAACAAAAAACTATCTAGAGCAGCTAGCATCTTTCACTTACATTAAATGCGGTCTCATTATTGGAGGGGAGGCATTTAAATATCAGGTGGCGACTCTCAGAAAAAATCCAGAAATTCTCATAGCAACTCCAGGGAGGCTGGTGGAACATATTGAAAGAGGGACGCCCGATCTTAATGATCTAGAGATTCTGGTATTAGACGAAGCAGATCGAATGCTTGATATGGGTTTTGCTATTGATATGCATACGATTGCAGCAAGCTGTAGCCAAGAGAGGCAAAATTTACTGTTTTCAGCAACACTTCACCACAAAGAGCTTGGGCGGATCAAAGCAACCTTTATGGATCCAAAATTTATAGAAGTTGATCCCTCTCGACAACTTCCTCCACAAATCATTCAACAAATTATTTTGTGTGATCACAAAAAACATAAAGAAGCGTTGGTTGAAGCGGTGATCAATGAGGAGAAAGCACAGAAAGTCTTTATTTTCTGTAAAACCCGAATACAGTGCCAGCAACTCAGTAACTTGCTGAGCTTTAAAAAATATCGATCTGCTTGTATCCACGGCGAGATACCCCAAAGCGACCGAAAACAAATCATACATAAATTTCGTCAAGGCAGCATAGAGATACTTGTTGCTACCGATCTGGCAGCCCGCGGATTAGACATTAACAATGTAGAGTTAGTTATCAATTTCAACCTTGCGCTATCTGGAGACGAACATATACACCGTATTGGGCGAACCGGTCGTGCTGGAGAAAAAGGTAAGGCGATTACCTTAATTGAGGCCAACGACTGGAATCAAATGTCTAGCATCGAGCGCTACCTGAAAATCCGTTTTGAGCGAAGAATAGTTAAGGGGCTCACAGCCAGCTATAGCGGCCCAAAAAATCTTAAAAATTCTGGGAAAATAGCCGGCACAAAGAAAAAGAAGCTTGAGAAAAAGGGTGCTAAAAATTCTAAAAAAGGGAAGTCTAAAACTGCAGTCACGAAGCGATCAAAAGAAGCCCGGCCTCTTACTGGAAAAGGTGATGGCTTTGGAGTGTTATTAAAGACAAAATGAAAATTATTTAATAATTTTTTATTTACAGTAATCCTAAGAATATTTTACATATCTCTAGAATCGTAAGCCCAATGCAATAAAGCCTGCCTTTGTTTTTTTCTACAGCTCAAGTCATAAGGCTCGCAATATTTTTTTACTGCCCCTGCGTGTCGACTAAACGCCCTCCATCGCTTGATTTGCCGGAGGTCTTCATCGTGCGTTCTCCTGCCCATGTAATATCGACAATACCACTGAAACCAGCCTCGAGGATCTTGAGGATGTATCCACCCCTTTTTATTCCACTCGCTCAGTGGTTGAGATGCATCTACAGAAAAATAATTTAAGCCAATATTCTTCTCAGTCTGACTCAGCCTTGCTTCAGCAAACCAATCACTAGGAAATTCGACCCTACAATCATTCATGTATTTTCCACCAAATACTCCTAAAGCTAACATTTCTTTTGGAGTAAGTTGTGGCTCAAAAATAGCGCTAAATTTTTTACCCATAGGAGCAACTAGATCATATGAGTAATCAGTTTGCATCTTATCGTTTACAAGAATTGTCTTCATATCCAACCATGCGCCCAAGCATTCTGGTCTTTTAGATCCCTCCAGCACAGAGACATCATACGGTTTGATAAAACCGACTCTATAGAACAAACAGTAACGATTCCTTGCTCATCAAATTGGATTTTTGTAACTATGAAATGTTTTTCGTTATTTTCTGGCCTAATGGCTGTCCATTTACTGTTAAGCAGTTTTTGTGGATTAATCTGATTCACTAGCATTCTCGATATTTTAAGCTGCTACCAACATACCTTGTAGAGCCAATATGGACCAACATGCTCAAAAAATAAACAAGGCGCCCTGCTTCATTGAATTTTAAAAAACAAAGCGCTTTATTTTTTAGTATTAAACAGCTCTCAAGCCTCCAAGCAATTTGTCAACGCTATCTTTAGCATCGCCAAACAGCATGCGTGAGTTGTCTTTGAAAAAGAGAGGGTTATCAACACCGGCATAACCTGAAGCCATCCCACGCTTCAATATTACTACTTGAGCGGCCTTCCAGACTTCTAGAACAGGCATACCGGCGATAGGGCTATTCGGATCATCCATAGCAGAAGGGTTGACAGTGTCATTCGCACCAATCACTAGCACCACATCAGTGGTCGGAAAATCATCATTCAACTCATCCATCTCCAATACAATATCGTACGGCACCTTAGCTTCCGCCAACAACACATTCATGTGCCCCGGCAAACGCCCTGCTACAGGATGTATACCAAATCGCACCATTATCCCTCTATCACGAAGAAGTTTCGTGATTTCACCTACTGCGCTTTGCGCTTGAGCAACAGCCATGCCGTAGCCCGGTACGATAATCACAGATTGAGCAGAAGCCAGCTCTTCACATACCTCTTCTATAGAGGATTCTTGCACTGTCATATCAGTATCAACGACAGCAGCACCTGAACCTCCGGATGTCTGACCAAAACCACCCAAGATAACACTCATAAAAGAACGATTCATCGCACGACACATGATGTAGCTAAGAATAGCGCCACTACTGCCAACCAGCGCTCCAGTAACAATCAACAGGTCATTACCTAGCATAAATCCAATGGATGCGGCCGCCCAACCAGAGTAGCTATTCAGCATAGATACTACGACTGGCATATCAGCGCCGCCAATAGCTAAAATAAGATGGATGCCTAATACAGATGCCACACATGTCATAATAATCAGGGCTGACAGGCTCCCTGTCTCGAGAAACCATGCACCTAAAGCAACCACTAAACCCAAAGCCACAAGGTTCATTGCATGTCTTCCTGGAAGAGTTAAGGCGGAACTAGATACCAATCCTTCAAGCTTCCCACAAGCAATCAATGATCCTGTAAAGGTAATAGCACCAATAAATATACCCAAGAATATCTCCACCATCTTGATGGAATGCTCAGCGCCAGAAGTTGCAATTAGCGGTTCAAGATGTCCCGAAAACCCCACCAAAACTGCCGCCAAACCAACAAAACTATGCAGCAGAGCTACTAGTTGGGGCATCTGAGTCATTTCTACTTTATTAGCGAGAAACAACCCTGCAATAGAACCAATAACTAATGCTAAAACAATAGTCGAAATTCCGCCAATACCAATATTGACACCAGCGATAGTTGCACCAACAGCAATAACTATCCCTGCTATTCCAAAAAGATTACCCCGACGAGCCGACTCTTGATGACTTAGACCGCCCAAGCTGAGAATAAATAACACACTGGCCAAAACATAGGCCACACTAACGAATCCTGTACCCATAAATATGCGCCTCCTATTTGCGGAACATTTTAAGCATGCGATGAGTCACTCTGAACCCACCAGCTATATTAATAGTTGCAATCAAAACTGCAGCAAAAGACATAACACCAACAGTACCATTCTCGGCGGCAATCAAATGAAGGATCGCTCCTATCACAATAATACCGCTTATAGCATTAGTTACGCTCATCAACGGCGTATGTAATGACGCTGTGACGTTCCAGACAACCTGGTAACCAATAAAGCAGGCTAGCACGAAGACAGTGAAGTGACTTAGAAAGCTTTCTGGAGCATAGCCCCCAACACCTATCAACACAGCCAAAGTAAAAGCCAAAAGAGCACTTTTGCCAAGCCACTTATCTAAAAAAGTAGGCTCTTTTACCGCAGGAGCCTCAATTGCTTCTTTTGCTGCAGCAGAGGACGGTGCAGCCGAAACCTCAACCTTCGGTGGTGGCCAGGTGACTTCCTTACCATTAACAACTGTGACCCCGCGAATCACCACATCTTCCATATCTACATGAGGATTTCCATCTTTATCTGGAGTTAGATCAGACAGCAAGTGAACCAAGTTGCTTCCATATAAATCACTAGAAACTTTCGCCATACGACTAGGTAGATCGGTATAGCCAATAAGGGTAACTCCATGTCGCTCTACTACATTTCCTGGCTCAGTGAGCTCGCAGTTACCACCACGTTCCGAAGCCAAATCGACAATTACACTCCCTGGCTTCATAGACTGAACCATGGCCTCAGTGATAAGTTTAGGAGCCGGTCTTCCCGGAATAAGCGCTGTAGTAATAATAATATCAACTTCTTTTGCTTGTTCAGCAAACAATGCCATTTCAGCTGCGATAAATTCATCGCTCATCTGTTTGGCGTAACCTCCGCCACCCCCACCATCTTCATCCGAAAAATCTAGCTCTAGAAATTGAGCACCCATGCTTTCAACTTGCTCTTTCACTTCCAATCGAGTGTCGAATGCACGTACGATGGCTCCCATGCTGTTGGCTGTTCCCACTGCAGCCAATCCCGCTACACCGGCACCAATGACCATGATTTTTGCTGGAGGAACTTTACCAGCAGCTGTAACTTGGCCAGTAAAAAAACGTCCGAAATAGCTTGCAGCCTCAATAACTGCACGATAACCGGAAATGTTAGCCATCGCACTCAAGGCATCCATTTTTTGTGCACGACTAATACGAGGGAGGCTATCAATAGCAAAAACCGTAGCCTCTTTTGAGGAAAATTGTTCTAGCAGTTCTGAATTTTCAGCAGGCCATATATAACTAGCGATATAGGCGCCCTGTTTCATCAGGTCCACTTCATGGACCCCTAGACCTGGATGAGTCATGGGTGCGCGTACTTTTAAAATAAAGTCAGATTGTCTCCAAAGCGTTTCGGTTTCAGTCAATACTGAGGCCCCTACATCAGTATAGGCTTGATCGTCATAGTGTGCCGCCATGCCAGCGCACGACTCTACAGCCACCTCATAACCAAGCTTAATTAATTTCAGGACAGAGGCCGGTGTTGCCGCTACTCTTTTTTCATCTGGAAATACTTCCTTAGGTACACCTAACTTCATCATCAATACTTCCCTCCTTAGCACTATGTATCTAACCAGGCATGGCAACCATTATTTACGAATAAAGACTTAACACGATACTATCGCATCAGAGAAATTACTGCTATAACCGAACGTTATTCTTCCTATACATAAATATTATTTTTTTGAAGACATTCCAAAATTATATGCTTCATCAAGAAATTCAATGGCTGGGGCAAAACCAGAACTCGCGGCTTTAGTGAACCAAGATTTCCCTAAATCTTGATCTTTTTTAACACCAAGGCCATTAAAATAAAGCCCCCCTAAGCCATACATTGCTGCTGCATAGCCTTTATTGGCGGCCATTTCATACCATTTAATCGCTTCAACATAATCTTGTTTGACTAAATATCCATTTTGATAAAACATCCCCAAATCAAACATTGCTCTTTGATGCCCCCGATCCGCGGCTTTCTGGTAAAAATCTATGGCTTGTTTGCTATTTTTCTGTACACCCCAGCCGTCCTTATAAAGAAGAGCAATCCCATAGTAAGCCCTGGGATCATCTTTTTCTGCAAAGGGAAGAAGCATTTTATACCCGACCTCAGGATTGCCATTTCTAATAATATCGTATGCTTCTTCAATGGAGGCACTATAAGAGGCTGTCGCCCATAGAGCTAAAAAAATCAAACCAAAATAATGCAATACACTTTTCATTGAAATTCCCTGTTCTTGGCTAAGAGTCAATTAAATATGGCAATTTTTACACGTAGAAAGAATTATCTTAATATCGATCCAAGAATACTACATTTTTCTTGTTGCTCACTTTCTAAGATAAAAGCATATACCTGCTCTTGTATGTATAATAAATTTTCTGCAGGTTGCGCTCATAATAAAAATTCGATTTTTACAGTTGCAATCACCTAATTATTGCCATACCTTTTTTAAAGTATACGAGCACATGCTATGAGTTTTGCCAATTTTGGCCTATCTACAGAGATACTAAAAGCTTTAAAGGAAGAACAGCACTTTAGTCCAACCCCCATCCAAACCAAATCAATCCCACTAATTTTGCAAGGCAAAGACATTATAGCTGCCGCACAAACTGGGACTGGAAAAACAGCTGGTTTTGTACTTCCAATGCTTGAACTGCTAACGAGGGGAGTAAAAGCAAAATCCAATCAAGCTAGATCACTTATACTGGCGCCCACAAGAGAATTAGCTATTCAGCTGGGAGAAAATGCGTCTCAATATGGCAGATTCCTCTCTTTAAGAACAATCGTAGTTTATGGTGGGGTAAAAATAAACCCTCAGATGATGTCCCTTCGCAAAGGGGCTGATATTCTAATAGCAACTCCCGGAAGACTCATAGATCTATATAATAAAAATGCAGTCAAATTTCCACAGCTAGAAATACTAATTCTAGATGAAGCCGATCGCATGCTGGACCTCGGCTTTACAAAGGATATATGCAAGATTTTCTCTCTACTACCAAATCATCGCCAGAATTTAATGTTTTCAGCCACATTTTCTGCTGATATTCGAAACCTTGCCGCTCAATTGCTTGAAAATCCCATTGAAATATCAGTTTCTCCGGAAAATACAACGGCCACCAGTATCAAAGAATGGATTGTTCCAGTAGACAAGAAACTTAAGCCTGACCTGCTAGTAAAGCTGATCTCTCTTTATGGTTGGACTCAGGTTCTTGTTTTTACTAAAACAAAAAAAGGCGCGGATACACTTGCCTGTTTTCTCGATACTAAGGGGCTAAAAGCTGCTGCAATTCATGGGGACAAAAACCAAGCCTCTAGGATTAAAGCTCTATCCAACTTTAAGAGTGGTATCACAGCCATACTTATTGCTACAGATGTAGCCGCTCGAGGGCTGGACATTGAGAAACTTCAGCAAGTAGTTAATTTTGATCTACCTACTATTGCAGAAAACTACATCCATAGAATTGGTCGGACTGGAAGAGCGGGGCTGTCAGGGCAAGCTGTATCTTTGGTGAGTGCAGATGAATTCATAGAACTACATGAGATTGAAGTGCTCATTAAAAGAGTATTACCTCGAAAAATAATCGATGGTTTTGAGCCCAATCACAATGTGCCCGACTCGGGATTAATAATAAAACCGAAAAAACTTAGCTCTTCAAAGAAGATTTTAGGCCCCAAAAAAAATAAAGGGCTTGATCTCCAACCTAGAATACCGCAATCTTTTTCCAATAGACCCTAATTATTTTTCGCTAAACGGGTGCTGCTAGCAGCTCTTCCAAGTGACGATCAATCTGCTCTATGTACAAAGGATCCATACCAAGTAATCCCAGGTGACCCCAGCTGGTCTCAATCACTCTAAGCTCACTATTTGCTACCATTTTTTGGTTATCTTCGCAGTCCTTGGGTGGAAAAAACATATCTGTATTAATGGGCATTACATACATTTTAGCAGTGATTCGGCCTAGCGCTTTTTCAAGATCTCCGCCTGTTATTCTGCTTACATCGCCTCGCTGCCATTTCCAAGCCAAGCACAACAAATTATTAGGGTCCATGGGTGCGAAATAAGCCTGAGTAAACCCCTCGCAGAATTCTTCAGGAGAAGAAAATCCAATATCACGCCATAATTCTTGTTTGAACATTTCAGTGCTATAACCCATCACAGACCATAAATCTGCATGTCGGCGCAACCCCTCGCATACTGCGTTAGACTTTTTATAGAAACCATTCTCCCAAGCTGGGTCTGAAGTAATTGCTTCATTTAATGTTTTTGTAAACAAAAAATCATGTGATGTATTTTTAGCCGTTCCAGCAATAGCGGCAGCACGCTTGACCATCTCAGGGTAGCGTACAGCCCACTCCCAAGTTTGCTGGGCACCCATAGAACCACCCACAATAAGAGCCAAGGAGTCTAAGTTAAACATCTCTGTAATTAATTTATGTTGGGCGCGAACATCATCCCCTATTTGCACTTTTGGAAACAATGCCATTCCATTCGGAGCTGGGATATTATGGGGCGATGTAGATAGCCCATTGCCAATTTGGTTCACTACAATAATGAAGTATTTATCTGGATTAATAGCATGGTCCTTTCCCACATAAACTTGCTCGATAATCTTACTCGTGCCCGAGTACCAGGTGGTCATAAGAATTGCATTGCTTTTCTGAGGGTTTAATTTGCCAAAAGTAGTGAAGGCGAGTTGGCAATTTTTTATCATTCCGCCGTCTTCTAGCTTGAAATCACCGAGATTAAAAAGAGTGTATGGGCCATGATTTTCTTGCGAATAATAGTCATTTTCTAGCATTTAAAATCTCCTTCTTCCAATATACAAAAACATACTGTATCAGCATCTAGCATCCTATCAAAAGACTCAATATAAGAAATACTGAAAAAAAACAAAAAGATATATAGAGTTTAAGCAAAAAAAACGGGCTCAAGAAATTAACCAAGAGCCCGAATCAGTTGCCTCAAGAGACAGGAATTAATAATATTATTTCTTGGCAGACCGCCCAGCGAATCGCTTATTAAATCGATCAATACGTCCGCCTGTATCTGCAGTTTTTTGCTTGCCGGTATAAAAAGGGTGGCATAAAGAACACACATCAAGATGAATGGTAGTAGCCTTTGTTGAACCCACAGCTATAACATTGCCACAACTGCATGTTGCTGTCATATTGCCATAATTTGGATGAATATCTGTTTTCATGTTTTCATTGCCTCAATGTCTTGCATACCGCCACCCAATCATCATACTGTTAGGCACCATATGTCTCTTTTTAACCGAAAAGGCATACTACCAGAAACTACTGTGCATTCAAGGTTTTAAAGAAAATACTCGACAATGATAAACCCTAACAACAAACAGACAGTCTATCGCGTAGCTGTACCATCACCATTAAGGCGCTTGTTTGATTATCTTTCCCCAGTAGCACAAAACGAAGTGTCGGATAGCAAAATTCTGCGCGCCGGAACAAGGGTTTTCGTTCCATTTGGGCATCGAAAAATCGTCGGTATTATCGTGATGATTGACAATACCAGCGACCTTCCTCTATCTCGACTTAAGCCTATTGCATCTATAATTGATAATGAACCTTTAATTCCTCAATATCTTTTTCGATTATACGTCTGGGCGGCTAACTATTATCAACACCCTATTGGAGATGCCCTTTTCCATTCCTTCCCAGCTCTGCTAAGAAAAGGAGAGGATCTGCCTATTCAGACAATAAAGCACTGGCGCATAACAGAACAGGGACAAAATTTTTCCCTCGAGCAACTCAGTAGAGCCCCGAGGCAGCAAGAAATTCTTGCTTTATTTCACCTTGAGGAAGTCATAAGCCAGAATGACCTTAGGCGGCGAAAAATTTCATTTCCTGCGTTAAAACAGCTAGCAGAGAAAGATTTAATCGCGCTGACCAATGTATCAGAAAAGGTCAGTACAGTGCATGGCAAGAATGATCTTCTCGCTGAGCAGCCCCTTGATCTTTATCTAGAGCAAAAAGCAGCCCTAAATAGCATTGACGTAACCAGCTTTAACCCCTACCTGCTATTTGGAGAAACTGGTAGCGGAAAGACTGAGGTCTATCTTCAGGCTATTGAAAAAGTAGTTCGTTGCGGGAAACAAGCGTTAGTTCTGATCCCTGAAATTAACCTCACCCCACAAACTTTTGATCGTTTCAAACAACGCTTTAACTGCCGTATCGCTGTACTGCACTCTGGTCTAACCGACAGGGAGAAGGGTCTCGCATGGGATGCAGCACGCACAGGAAAAGCGTCTGTTGTTCTTGGTACACGATCAGCAATATTTACACCATTAAAATCACCTGGGCTATTAATTGTCGATGAAGAACATGACAGCTCATACAAACAACAGGAAGGTTATCGTTATTCCGCTAGAGATTTAGCTGTTATTCGCGCGCAAAAAGAATCTATTCCCTTGATTTTAGGCTCCGCCACACCATCTCTTGAATCTTTATATAACTGTGAAAAAAACCGGTATACCAAGCTGGTATTATCCCGTCGTCCCGGCAAAGCTTCTGCTCCATGCTGGATCCCTGTCGATATTCGTAAGTCCAAATTAACTAACGGTTACTCACGAGAGTTGATTGAGGCTATAACTCAAGCACTGTCAGAAGGAGATCAGGTGTTGATTTTCTTAAATCGACGAGGATTTGCACCAACCCTAACCTGCCATGAGTGCGGATGGATTTCTAATTGCTCCAGCTGTGAAGCAAGGCTAACAGTGCATCGAACACCTAATCGCTTAGTATGTCATCACTGTGAGCGTATGAGCCCAATACCCTCAAAATGCCCCTTTTGCCACAGCTCACAGCTTGAGTGCATTGGCCAAGGCACTGAGCGCAGCGAAGACATACTGAAAGCCTTGTTTCCAAATACACTAATCTTAAGAGTGGACCGCGATACCACTCGCAGAAAACTTGCCATGAAAGAAGTGCTGGCTCAAATCAATAAAGGAAATCCTTGTATATTGATAGGAACACAGATGCTGGCCAAAGGGCATCATTTTCCTAACGTCACATTAGTCGGAATTTTAGATGCTGATGGCGGACTCTTCAGTCCTGATTTCCGCGCACCAGAAAGAATGGGTCAGCTTATCACTCAGGTTGCTGGTCGCTCAGGGCGAGGCGAAAAATCTGGGATTGTTATACTACAAAGCCTTTATTGCGATCACCCCTTTATTTCATCCCTGATATCAAATGACTACGAAGGTTTTAGTGAAGAGATCCGCAAAGAGCGAAAACTTGCTCGGCTTCCACCATACAGATACATGGCCATCATTAGGTCTGAGGCTACAAATAACGCGGCGGCAGTTGATTTTTTAAAATATTATAGGCAATGCGCAGAATCTCTACCCCCTAAAAATACAGAAGTTAACTACCTAGGGCCGTTGCCTGCAACAATGGAAAGGCGCAATGATCGCTTTCGACATATACTTAGTATCTATTGCGCAGACCGCGGGGAGCTCCAAGGGCTAATAAAAAGACTCTGCCTCAAGGTTGAAAATTCATCGCTGGCCAGGCGTGTTCGCTGGTCGGTAGACGTTGATCCCCAAGACATAAGCTAAAGCAACCAATTAAAGCCTGAGAGAACATCAATCATAACTAGCCGAAAAACTAGCTTAGCAATACAATACGTTTATCCTAGGAGCGCATAAAGATCATGACGAAAGATTATGCTGGGCAGCCACCAAAGGTTCGCTCCTCTTTAAGAGGGGCGAAAAAAAAATCAAACAATAAAGTTTGGTCACCTTGGCTTGTATTTCTTGCAGGGGTATTTCTTGGCGTTCTAATCATACCTTTATTTAAGCTATCAGAAATATCGAATGAGCGAAACCCAGCGCGCACTAATAACAACTTGACCGATCTTTCTGGTGATAAACAGAGCAAGCCTCAATTTAACTTTTACACGTTATTAAAAGAAGCTGAGGTGATGGTTACGAAGACACCAAAAATAACAACGTTTTCCAGCAAAGAAAACAATTCAAACGATATCTTTTTACTTCAAACAGGGTCTTTTAGAACTGAAGCAGAAGCAGACAATCTGCGTGCCCAACTTCTACTGCTCAACTTGAATACAGTAATAGAGAAAGTAATCTCTAACAAAAATGAAGCATGGCACCGCGTGATCGTTGGCCCATTCAGCAATCCATCAGCGCTGGCTGAAGCAAAAAAAATCTTAGCCGACCATAGAATTGAGTCGCTACTCCTTAAAAGGAAAAGTCAGCTTCCATCAAGATAGGCATGAGGGTATCCCGAAGAATATTCAAGCTAAATTCAGGGATAACAGATACCTAGTGCCTAAAATAAGATTTGGCGGGGTCATTTTTTATCCAACAATAAATATATAGCTCCTGTTCCTCCGTGCTGGGGCTGGGCACTATGGAAAGCCAGTACTGAATCTATTTGCCTTAGCCAATAATTGGTCCAGCCTTTTAGCAAAGCTGGCCTCTCCCTCCCTTCTCCACGGCCATGAACAACAATTGCGACACGAGCACCATCAAGCATGCACTCATGTATAAATCTTGAAATTTGAAACTGAGCTTGCATAACAGTCATCTGATGAAGATCGATTTTTGAATCAATAGGGAGCTTGCCCTGACGTAAATTTTTAAAAATTTTGTCCTCCAGGCCTTCCTGCCTATAGCTTAGGATATCTCTTGGTCTTATCTGGCCTGTCAATTCTATTGGCTCTAAAGTATGAGCTGAAAGAGTGTTTTGAGCAGCGTCCCTGCGATTAGCTATGCCAGGAATCTGGTCTTTTCTTTTATGCAAATAAACCCTATTCGCCTGCAAGGGCTTCACATCAGCCATCTGCTGCTGAAAAGATTCTGAATCGTCTTTTTTCATAAATGATGGTTCTCCTTTTGCTATAGCTGTGTAAATCAAAAATTTATCTCAACTATTAACACTGACAACCTACTAAAATTCCAATTTAATATTACTCATGTCGATCAAAAATATAATCCAAGATCTATACAAATCAATTGAATCCAATTGGCAACCAAGTGCCAAAAAATACAACAACTGATAACAAGATTGCTGACAAATCTTGGTCTTTAGGCGAATCAGCCAGCTATTGATACAATCTTAAGTCTATTTAGTCCGGGTTAATTTTTGGTTCATTTCTCTGGATGGTTCATTCTCATCTGGGGATCCAACAATTTTTGCCGGCACTCCTGCTATCGTTGTATGGGGAGGAACCGAATCTAGCACAAGGCTGCCTGCACCTACTTTTACTCCTTTCCCAATTTCAATATCTCCTAATATTGTTGCTCCTGCAGCAAGCATTACTCCAGTGCGAATTTTAGGATGTCGATCCACGGCCCCTATGCCGGTACCCCCCAGTGTCACAGAATGTAGCATAGAAACATTATCATCTATGACGGCTGTCTCACCTACAACCAAACTTGTAGCGTGATCAATCATGACCCCACCACCAATTTTTGCGCCAGGATGAATATCTACAGAAAAAATTTCTGAAGCCTTATTCTGCAAAGACAATGCTAAATATTTTCTATTTTTTCCCCACAACCAACTGCTAACACGATAGATTTGTAGAGCGTGAAATCCTTTAAAATAAAGCAAAGGAAGACAGTATTGATGGCAAGCAGGGTCTCTCTCTACGTAGGCAGAAAGATCCATTCTGATGTATTTTCTTATAGAATCATCAGCCTTGAATGCCTCTCTAGCAAGCGTCCTGATACTATCCGCGGACATGGTTTCGCTCTTTAATTGTTCTGCTAAAACCCAAGAAAGTGCATCTTCCAAAGAGCTATGAGCAAGTATTGCATTTTGCAAAAAATTACACAGCAAAGGCTCTGCACGTGCATGTTCATCAACTTCACTATAAATTAAAGCCCACAACGAATCCTCGATCGCAGCAGCCGAGCGACCTCCAATAGCAGACCTCTTATTACCTTTGTACTGACTCATATTTCAGCCATTTATTCTGTTTGGATTCTCAATAAACTTCAGAAATATTTCATCGAGATACTCAATTACAGCATCACCTAAAGCTAGCGCATTAACATCTATTGTTGAGCGTACATATGATAGATCTAATATTTCTTCGAATCTTTTAGCCAAAGGGGCATAAGTTAAATGCCAAGGCTCCCTTGCTACCCCCCCACGATCAACAGAATACGGCATTTCAAAACCAAAATCTTTTGAATACTGACGCAGCCAGCAGGATAAATCGTAGAACGGGGCCCCTGGATCGTATTCTGAGGCAATTAATTTAAGCTGGTAGTCTGCTGGGACTGCAGCAGCATCCCATATATCCATATCAGTACCCCAGTGATGTCGAGAACAACCGGGTAGCGCAGACCAACGCAAAATAGCAAAAATTCGCTGCTTGTCGGTCAGTGAGCTTACATCTAAAGGATGACTCAGGTCATCTAGCAATATTCTCTTTCCTGAGGCTTTTTCATTCCAGATCAGTAATTGACGCTCATATGAGCGGAATCCACTAATTATCTGCAGATCAAACCCGTGGATCGCTGCTGCTGCTTTTAATTCAGAAAAAGGAGTCACAACTTCTGCATGCAACAAACATGAGTTATTTACAGCAACCAAATGCGCCTGCTTTTTTCCACTCATAGTATCCGTTGTTATTTCCATGCATGTCTCTCTGAAATTAA
>MEHZ011523252.1_pt1 | contig 23615 bp, 24 predicted proteins | sample 897221 | NCBI WGS metagenome assembly MEHZ01 (sample SAMN05514161, study PRJNA337945) | marine metagenome | isolation source: marine surface water | place: Arctic Ocean | collected 2007-12-13
TGATGCCCTCAAAAGTGGGCTGGTCACTGTTATTGCTCAACACCTCAATAACCGATTAGAGGGAGTCAAATTAGTCAACGACAAGCCGCAAGTATTGGCGCTCATCGATGTGCTAACACTGACGGTCGAACTCGACATTCGTGCGCATTATCTCTATGGACGCTACATCAAACTCGAGCGTGGTATTCCACAAACTCGCTGGCCATGTCGAGCGTGCAAAGGGCGCGGGTGTGAACGCTGTGACCAAACTGGACTCCAATACAAAAAGAGCGTGCAAGACCTCATTGGCAATCCTTTACTTGGTGTGTTTCAATCAGAGGAACATTCTTTCCACGGCATGGGTCGTGAAGATATCGATGTCCGTTGTATGGGTCGAGGGCGGCCTTTTGTCATTGAAATGAAGGAACCTAAGATTCGTTCTATTGACGTAATCGAAGCGATGAAAACGATCAATGATGCGGCCGAGGGTAGTATCGAAATTACTGGTTTGCGAGACTCGAATCGAAGTGAAGTTGTTCGAGTGAAGGATACGCCAGCAGAAAAATCCTACACCATTCGTTTCCGTCTTCTGCCTTTGAGTGAAGCTGAATTGGCTGTACTTACTGCCCCTGTCGACTTGACGCATATCGATGTCCAGGAACGTGGAGGGAAGGGGAAGAAGCAATCTTCAAAGCGAAAGCGACGAGGTGACAGAAACAACGACCACACCAAACCTCTTCCAACCGTCATCGATATCCCAGAAGGGCCAGATGAAGCAACACTGAAGACATTGAAGAAACCTGAATTAGTTGCAATGGCTGCGGATTTGAAACTTTCCAAAACAGGAACGAAGCCCGTACTGATTGAACGAATTCTCGCCGCTGGACCACCTGCGCCAACCTATTTTGATTTGCCTGAAAATGATTCAATTTTGGAAATCATTGCGAAACTCGCCGGCGTTAAATTAGCTCAACGCACTCCTGAACGGGTCGCTCATCGACGAGCGGATTTGATTCGCCGAAGAACCGTCTTTGAAACTTCGAAGCCGACCATCGAAACTATGGAAGACGGTGTCCGTGAAATTGAGTTTACACTCCGGTGTGAGTCGGGGACATATGTCAAAGAAACTGTTCACGGCGATGGAGGCCGGACTCAACCAAGTTTGTCTTCACTTATCAAAGCAAAATGTGATGTTCTCTGGCTCGATGTTGGCGATATTCATGCTGATTGAGGGTGGATTTGGACCCTTCACTCTGCTTTTTTGATGTTTTTTCTGCTCCCAACTCCGTCGCGGTGCTTATATGGAGAGGGTAGGTCGCCAAAACGCTCGGAACTTGCATATCTGCACACTCGGGCAAAGAGGAGGCGACCAACATGAAACGATCCAAGGGACTGCGAGTCGGAACACGAAGCATTCTACGACGCCGTAAGAACGAACGTAGCCGTATTAACATCAGCCGCGTTATGCATGAGTATCAAGAAGGCGACCGAGTTGCTATCGTTTTAGACGGTGGACAACAGATGGGTATGCCTCACCGCCGTTTCAACGGACGAACTGGATTCATCGAAAAGCAACAAGGTGTTGCTTGGGTTGTTGCTGTCAAAGACGGTAACATGGCAAAAACGGTCATTGCTCGACCAGAGCATCTTCGACCACTTGAATGAGGAATTACTATGACTGAAGAAGAGCGTTTTGTGGACTTTGCTACTGTTCGAACCTTATTGTTGGATGCTGAAAAGCGCCGTAAGAATCTCACCTATGAGCAAAAGGCTGCTCTTCAGCACGCTGAATGGGCTGCAAGTGATGCTCGAAACGGCTTCAAGACTGACCCCGCAGTGTTTCAATCTTTGAAAGAAGCCCTTGATGAAGTTAAAACTCTTTCAACCGTCCCACATTTGGCTGCTAAGTTGGCTGAATTGATGCCACTGTATCCAAACGATGTGAAAGCAGTTCTTGCTTCAAGTCGGATGACCATTGGCGATGATGAGATTACAACCATTTTGGAACTCGTTCGTCAACATATTGGATTCGAATGAAACTCCACCCCCCTGAGGTGATTTGATATGACCGGTGCGCAACGTGACCGCAACATTAAGATTGGTTCTGGTAAGAAAAAGACTGCACCACCCTCCGATTCTACTGGCTGGTCAAGACCTGCAGAAGGACGTCGAGAAAGTTCTCCTGCAAAGAAAATTTCACCGGCTCCAAGCGCCTCACCCCGCCGAAATGAACCTCGACGGAACAATGACAATCGCCGAGGCAATACCAACCGCCAAGGTGGACGCCAAGGCAACTCATCATCACGACCACAACAAAAGTCTCCTTTGGATGAAGAGTTGTGGGCCCGAGTCATTGACCATGACCTCGCCAGCAACGTAGTTGTCGCAATCAGTGAATCGAAGTTGTTGCTGTGTCGATTACAACCAAAGGCAGGCCTCGACCAACTGTTGGCGACTGCTCGTGTTTACATCGGTGCCGAATCCTCAAAACGAGAACACATTGAACAAGTGCTTGGCATGACCAACCTTGGACGCTTGGCAAACCACATCAAAGCTGACCTCCCTTTAGTTGTTCAAATTTTTATTGAAGAGAATGAAAAACATTTCATTGCTGCTTTCTTTAACGTTGCTGGAAACATGTCGCTCAAACAACATGCCTTCGAACTGCTTCAAGGCGTTGGAAACAAAAAGGCAATGCAAATGGTAGAAACCCGTGGTTCAAGTGGGTTTGAATCCCTTGCTGCACTCAATGAAGCATGTAACATCGATGCTGGAGAATTACTGGCAAAGCGATTCTTATCAGAGTTGGATGACCGAAATATCCAACCACGGTTGCTTGACCTGCTCTTGCCGGTGAAGGCATGAGGGGCGCCCGTTGGTTGATTGATAGTCTCCGCGATAAGCTGCCTTTCGACAAATCATTGGGCCAGCATTTCTTGGTCAATGATGACCTTATCGCTCGAGCGGTTGAATTGGGCAATGTTTCACCGGACGACCATGTGTTGGAAATTGGCCCAGGGCCGGGTGTACTAACTGAGGTCTTATTGGCCACCGGTTGTAAAGTGACGGCGATTGAAATCGATAGTGTTGCAGTCACCCACTTGAACGAAGCCTTTGGTCCAGAACAACTGACTGAACAATTGACCTTACTCGAAGGGGATGGATTGGTTGTGAAGTGGCCCGATTCAATCACCAAAGTTGTTGCCAATATCCCCTACCAAATCTCATCACCGCTTATCGAAGAACTCACTCGATATCTTCGAAATCCAAGAACCTGTGAATTGGAGCGAGTGGTTTTGTTGGTACAAGAAGAATTTGCTGAACGTCTGGTGATGGAATACGAAAGCGATGTCGGCTCACTTGGCATGACGGTTGCCTTGGATTGGGTGAGTGAAATTGAAGAAAAGATCCCACCGCACCACTTCAGTCCAATGCCGAAAGTCAATTCTTGCTACATCTCCATGGAACCCCATGGTGAAGAATGGGCTTGTGATGCTCGATTGGTTCGCCAAATGATTCACCTCGCTTTTGACCAACGCAGGAAAAAATTGCGTTCAACGCTCAAAAATGTGCCTCGCCGTTTGGGTCGAGTCAAAGGATGGCATGCTGCACGATGGAAACAAGCCTTTGCAGCACACCTTGAGGATGAGCGAATGGACCTTCGGCCCGACGAACTTGAACTCGATGACTGGATTGAATTATGTTGTTCATTCAACGAGTTCGCATTCGAATCCTAAGTTAATAAGGGGTCAAAGACAGAGATATTCCTACACCGTGCGAGGAGAGCCTTTTCTTAGGAGGGTCGCCTCGCCTAGAACCGTCGGAGGGGATGCTATGGCTAAGAAGGACACATATCTTGCTTTACTACGTCGAGGTATCGACGAAACAACTGCCCAGCAGTTGGCCGATTCCGGCCTGAAAATTGGCGATTTGAAGAAAATCGACAAAGACATGCTGATTGAAAACTACGGCTTGAAAGCGGATATCGCTGACGGTGTGATTTCAATCATCTCCGCCGGACCTCAAAGTCACGGAAAAGAGCGTTATCTTTCAAAAATTCTTGCACCTGAAAAGAAACAAGAATCCAAAATTGAAGAAATCAAATTCCAACGTAAGCAGAAGGATGTACTTTCCGAACTTGCTGAACAAAAAGAACGACTCAAGATTGCTAAAGTTGAATCTTTTCGAATCAAAAAACTCATTATGAACCGACTTGGTAAAACGGTTGAGTTGATTGTCAAACTCGAAAACAACCTTCATGATGAAGGCAAAGACGACCAGAAAGTGAAAATTCGAGACCAACTTGAAACACGCGGTCTCGAAGCTGCACGTGACCACGAAATGTTGGAACTTGAAGGAACTCCTCAAGACATCGTTGATTTCCGCCGTAACCACGTCCCTGCTCTTATTTTCCACGCATGCCCAACATGTGGCGATGAATTGGACCCGCGTTCTTCACGGGACAAAGACCGACCGGAAGATTGGGCATTCATCTGCTGGGAATGCGAAAACAGTTTCACCCCTGTTCTTTCCGACCTTGTCGAAGATCGGTTGTCCAATGGCACCCGAATCACCATCGATGAAGACAAGCGGCCTCGGAACCCTGTGCCTCCAAAGCCTGCTTCTATGAATTTTTCAAGTGTCAACGAACTTATTCGCAAAGACTTAGTCGCCACTGGTGCAACTGCTGATGAAATGGTGAAAGCCGTCGAAGAAGGTGGACTCGCAGGTGGACTCATGGACATCAATGACTGGATTGACCAGGTGCTTGGTGCAAAGGAATACATCCAAGCTCAAGAAGACCGGGAAGACTTCATCCTCCGAACCGGTGCTGGAGCAACGAAATTCAACAAGTGGATGAAAAAGGCTGGATTGTACTTCAACAAGCAAACTGGCCGCTGGACACGCCACAAGGATATGCGCTGAGGTGGTGTCATGTCCGCACATTCGGTTAATGCCGAAAAAACAACGAAGACCGAAGTGGTCCGTCCGGTTGTACGTTTTTTACAAGGCCCGAATCTCCTTGGACAGGCCCCTTATGTCGCAGGCAATACTTTGGTAGAGCACGCGGAAGATGCCGATGTTAAAATTCCAACCAATTGCACTTCAGGTACCTGCGGCACCTGCATGGTTACTCTTCTCTATGGCGAGGTCCCGTTGCCTGAAATCCTCCCACCTGGTCTTGATGATTACTTGGTCGAGCAATGTGCACGACTTGCTTGCATCGGCATGCCTAACGGCGATGTTGACATTGATATTCGACCGCCGTTGTAAGGATGGTGAAGCATGATGTTCAATTGGGAGTTCAGCGATTGGATTGTTTTTTTCGTCGACATCATTGCTCTTGCAATCGTCATACGATTTCTTTCTTGGAAAGTGAAGCATAAGTTGGATGAAGTCGAACAGCGGCAAAAGTTCGAGACACGGCAAAGGAAACTTAACCGCGCAAACCAGTCTTTTACTCCCGAAGAAGAATGAAAACATCAACAAAGGTGAGCGTCACGGCAAGTCATGGCCGAGTTGCGTTTACAAACTGCTACATCCGGTTTAATCGACCGGGAAGAGTACGAGTTAAACAGTGTGCAGGCTGCCGTTCAAGACGAAGGTTTAGCATGGCTGGACATTCTTCGTCCAGATGATGAAGTTCGTGCATTTTTACTTGAAAATATGGATTTTGACGAATTGGCTGTTGAAGACGTATTCGGCCCTGCAGATACAACTGCTCAGAAATTCCAAAATCACCGTTTTATTGTCATCAATGCACGTGATGCCGACAACCAATTGGATACCGAACCGGTTGCAATTTTTATCAAAGATAATTTAATCATCACGGTCCGGCATTATAGCATTCCTGCTTTGAAGAAATTCCGTTTTCGTTTCAAAAAGGCTGATGAAGAAGACCTTGCATTGGGAATTGATTTCCTACTCTATGAATTACTTGACTCCATCGCTGACGATTGGACGCCAATTTTGAATTCGTATTCACGGCAATTAGACCAACTGGAGTTCCAGGTGTTTGACCCGAGTAAAAGGTACGACAATGTTCTCGAAAGTATACACGATTTGAAACGCTATCTTCGCGAAGCGAGTAAATCGATTGAATCATTGAACACGGTTACAATGCGCTTACTCAAGCCCAATGAACGGTTGATTGGCTCGGCTGCAGAACGCTATTTCTCAGATTTGAATCAACTTTCTGTCGCCCTGGTAAAGCGCGCCAACAACTATTCTTCTGGTGCGACTTCCGCTCGAGCGTCATACCTCAGCCACATCAGTATGCAATTAGCGGAATCCAATGCACAACTCACTGAAGTCATGACGACTTTGACCATAATTGGTGCCATCATGCTCCCGTTAACGCTCATCGCTGGAATATTTGGGATGAATACCGGGAATTTACCACTCCAGCAAGCGGGTGGCTTCTGGGGAATAGTTTCGATTATGCTTGCATTTGCTTGCGTAATGCTCGTGTTCTTTTGGCGCCGTGGCTGGTTAAAGACCTATAAAGAATAAGCGCACAGTGTTCAAGAACCGTGGACTCTCCTTTTGATACATGACCGGTCGAGGTGAAGTCACAACAGGGGCTCTACCAATCGGCCAATTTGTGAAACTGGTCAAGCAGACTGTCATCCGAGACCCTTTGTTCAAAAACCAAGCGTTAAGAGGCGAAGTCACACAATGGAAGCAATATGCAAGTGGGCATACCTATTTCTCTCTGCGTGATAAAGATGGACAAATGCGGGCAGTTATTTGGAAAGGTCGTTGTGCGATCGACCCGAGTATCAAGGAAGGTAGTGAAGTGGTCGTCTTAGCGAGCCTCGACCTCTACATCCAGCGAGGCGAGATACAACTCAATGTCGAACGTATCGAGCCGGTGAGTATACTCGGTGAACTTGAAAAAGCCAAACGACTCCTTGTTGAGCAATTGAGGAAAGAAGGCGAACTTGACCGGCCGAGACACATGATTCCACCGCTCCCACGGCATATTGCCATCATTACTGGAGCCGGTTCAGCTGCTCTTTCCGATATGCAGCGGTTAATTGAAAACCGATGGCCGGGCTTACGTCGAACGGTCATCGGCGTATTGGTTCAAGGCCCTCGGGCAACCGAAGAAATTGTTCGGGGCCTCGCTGCTGCTCGACGACTTTCAAATCCAAGCGTGGCGAAGAAGCGAGGTGAGCCTCCCGTCGACTTAGTCATCGTAGGTAGGGGTGGCGGGTCTCCAGAAGACTTGTGGGCATTCAATCTCGAACCGGTGGTTCGCGCAATCATCGCCAGTCCCGTACCAGTGGTATCTGCTGTTGGGCATGAATCGGATATTTTGGTCTCCGATTTGGTTGCAGATTTACGTGCTTCAACGCCATCAGATGCGATAGAACGGGTTGTACCTGTTCTGCCGGAGTTGTATTATTTACTCGATGAGTTCGAAGAACGGTTGAGTGTCGCATCACGTCGGCAAATACATGACAGCAAACAGCTCTTGAGTATTCTTCACGCCCGCTTACGGGTTGCCCCCATGGCAGGATTGAATCGTGCTAAGGCAAAGGTATTGGCGCTTTCTTCAAGAATCCAAATCTCAGCCCACCAAAGTCTTGGCCTTCAAGCAACCCGTTTAGCACATTTTGAGGCTTCGCTTTCCGCCATACATCCGCAACGGGTCTTAGAACGAGGCTATTCGATGACGCAAACTTCAGATGGAGCCGTCCTCAGCAGTGTTGAAGGGTTAGAAGTCGGACAGAAAATCATACTCAATTTCGCGGATGGCTCCGCTGATGCTGAAATTAAAAATACACATACCGATGAGGAAGAGACATGAGCGATAAAAAACAAACTTATACCGAAGCAATACAACGATTGGAAGCCATTGTGGCTACGCTTGAACGCGGAGGCTTGGGACTTGATGAAACTCTAAAACTCTACGAAGAAGGGGCAGATTTACTTCGACTTTGTAAAACGGAATTGACCGCTGCCGAAGGCCGACTCAATGAATTGCAATTAGGCGAAATCGAGGCTGAACTTCAGACAGAAGAACAGTAAAGCAAGCCAACCATAGCCACACGAGGTGCGAGAATGAACGCAAAGCAAATTCAATCTCTCCAGCGCCGTATTTTTCGGATTCTTAAGTCATGGAAGGACCCGCATACCGATGTCGTTTTGGCAGATTCTGAACAGATTCAAGGCATCGACGTTTCATCCGAAGGGGAAGTTCAACTCGCCATCACTCCGCAACGCCCCCATTGTCCGTGTTGCCTCTTCGATTTGAGAGATTTACGGGAAAAGATTTCTGCTACCAAAGGGGTAACAGCAGTAAAACTTCTCATCAGTGGCGTTCCTGCTGCAGAGCGCTGGACACGTGTACTCAATCCGTCGTAACGCGCTTTCGCAACAAAAGAAAGGCTGGGAATGACCAGCCAAATACCGCGATAAGCCATGCGGCGAGTGAACCGAATACAACACCCCATGCAGGCAGAGAATACATAGCAACAAGTGCGTAAATGGCTACGCTGACCCCACCCATTGCCATCGGTCCCGCTGCACCACGAGGTACTGTTGGGCCTTGTGCAAGCCACAAGGCGACCATGCTGGTCAAGAAAATAGCAGGGAATACCGCGGCAAGACCAGCCACAAACGGTTGTCCTTGAGCAGACAGCCATACTGCAGCACCAATTGCAAAAGCAGCAGCACTCCCTCGGATAAGTAACACACTACCAGCAACGGGTTGTTTTCCCTTCGGCGTCGGTTGGACTTTCCAATTCATTACCAGGGCAAGTACAATGAGAAGCACAAGTCCGAGGAAGCCTATTTGCCATGTAGTCATGCCATTGTCAATGGCGAAATCGACGCCTTGTAGCATCACCATTCCGAACAAGAACCAAACCAGCAAAGCAACAAACGTCGTGAGAAGGAGGGGGGAGTTTTTGCCCTCCAATTTTGGAGGGAGATAGATCCACACAGCAAGAAAGAGCCCATTGATGAGCATTCCTAAAGGAATGATGGCTAAACTCTGATTCAACAATGCTTGGTCGCCTGCAAGAGAGATACCGGCTGCTGCTGGGACAATAGTCGAAGGCATGGTACCAAGTAAACCCCCAGTAAGTCCACCCCAGCGTTCGATTGCCAGCGTCACCAATATGGCGATGACGCCAGCGATAAGCGCTGAAACAATCACCGAAGATGTCAGCATTATTCAACCTCAATCTTTTCCAATTCGGGCATTGTTGTAGCTTTGAGAGAACTGCTCTTTGTCAAGCGTTCATGCCGAATCAAACGGGTCTAAATGAACAATTTGTTCAACATCGATTCGCTTGTAGCCTCGCTCTCGAGCAGTTTCCGCTGCTTTGCTAAGCATTGACCTCATCCATCCCAGTGACATCAAAGTTTTCATTTTGCTAATCGACTCAATAAAGTGGACCGGGTTGCCACCGAATTGTGCATTGCTTCGAATATCGGATTCCAATTGTTCAACCACCATGTAATAAGTTTCGAGTAATTCATCAATCGCATCCTTGGTAACAGGCATTTTAGCATGCGTCTTTGCCAGCGAAAGAAGAGAGGATTCAGTCAAAATACCACCGCCTTGACTCACTACAAAATCTTCGGTTTGTGCAACTTCCTGATGCCCCTCATCTTCACTGTCCAACGCGATATTCATGCCGGTGATTGCAATCTCTAAATGACGAGGTTTTATTGTCGCCACTCTGTCTTTTTCAGCAGCGACTTCAGCGTGCTTAATCACTGTTGAAAGGTGCTTTTCAATGTGTGAAATACCGGCTTGAACGGCTGCAGAGCCAACTGATTCAACGGCGTCGATTTTATCGATCATCAATTCTCGAGTACGATTGTAATTCAGCCGAGTTCGGTACGGGTCATCGAGCGTCTTTCGTTCAGGGTCTTGCGAGAGGGTTGCTGCTTCCATCTCAGGGACGTAACGAGCGAGTTCTTTGCAGACCAAGTCTACCAATTGCTCTTTTACAGCCCCTGCGAGGCGCATTTCGGTGTAGTTTGCTGCTACGGCACCAATGTGGCCGGTCGAGTAAGGCTTTGCCATACAAACAACACATCGCGGACATAACTTGAACACTATGGTCGAAATTTTTGCTCATTCAACCATACCGTCGTCTCGGCCCATGGCTTGCGAGAGTTCCCAAGCATGCAAACACTCATGACCACCTAAAAATCCGCCTGCTTCTCGACTTGGACCGATGAATTCCGAACCACAAAATTGGCAGAAAACACAGACGATTGGCTCATTAAAATATGTCCCATTCGGTGTTTTTCTTTCAGGGATTCGCTTTCCCACATCTTCGCGAGTCCAGCCTTCCATCTTTTCACACATATCGTCTTCTATTGGTTCTTGTTTCATCATTACCACTCCGTTAGCCAAGGCCAAGCGCCATCAGCAGTCACTGGGCGCATTCCATTCTCGTCACGAATCCAAGTGTCCTCACTGCCGATGCTGCCTTCTTGATAGACTACTTTTGGCTCAATCGCCATCGTCCCTCCAACTGGTAAAGGCCGGTCAAATCCTGCTGCAACGAGTGGAGTTTCATCCAATTGAAGGCCGACAGAATGGCCGAGGAATCGACTTTGGTCTGGGTTCATTCCCATGAGATGGTCTTGATAGCCAAGTTCTACTGCGAGCGCATAGGCTTCATTCCAGGCATCTTCACAGGTATCACCTCGGTCGAGCACGTCAACAACAGTATCCTTGACGGCCAACATGTCTTCAAGTCGTTGATGCCATTGTTCAGACAATGTTCCTGCGACAAACATTCGCGTCATGTCAACAATGTAGCCACGGTGAGCATGGACAAGGTCGACCAGAACCGGTTCGTTGGATTTAATCCGGCGAAAACCCGAACCCATGCCCGAAAGTGGGTGGGCTCCCGTTCCGCCAACTGCAGAATCGAAGAAAGATGGGATTCCTCCAGCGCGCCCGGATACAATGACGCCTCGGTCGCATTGGAGGGGGTATCGGCGCATGTGTAAATTCCCGCCAAAACCTTCTGAACGACTAATTGCTTCGGCTGCGGCAACTAATTCGAGTTCACTGATGCCTTCGCCGCCTACTGTTTCGACTGCTTCAAACATTCGAATCTGAACTTCTGCTGCAGCGTCCATTTGCTCCATTTCCCATTGAGATTTTATTTCCCGCTGTCGATGAATGAGAGCAGTGACATCCGGGCATGTACCTAATTCACTGAATACATCGACGAACCGTTGTGAATAGGTCGCGGGTATTTCTCCAAATTGAAGCCCTGGTGCGGAGGTCGCACCACGCTGACGGAGTGTAGCAACCAATTGTGCCATGCGAGGGAATGCAAGTACTTCGTGGGGAGTATCATCGCCTCCGCCTTCGAATTGAGCACGTTGAAGTGACCGCCGAACAAATAACACACCTTGGCTATTTTCGGCACCACGAGCAGGAATATACATCGATGCATTTTGTCGGCCACCTGCATAGTAGTATAAGTCGACAGGATGTTGAATGAAAGCACCTGAAATTCCGGCCTCGGCTAAGCCTTCACTCAAGCGATGTTGTCGGGCGGCCAATTCAGAAACTGGAACTCTCCAGTCTTCTCCGTCGGGGCCGGTGAGGTCAGCCTCATTCCAACCGCTCATGGTTGAAGGGTGATGGCGACCGTTCAAAACGGCTCCGCTTAAACTTCGACGACCGGTGCTATCCAAGCCTCAGTTTCATCAAGACGGTTTTGGGCAATCTCGCAATACTCTTCTGACAGGTCGACACCGATGTAAGTTCGGCCGGTCATCTTAGCAGCTACGCAGGTTGAACCGGAACCATTGAATGGGTCGAGTACGATGTCTCCGGCAAAGGAATACATCTCTATGCAGCGTTTTGGCAATTCAACTGGGAACGGTGCCGGATGATTGACACGGGAGGCGCGCTCGGTAGGAAACGACCAAATCGATTTGGTATGGTGTATGAAATCATCACGAGGGATCGTGTCGATTCGCCCTTCTGTGCGTTCTGATTTCTCGCGCATGAGTTTGTAATTTCCTTTCGAGAAGACAAGCAGGTATTCATGCACATCTCGAAGACAAGGATTGCTTGCACTTTGGAATGAACCCCACGCACATGAGGAGCCGGCACTTGCTGATTTATCCCAAATAATTTCACCTCGCATCAAAAATCCGAGTTGATTCATCATGATGTTGATGTGGCTGGAAAGAGGGATGTACGGTTTGCGACCAAGATTGGCCACATTGATGACCATACGCCCACCCGGGGCAAGAACACGATAACACTCTGCAAAGACATCATACAATAATTCAAGATATTCATCTAGGGAAAGATCCTCGTCATAGGCTTTACTGGCGTTATAAGGCGGCGAGGTGACAACCAATTGAACACAATTGTTGGGTAAATCTAAGTTTCGTGAGTCGCCAACGATAAGTGAGTTTGCGAGCGTCGGTGGCAGTTCCTGTTGCTCTCCAACTTCTCGACTTGAAACGATGCCATCGTACAGGCGACTGCCATAGTATACTGATGCATCATGACCTTCTCGCTTTGAAACGCCGAATGAAGAAGTACTGGTACCAGCACGACGCCGTGGCCCTTTGAGGGATTCATCCTCTGCAGGTTCTTCTTGCGCCATCCTTTGAGAGCGAACTTTACGGCTTTATCACCTTTCGCGCAATGAGGAGGGGTGAGGCGCGCGATTGTGCAGTTTAGAAAAGGAACCGTAGGGTCTTTTCATCCGTTGCAATGAAAAACCGAAAGCGTTTGGAATGTTCAATGGCGAGTGTCTTCACCCTCGACAATGTCAATGTTGACAACAAAACGGTCTTGGTTCGCGTCGACATCAATTGTCCACTTCGCCCGGACACCAAATCGTTCCTTGACACCACTCGTATTCGGGCTATTGTGCCCACATTAAATCGTTTAACACGTGCTAAAGTTGTGCTTCTTGCTCATCAATCTCGGCCGGGGAAACAGGATTTTACCTCTACCCTCGGGCATTCCCGTGAACTCGGTCGTCTTCTCGGGCGGCCAGTACAGTGGGTGGACGACCTCGCTGGTGAGAAAGCGATGAAGGCGATTGAAGCCTTGGAATGTGGAGATGTTCTCATGCTGAACAATGTTCGAATGTTTGATGAAGAGCTCGAAACCAAAGGTGACTTCAACACGCATTCGGAAACAACAATGGTTCAGAATTTAGCAAGTGTTGCTGATTTATTTGTCTACGATGCTTTCGCATGTGCGCATCGGAGCACCCCATCTGGCGTTGGTTTTACTCACTTAATCCCATGTGTTGCTGGTGAATTGATGAAACATGAAATGAATCAACTTGACCGTGCATTGGAGAATCCTGCTCGCCCTTGCATAGCTGTATTGGGTGGAATCAAGGTTGATGATTCGATTCTCGTGGCTGACAACATGCTTCGAAACAACATTTGCGATGAATTCTGGCCGACGGGTGGTGTCGCAAACTTACTTTTGGAATTATCCGGTGTCGAAATCGGGCCGGCCAACCATGACTTCTTGGTCAATGAATTGGGCAAAATGTGGCACCAAACAGTGGAGACTGCCAAATCACTGTTGAGTGATTTTAGTGACAAAATACACCTCCCTGTCGACGTTGCAGCAAATGTCGAGGATAATCGTGTCGACCTTTCTCTCTCGGAACTTCCAATTGATGCACCTATTTTTGACATTGGGATTCAATCGATTCGGAATCTCTCTGCTGCAATTAAATCAGCAGGAACTATCCATCTCAATGGCCCTGCTGGTGTTTTTGAGTTGCCTGATTTCGCTTTTGGAACCATCGAGATGCTGAATGCTTGTGCTGAAACGAAAGGATATGTGGTTGTTGGCGGAGGTCACACTGCTACACTCGTTGTCAAGCATGGACTGGGCAAGAAAATGGGCCATCTGTCGACCGGCGGGGGTGCATGCTTGGATTATCTCGCTGGAAAAACGCTCCCGGCTATTGCAAGTCTTGAGGCGAGTGCAGAGGCATTTACCCTTACCATCGCCCGAAGTGTCGATCAGTGAAGAGCCACTGGGGAGATTCGAACTCCCGACCTCCTGATTACGAATCAGGTGCTATACCAGCTAAGCCACAGTGGCGCAATTCATCCGCAGCATCGAATGGACATAAGGCAAACGGTTGAAAGTGTTCATGAGGGTTGAGCCTAACCCAAGTTCATGGCCGATGATTCAAGTGTACGGTATCGCAACGCGGTCCTGTATGATGAGAGCGGCCACAAACACGTCGGGGATGTGCTCCTGCACGATGATGGACACTGGTCCGAGTCAAAGGGTGATGAGGATGTTCAGCACGATCTCGATGGGTCCGGGAAACTCATTACACGAAGTTTACAGAATTGGCACACACATTTAGCCATGCAATTGAATGCACGAGATTTTAGTGATGGTTTTCCACTTCACCGTTGGCTCAACGAAGCGGTGTTTCCAACTGAAGCAAAATTGAATCCTGAATACGTTCGTGTTGGTGCACAAGCAGCGGCTGCAGAAATGATTCGTACAGGTTCCTCATTTGCTGCGGACATGTATTTCTACCCCGCCGTTACTGGAAAAGTGCTCGGAGATGCTGGGTTACGTGGCTTAGTCGGTGGTCCAGTTAGCGATGCTGCACTGCCGTCTCACCCTGATGCTGCGTCTGCTCTGCAAGAACTCGATACAATGCTCAAACAACAGAAAACCGACAATAAGATTCAATATGCCATCGCAACCCATTCAGTCTATCTTTGCAGCGAGGATACACTCCGAAGGGCATCAGAACTCGCTGAAAAGCGAAACGCACGCCTTCACATTCATGTCAGTGAAACTCGAAAAGAAATCGCTGATTGTCATGAACGAACTGGCCTCTATCCAGTCGAATATCTCGACAGCCTGGACTTTTTCAAACCTGGAACGGTGTGTGCTCACGCTTCGTGGGTCAAGAAAAATGAAATCCGAATGTTGGCAGAACATCAGGTGACGGCAGTTCACTGCCCCTCATCCAACATGAAAATTGCTTGTGGAGGTACTATGTCTCTGCCTGCATACAATGATGCTGGCGTCGATGTCCGAATTGGTACCGATGGAGCGGCTTCTTCGGGAAGTGGCTTGGATATGCTGGCTGAAGCACGTCTTGCAGCATTGGTTCAACGCCATGACCACTGGGATGCGACATTGCTTCCAGCAGCAGATGTCTTTTCGATGGCCACCAAAGGCAGTTCGGATTGGGCTGCATGGAATCTTGATGACATTCGAATGAGACCGTTTGGGCGTTCTGGAAACCGCCATCTTGCGAATCTCATTTTCAACGGTGCAGATTGTATGGATTTGTGGGTCGATGGACATGCACTTCGGATGAATGGTGTCACGCAAACAATCGATGAAGCAACAGCTTGGATGGAATTAGACCGAGCGGTTGAAACCTATTACGAAGGGGTTGAATGATTATTCCATTCGAGACAAACCAAAGCCACCAAGACCGAACAAGAAACTGAAAAAGTAGGTCGGAAATGAAGCGGAAAGTTTGACTTCATAATCAATATTCAATTCTGTGCCTGCAGGAGGCGTGTCCAATACGGTTCCAATGCCTGCGTAATATTCACCTGAGGTGACGTGCCATTGTACACTAGTGACTCCCTTAGGAGAAGTCGCCTCATATCCCGTATCGCCGTATTGACATGTTTGGCTGTCTGAAATTGTTTCAATGTAGGACCCACCATTGACCCGTATGCTGTCGCATTGACTTTTCTTCGATTCATCTGCAATCACCAAAAAGATATCTTCCCGCTCCCATGTGATCGATGTATCCGCACGAACGAAGAGTCCTGCTGGATTACTTGGCAACGCTTCCCCGGAAAAGAAGACAAAGCCAGTGGTACTTGCAGCTGGGATATCTTCAACCTGCCCTTCTATGGTATATCCGACCGTACCGATGACCATGATGAAGACCGCGAAAATCGCTATTGAATAGCCAACAGTTTTACTTTGAACCACTCCATCCACCTCACATTTGATAGAATGCCAAGGCGAGAATGACATAACTTGCCAATAACATCGAGCCTTCAAGCCAATTTGATTTGCCATCGCTCAGAATCGAGTTGGCTACGAGAACTGAGATGAAGGTCGCTGCAGTTTCGAGCAAGCCGAATTCTAAGGTAAGGCCAACCCCAAGGTACCAAGCAAACAGAACCATCACTGGAGCGACAAATAGGGCGATTTGAACACTGCTACCAATGGCAATGGCAATGGAAAGGTCCATCTTATCTTTACCAGCAACGATAACGGCTGTGAAATGTTCAGCTGCATTACCGAAGAAAGGTAGTAAAATTACGCCGATAAAGAGTTCTGGCAAGTGCCACTTGACAACTGCATCTTCGAGATTGTGAACTAAAATATGAGCCATCCAAGCTACGAGAATAGTTGAAACAAGAAGGAGAGTCCATGCATCTTTATTGGTCATGTGTGGGTCTTCGTGGCTACCATGACCGGTTTCTGCAACAAATACATCGACGTGCGTTTTGAGTTGAAACAACAGAGCCAAACCGTAGACAATTAACAATACCACCGCAGTATAATGAGACAGTTTCGCCACTCCACCCAATGAACCACCGGCATGATGAACCGCGCTTGGAATGATAAGGGCGACAATCGCAAGCAACAGAAGAGACCCGTTCATTTGTCCAGCATCTTGGCTGAAATGCTGAACCTTGTGATTTATTCCACCCCAAACCATAGCAAGTCCAAGTACCAACAAGAGGTTGCCGAGAATGGAGCCAATCAGCGATGCCTGGGTGACTGTAATCATTGTATCAGCAATCTCTGGATTCTTTGAAGCCGTGTACAAGGCCAATCCTGCGATAATCATCTCAACAGCATTTCCAAACGTGGCATTAAGAAGACCGCCAATGGCCTCTCCAGTTCGCAAAGCAATTTCTTCAGTGGCTTTACCCATAAGGAAAGCAAGCGGCATAATCGCAATCATTGAGAAGACAAACGCAAGTTCGCCCATATGAGAATAATTGGCGTAAAGAGCAAGTGGTATAGCCAAAAGAAGAACATTCAATTTGTTCTTTCTTGGGTCAAAAGATGCCAATAAATGGTCCATGGCTTCTTCGATTTCATCGGTTAAGTCATTCGATGCCTCGATGACCATACGCACTGGAGGTTCCGACATGTTTTGGTCGAAGGAGAGTCAGCCCTTGAGTTCACCGCTTAGATGTGATTCAATCGTCACTCTTTTTACGGCCAACTGTGCGTCGTTTTGGCGCCTTTCGAGGAGCTGCACGACGACCGACTGCGCGCTTCTTAGCAACAGGCTTTGGTTCCTCTTCCTCGTCGTCTTCGTCATCGTATTCGCCCCAATCGATTCCATCATCATCGTCATCTTCTTCGGCGACGATTTCTGGGACGATCTTCTTCTGACGTTTTTTGCGTGAAACAATGTTCACGGCAAAGGGATCTTCTTCCTCTTCTTTCTCCATCGTTTCTTCCTTCTCTTCTGGTGCAATGGATTTTTCTTCAGACTTGTCACTGGTATCTGTCACAGCATTCATGTCAAGGTCTTGTGAAGTACCAATAAATTCTGACATCCAATCTTCATCTTCGTCATCGTCATCACCGCTCTTCTTCTTCTTTGGACCGCTCATGCTGGTTCGAATAACCATCAGCATTACGATTAAAGAGAAGACAAAGATTCCGGAAAGAATCCATACAAGAATGTAAGGAGGGTCCGTCATCGAAGGGTTAATTGTAATCGGTTCTGGCTCAGGCTGAAGCGACTCAACATAGTTACATGAAGTTGTTCCATCGAGTCGGTTTCGACAGTCATCGACCAGAAAAATCACGCTGGTTGAACGTTCGTTTCCTGCGGAATCGATTGCCCGAACAAAGACCGCGTGTTGGCCGGGTAGGAAGTTACCGGCGGAGAAGTCAAGGTCCAGAACAACTGAACTGTTATCGCCGTTAAGATCAGTAACAGAAGTTACTTCAGTCCATGGTGTTGAAACGGATTGAGGAGCTCCATAATTGTAGGTGAATTTGTATTGGAATGAATCGATTCGGACATCATCTTGAGCACCAGCAAGAACTTGGATAACATTACCATAGAGATATTTTGAATTACTATCGGAACTCGATGAAGGTGAATAAATGGTCACTTGAGGGGGAACGGCGTCAACGGCTCTATCGGTCCAATTTTGTGTGGCTTGATTATTCGACTTATCTTCCATTTCCACTTCAAAAACCATGTTGCCAGCAATGGTTGAAGCGGTAATAAAGAAGTCGAGTTGATACACTGGCCCTCGGTCTGGATTCCCAGCATTTTCTTGAATCAAAGCCATTTCTCTGGTACCGCCAGAAACATCGCCTCCATTCACCGTCGTGATGTTTATGGTTGGGCTGACATCGAGGTACTCATCAAACTCAATTTGAACCTTATAATCTCCAGCGACCAAAGATGGGCTGGTAAAGGCTTCATTGTCTTCATTGATGAGAAGAAGAGATGCTTGAGGGGCTTTCGTATCCTCTGTCACTTTAATCGCATTCGAGCCGATTCCAGAATAAGTCTCAGGATTACTGTTACTCCACTTATCCGTGATGGTAATTGCATACCATACCTCACGGTCAATGTCATCGGGAATGTCAAGTTGACGGAAGAACGTAGGTTCTTGGGAAATTCCTGCATTGATATTGTCAATCGCAAGTTCCCAACCTTCTTCATGAATGGAGCTGATTTCGCTTTCATCTTCACCGAATGGTTCGCCATAATGGCGCCATATTTGATAGGTTTCATCGGTTTCTAATAGGTTGTTGAACCATTCGATACTGACTTTATTGAGTGGACCTATCGAATCAACGACTTTCATTCCGACTCGAGATGGTTCTACCGTGTCTTCTTTGTTATCTTCATCGATTTGGTAGACATTTTGATTCAAACCTTTATCCATGTAGGTTCCTGAAAGATGGCCATAAAGAGCCTCGGTTGTTACAAAGTAAAATGGTTGCTCAGCTTGAAGTCCATCAGCGAGGGCTACATCGAACGTGCCGATACCATCGCTCACTGAACCAAGCCAGGTGAGAGAACCGTTGAAAGACGCCCATACCTCTTCGGTGACTCGGAATCCACCGGACCAAATATGGTAGCGCTCCCCTTCGACACCGAGTTGGTCGGTCCAAGTGACTCGAGTGGTCGAGTTGCCAATGAATTCAGCATAAACATCAGTGGGTTCAGCAATCCATGGAGACCACGCATCTTCTTCTACTTCGGGTGAACAAGAGGCTGCAGATATATCTGTGTTGTATGCACCATGGAAATCGACCGTGACTATGCAATAGTATGCGGAACCTAAGCGTCCCGTAGGAACCTCATAAGGAAACGATTCTTTATCTTCTTCAACCGTTGCAAGATATTGAACGTCCCAACGAAGGGTTGAACTAAACGATGTACCGGACATGTAGATTCGGTAAGATTCCCCGTTTGTACCACTCGCATCATTCCACGTAACAGTAGTCGTTCCACCTCCAGTCGTCGCATTTGCAATAAAATCAGCATTTATCAAAATAGCATCGCCTGGGGGCATGTTATCTTCAACGATTGGCGATGTCATGGCGTTGTTTGAAAGGAAACGGATATCCATGTAATCGATTCCAATTTCAACCCCATTTGGAAGCAAGTAGGTAACTGAATAATAGGCAGCACGGTCGGTGTTTTCTGGCACCGCAAGGGCCACGGAAGAGGTCCCAGCAGGGAGCACTGCAATCGGTGTTTCAGTAGCCAGCATAGCCCCATTTGCTCGAGTAACTGGGTATGGTGTTCTGTAGAGGTGGATTTGGTATGCATTTTCGCCCGATACTGGAAGGATTGGGTTAATGTCGTTATAATTGACCCATTGCAATGTAGTGTTACTTGTGCCTGGGTCGAATGAGCCAATGAGGTTGTACGGCGTACGGATGGGCGTTGTCTGTTCAAATACTGGAGTTGCGATTACAGAAGCATTGATGTCCAGATCAAATAATTCACTCCCATCGGCAAGCGTTGTGGTTACGGCATAATAGAAACTGCCATTCACACCTGGGGGTATGAGAAAAGAAGTCGCGTGTGTGCTTTCACTTACCGTCCCATTGATTCCTCGGCAATTGAATGCGATATTGAGAACTGCTGGGGAAGAACAGGCTATGATTCCAGTTTGGAAGGGTGTCAAATTGTTAATGTTTTCAGAAGTAATAAGGTCACTTGAACGATAGACATTGTAGGTTGCGTTAAACAACCCAAGGAGTACTGAACCGTCGGTATCGATGTTTCTCCAGGTCACCGTAGTGGTCTCGGACATTGGATCAAACTCAGCATGGATATCTTGGGCCTGTAAATTAGCAGGCGCACCGAGGTCTTCAGCCGATACATGGCTGAGTGGCGCCAATGCAAGAAGCATGCAAAACACAAGGAAAATCGCTTTTCTCCTGCCTTCAATATTGAGCACACTGTCTGTCATCATCCCTCTTGTCACAAGCAACGGTTATGAGCATGTCGCATATTCAACCGTTAAACAAGGGTTTCAACACACCCCTACGGGGTGACCACGAGGTAGAAATTACTCGTCTTCAGAAGACTGATTTGGCTGAGGTAATGGGTCTTCTGAATCGATACGTGAAATCTCGGTTTTGGCTTGTTGGAAACGGACGAGGAAAGTCCACAATCCGCCAAAGGCAGAGATCAAAACTATCACACTCAACGGATTGATTGGAATGTGGTCGAGGATGCCTGGGAACATCCCAAAATCTTCAACACCTGCAAGGATGAAAATACCGGTGAGGAAAATGGCTACAATCGAAAGAATGGTTCGATCGGCTCTGGAGAAACCACGGTAGTTACGCGAACCGGCTACTGCTTGCGCTTGAGTCCCCATATATGAGCCAAGTAAAGTAAGCCATGCTGCTATTAAACCAAGGGTGAAATCGCCCACGAAAACAGAGCCTGCTATGCAAAGAATCCAAATTGAATCGAGCAAACGGTCAAAGGTATGATCGAGATAGTCCCCCCAGCGACTCACATTGCCGTATTTACGTGCTAAAGGGCCGTCTAAACCATCCAAAATCATGGCCATAATAATCAATAATCCGCCGCCAAACAACATGGACGCGCCAAAAGTAGAATCATCTGCGGTCAAAACGGCAAGTCCGCCGAGAATGCCTATAGGGAGTGCAACCCATGTTACCGTTGCTGGTTTTACACCTGCAAGTGAATCTAAAATTGGATTCAGCAGGCCTTCCCACGCGTCCCGTAGTTTTTCTAAAGCCATGATTCTCAATCACCTGCAGTGAGCGAGAGGTGTTTGTTGTTGCGGTTCATCGTGAGCAAAAATGGTGACTTACATCCATCCAATCGCTTGCGAACTCAATTCTGCAAGTGGTAGGGATGGGCATTTATTTCCCACCCATTCAATAATCTGCGACTGCATTTCTTCAATCGTTAACGAAGTGCTGTCAAGTTCTAAAATGGGTGCTTCAATTTCAAATTCTAAAAGTTCAGACCATGTTCCAGAAAGCAATTCCCATTCCACATTTGCTGCTATTTTTGATGAGGTATACGCTCTGCCTTCCAAACGCTGCTTTAATTGTACAGGGTTACATCGTAAAATAACGATGGCATCGACTTCAAGAAGGTGGGAGAGGTGACCATCGATGAAGGTGATTCCTTCTCCTTCATTATGCCATTTTTCGGCTAAAAGGTGGATGTCGAGCGGCGCTGAATCGTCGGCAGAATCGACCGCATCTAAGCACCCATGCTGCTCTGCTAAGTCTTGCAGTGAAAGCACCGTAAAGGACGTGCTCAATGCTTCACAAAGCGTGGTTTTACCTGTGCCGGGCGTACCTGTAATTGCGATGCTGACTCGTCCGTCCATGTTTCCCCATCACCTCAGCCAAATAAACGCCAAGGCTTGAATTTTGAAAGAGGGAATGGTTCTGAAAGAGTTTTACCTTGGCCGAGGCGAACAAGCAAAGGCATCATAGGTCATCACTCACAGCAGTGATTGTCGCCATGTTTGGAATGAATGACCCCGCTCAAACCCTGCTTCAATTGGAGCGGTATATCGAGGACGGGAGAATGGAAATGTCAGAGGTCATGGCAACCCAATTCACAGAGATGTTTCTCTCTCAGAAAAAAAGAACGCCTGATGCTCAAATTATGTTGGTCAAAGGTTTGCGGATTCTTTGTGATGTTTTTTTGGCCCGGGGTAAAGTTCAACGGGCGATAGCAAGCGTGAAGATTCTCCATCGTGAACGGAAAAAGCTGATTCGTACCCTCACAGCCGGTGCACCTCATTTGCTTGAAAAAATGACTGCACCAGCGGAAGACTATCGACGCGCAGGTAGAATTTATGCAACTGCGGGGAAAAAGGGACCTGCGATGAAGGCTTTTTCCAAATGTGAAAAGCAATCCCCGGGTCATGTAGCCAGTGCAATGGAGGCGTGTCAACTGCTTGGATTCGACAAGAAACTCGTCAGTCGATTCGTTTCAACCGTTCACGCTGCTGGACCTGTTATTTTGGCCAATGGGCGCTTTGTATTACAACCTCCGAGTTTGCCTGAAGCCGACGCTCGTGAGGCAAAAACTACCTTACAATCTGCAGTTGATGCCGGAGTCAGTTTAAGCGATACTTGTCAGCAACAAATCACTCGAATCACGGAAGAAATTGGGGCTATTGAGCGCGGTGAAGCGGCGGCAAACGCTCGACTGCAAGCGGCAATGGATCTGTTAAAACCACAACACGACTACTACAAGTATTGAGCTTGGTAACGAGAGATGGATTTGAACCATCGATCTCCGGGTTATGAGCCCGACGGGATATCCAGACTACCCCACCTCGTTATGGCCTTGGCTGAACTCCTCCCGTTCTTCAATGCACCGATGCTCCTTCCAAGCATTGTTGCTCGAAATATTGCAGAATTCATTCGAAAATAGCCAAAATCGGCATTGGATTGATGAAGAAGAAGGGTGGTTCCTCATCTATGCGAGCACGCTTGTCCATGCCGGTCCTCCTATGTGCACTGCTCGTTTGTGCATCTTTTGCAGGTTGTCTGGGGGATGAAGAAGAGGGGGGAGACAACAGTGCCATCGACCTTATCGTCTATTTCGATACGACCTCGGGGGTAATAGAGGAAGTCATGCAAAATAACCAACAAGTCTCTGAAACCGGTGTTGAGATCAAGTTTGACTTCTCCTACACAAAATCCTCAGCAGGTGAAATGGTCACGTTCTACTACATTCCTGGTGATGGCTCCAGTGTGATTGAAAACAATGCGGCTGAAAACGGTGAAATTACCTACACCTATCTTACCCACGGCTTGTTCTCTGCCGCCATTGGTGCCATCGATGACCAAGACAATGAATACTTCGAAAACATCACGATTCGTATCGACAAAAAAATCACATGGTCACAAACTAATACTGCGGCTCCTGATGTCATGAACATCGAAACCACACCAGACTGCGATTGTGGTGCACCTGAGCAAATCAAAATTGATTCGACGGTCACCAATAATCCAAACGGTTTTGGGATTGGAGGTCAATCAGTTTCCGTAACATTGAGATCACTCAATTCTACTGAAGCAAGCGCGGCTGAATCGGCTCCGGAACAAATTGGTGACGGTCAAG
>MEHZ011486948.1_pt1 | contig 23496 bp, 26 predicted proteins | sample 897221 | NCBI WGS metagenome assembly MEHZ01 (sample SAMN05514161, study PRJNA337945) | marine metagenome | isolation source: marine surface water | place: Arctic Ocean | collected 2007-12-13
CGCCGATGACCTCGATCAAGAGGTGCGGGTTGATTTCAAAGATAGCGCCCGCTGTCGCACAGACCGTTTTCCAAATCGGTTAGTCGGTGCCGGTCATGCTTGTTTACCGTTGCAACAAGCCGCTCGGCGGCTGGGTGCGTGGTCACTACGCAACAGTTGCGAGCAGATCAAGAGCACGGTCAAAGGCGATTCTTGTCGCTACCTCGTCCCACGCTCCCATTGGGTTTTCTTCATTGGTGAATCCGTGGCTCGTGCCCGCGTACACATGGAAGTTTACGTCCTTACCCATGTCGCGGAGCTGGGCGGCAAGTGCTTCGCATGCCTCAGGTGGGAAGAAGTCGTCGTTTGCAGCAAAGTGCCCTTCGACCTTGGCCGACAGGTTTGACCAATCGATGGAATCGTCGCCAAGTGGGGCGCCATAGAACGGTGCAGCCACACTGATCTTGTCGCCCCCCAGAGCGCATAGTCGCAGGGCGAGTAGCCCGCCCATGCAGAACCCTGTGACCCCAACGGTGCCGCTGGAGCATGCGTCGAGCGCCAGTAGTGCGTCGACGGCGCCGAGCATGTCTTTCGCCGCACGTTCTGGCGGCAAGTTGGTCATGAGTTCGCCAGCCTTGTCCATCTCGGTGTGTTCAGCCATTTCACCGTGATACAGATCGGGTGCAAGAGCGGTATAACCTGCGTCGGCCAGGCGATCGCACACCGTCTTGATTTGGGGGACTAAGCCCCACCATTCCTGCAGCACGATGACGCCGGGTCCGGCTCCACTCTCGGGAGTTGCAAGATAGCCACGTGCACTGGTGCCGTTGACGGCGAATTCGATCATTTCTGCTGACATGAGTGGGTCTCCGTTTTGCGAGGTGCGGCTGGTAGGTGAACGGTCAGACGTTATCGCAGGATGGTTTGAGGGGTCAGATCAGAGCGTCAGGTCGTTAATAATGTGTCGAGTAGCCGGAGGCCGATACCACCCATCACCGGGTCGTCATCGCTGTGAGTCAGGTAGATGACGGCAAAGTTGGCCGCCCAACCTCGGGCTCGTTGCCAGGTTGCATCATCGGCTCCGGCGTGCTGTTGCACCACGTCCAACTGGTCTGGCACGAGCATGAACGCGCCCGCTAGGTCAGTGGCCCGGTCGCCGGCGCAGATGTCGCCCCAGTCGATGATGGCAGCGAGGTGGCCGTGGCGCACGATCATGTTGCGCGCGTGGAGATCGCCATGCAGCCACACGCGTTCGTCTGCTTGCTCAACGTCACATGCTTCGCTGAAGATGGCCGCTATTCGTTGGCGGTCCAAGCTTGTGTCGAGTTGGTTCAGGTTGATAGCGAACGACTGAGCCCGATGAGCCAATGGGCAGCCCCGGAATTCGTTCGTCGGCGCATCTGACGGTGCCGGAGTGTGGACCTGGCGGAAGAAGTTGGCGAGTGTGGCGGCCGTGTGGACGGTGTCGACCAGCGGTGCAGTTGCCGCCTCGGTGCCGGGGAAGAACGGGGTGACCGACCAGGGCCAAGGAAAGAAGTCAGTTGGCGTGCCGGCGTGGGTTGGGGCCGAGATTGGCAGGTCAATCTGGGTTGCCAACAGGGGAAGCCAGGCCTGTTCATTCTCGATCAGGCGAGCTGCGACTTGCCGGTGGGGGACTCGGACGGTGGCGATGTCACCTAGGCGATGATTTGTGTTGTCCCAACCGCGCGAAAGCTCACGCAACGCCAGTCCAGCGAGCTCAGGGAACTGGTCATTCAGCAAAGCCTGCACCAAGTCGTGAGTTATATCTATCTCTGCTTCAGGACGGTTCGCCACGGCTTGGTTGTATCCCCTGACTGCGGGTTAGATGCCGGAGTTAGCGACTGACGTGCGCAGTCGGCGGTCGTCCTCGTCAGGAAACACGAAGCAAATCACGTTCCTGTCCGCGTCGTCGGTCCAGGTTTCGAACGAGGGAACGATCACGCCAATCTCAAGCTTTGACAACACGTACTCCAAGCCCACAAACTTTTCGAACTCGTCAAGACAGACGGCTTCAGCCCAGCGCTGCAATGTCTCTTCGGGAGGAGCAGGGGCATCCTCTTCGGCTGGATACTTGGTGAGGAAATAGGCTTCACGATCGTGCGGCCCGTCGCAGCCAACCAGCGTGGTGATCTGCTGCAGGAAGTCAGCGCGATCGCGGTAGAGGTAGTCGTTGAAACACTCGCCGGCCTCGATGTCTGAGGGATTGACCGATATCCCAGACAGCTGCTCGGGATCGCTTGCATCAAAGGTGTCGGGTGTTGGCGCAGCTTCGACGATGATCGCAGACCCATTGATCGCGTCGCCTGCATCACTAGCAGAGCAGGCGGTACCGAGAAGTGCAATGGCGCACACGAGAGGAAACCAGCGCATACCGACAGCCTAGAGTGTGGCCGTTTTAGTAGCTGGGCAGTGCCTGGTCGATGTTCACAAACGTTGACCACAACACCACGATGAACGGAAGTAGACCGAGGGCATACAAGGTCCATTTACGGTCGAGACGTTTGCCAATGAACCAAGCAGTGAACCAAATAAACAGGCCAGAGGCGCCCCACAAGATGGCGGGTTTCAACTTGGTCGGATCGCCGTTTAGGCCTTCGCCGAAGTCGTCGGTGCTAAACGAGGTTTGCGCCGAGGTGGGTTCAGCGTCATCTTCGGACAGATCGGTCGTCTCATCAGTGCCGGCGTCGACGGGGTTGGCGTCGCTAGTAGCGTTGCCCTGAGGTGCGGGATCGTCTTGGGAAGCGGTGCTCCCTGCTGTCGTGTCATCAGTGTCGGCATCGACGGGATTGCCGTCGCCGTCGACGCTGGGGTCGTCGTCAGCCGCAACATCATCACCAATGATGACTTGTTCGGCTCCTGAAATCTCGCGGTCGACACCCTTTGCCGTTCGTTCGTCGGCAGCACCGGAATCGAGAGTTACCGCTCCGAACTCAGTGGCTTCGTCGCGTGGGATCGTCGGGGCAGGGTCGCCGACAAGCTCTGCTTGCACGATGATGCGTTGGCGGGAGCTGTATTTGGGATGGCAAGCGGTCAGGGTCAAAATGTTCTGACCGTCCTTCTGGTCGAGCACCCAGGTATCGATAGGGCGCACGACGAAATAGCCGCGCTCGGGGCCGCCGCCCGGGTCTTCGAACCCGAGTACTTGGTATTCGAACACGCCCTGCGCAGTGGTAACGAAGATCGGATCACCAGGATTCAGCTCGTCAAGACGATGAAATGGTGCCCCGTACGTTGTGCGATGGCCGGCGATGGCAGCGTTGCCCGCTTGGCCAGGGTTGGGCGTGGTGGGGTAGTGGCCAGGGCCTTTCCGAAGGTCCTCGACCGAAACACCCTCGACTGAGATCTGGTCAACGTTGATCGCTGGGATAATGATCCGGGCAAATGCTTCGCCGGATTCGGGATACAGCTTGGCCAGAATTTGTTGGCGTTCAGCCTCGTCGAAGTTGTTCTCGAAGAGCTCGGTGGCGGCTGTGCCAGGGGCTTCTGGAGTAGACGTAGAACCTTCAGAGTCAGCCGCGTCGCGACGAGCCTCCGTGCCACCGAGGACGGCTCCGGTATCGCCGATGAGAATCTGGCCGTCTTCGATAGCTTCCTGACTAGCGCGAGCGAGTTCTGTTAGCGACGCAGCATCAGATGCGTCGGCTTCGATGCCCGTTGACTCCGCGAAGTCGTTGCCCAGGTTGGTCTGTGCTGCGGCGTTCTGGATACCCGTACCCCACAGCTGATAGGCAACAAACAACAAAATGATCACGCCTAGGCTGATCAGCCCGCGACCGATTACGCCAAGCACCCGCGCCAATCTCATGCCCGACAGTATGGACTGCGGTTCGCCTGCGATGGTCGCGGGTAAGCCAGAATTTAAGCCAAACATGTCACCTTAAAAACTATGCTGTTAAGGGAATGTTGCTGGTTCTTTACCTGGTTGAGCGATAGAGAAGCGGTCCGAAACCTACAGGACCATTCGAGGGCGAGCAACGAGAGCGCTCCTCATAGTGATTTCTGGACGCATTTGGTGACGCATCGCAGCCTTACTGGGCGTATCATCGGCGAAGGTGACGGAGGCTGATGTGGATCATGCGGTAGACGTACACGATGCTGTCGTGCTGCTTGATCGCTTCCCGGCCTTAGCCGGCTTGAGTCTGAAGCTGCGGGCAGGCACCGTGACCCTCGTGCAAGGCCCCAATGGCGCCGGTAAGACGACCTTGCTGCGGATGCTGGCGGGGTTGGCGCCACTCGAGCGGGGTCGTGCCACCGTGCTCGGGTACGACGTGGCTACAGAGCCGCGCTTGGTGCGGGCATCGGTCGGGCTGCTTAGCCCACAGACGATGTTGTACGACGACCTAACCATTGCAGAGAACTTGTCGTTCTGGGCCACCCTTGCCGGCCACGACGATGTAGATCTCATGGCGGCACTTGAGCGAGTGTCGATGGCCCCATTCGCAGATCAGCAGGTCGTGACATTGTCAACCGGCCAACGACGCCGTGCTGCTATTGCGGTGGTGGCAATTCGCCGACCACGTCTGTGGCTGCTCGATGAGCCGCATGCTGGTCTAGATCAGGCGGGTCGCGACGTGGTCGATGGTCTGATCGAAGATGCGATCGCAGCGGGAGCGACCGTGGTTGTTGCCTCCCATGAACTCGATCGCGTGCGCCCGCTGGCAACTCATGTGGCCACGGTAGCCGGCGGCATTGTGCACAGGTTCGAGACGGTCAACGCCGGAGCGAGCGGTGCGTGAGATTTGGGCGTTAGCCCGCAAGGATCTGCGAATCGAAGCGCGTTCGAAAGTTGTTGCGACCCAAATCGTGCCCTTCGCCATGGTCATTCTGGTTCTTTTCGGTCTGGCGCTCGACGCCGACAGTCGGACGCTTCGTGATCTGGCGCCTGGTTTGTTCTGGGTCGCCACGCTCTTTGCCAGTGTGTTAGCAATTCAACGCTCGATTGCCGTTGAGACAATTTCCTCGACCTTTGAGGCGCTTCGGCTCTCGGGTGCTCCTGCATGGAAACTCTTTGCTGGCAAGGCACTGGCAGTAGCAATCCAACTCCTGGCAATCGAAGCGGTCCTTGGCCTCGGCATCGTGGTGCTGTACCGCTCAAGCTTTCAGGACCCTGTGCTAATCGTCACGGCTGCTGTCGCCGCGACAATCGCGATCGCTTCCGCAGGTAGTCTTTATGGAGTGCTTGCTGTCGGGATGGGTGTACGAGACACAATCTTGCCGATGCTGCTACTTCCGATCATGATGCCGGTGCTTGTTGCCGCCACTCGGGCCTTTGGCGACGGCCTCGGCACCGCCGCACTCAACGGCTGGACGTGGACCGGTCTGCTCGGCCTGCTTGCTGTTGTCTATGCCACCGCCGGAGCGCTTGCATATGCCGTCGTAATCGAGGACACATAATGAGTACCGCTCTCTCCCGACCGCATGTCGCCTCGACCAGTTCGAAGCTCACCCTTGTGCTGGGTGTTGCCAGCCTGCTGGGCCTCGCCGTGTTGCTGGTGTTCTCGTTCGTGCTGACCGACCCGGACCAGCGAGTGTTTGAACGCGGCGCAGACCTCGAGCCGTTGCTCACTGGACAAGGCGACGCCGTACGCCTGTTGTACGTGCATTTCCCGGTTGCGATGGTCACCTACATCGCGTTTACCTTGAACGCGATCGGCAGTATCGCTGTGCTCTGGAAGAAGTCGACCTGGTGGGACAATACAGCGGCGGCTGCGGCCGAAGTCGGCGTTTTGTTCTGCGGTCTCACGCTGGCGACGGGCTCGATCTGGGGGCGACCGATCTGGAATACATGGTGGAAGTGGGGCGATGTTCGTCTGATGACGACCACCATCTTGTTCTTAATCTTCATCGGTTATCTGGCCTATCGCCGCACGATGAGTGATTCCCGGGTGCGGGCGAAACGAAGCGCCGTGGTCGGACTCATTGGAGCGATCAATATCCCGATTGTCTACAAGTCGGTTGATTGGTGGCAGAACCGCACATTGCACCAACAATCGACCCTGCGCAATCGAAGCGTCGAAGACCTCACGCTGTTCACAATGATCTTCGGCATGGTTGTCTTCATGGCGATCTTCGCTTGGCTCATGGTGCACCGCTTTCGCATCGGTTGGCTCGAGCATCAGACCGAAACGGTGGGGCTCGAGGCAGCAATTATTGAACGGCGTGCGCAAACGTCGGCAGCGATTAGTGACGCTGTCACCGATTCACGTTCCTCTGCCGAGACAGGATCTGACTGATGGATTACTTGGGTTATCTCATTTCTGGCTGGGGGGTCGTGCTGGTTGCGGTAGCGGTCTACGCATTTTCGTTACTCCGCCGAGGCAGGGCTCTGACGGCCCGAGTGCCAGCGGACCGTCGTCGATGGATGACCACCGATGACTGAGGACGCTCCTGTGGGAACCGTTGCCGGCGTGAACCTGGATCTCACCCCACGAGAGGTTGGCCCTGCACAGTCACGCAACAAGCGAGTCTTGCCAATGTTGGTGCTTGCTGCAGTAGTTATTGGTCTCGGAGTTGTGCTGCTTCAAACACTTGGCAGCGCAGCGCTCTTTTTCTACAACGCTGACGAAGCCGTGGAACGGCGAGACGAACTGGTCGAGCAACGATTCCGCGTACAAGGCACCCCGTTTGGAGATCCAATATCGGTCGAAGTCGAGCGGAACGGGTTACAGGAGCTCGGGGTGGCCTTTCCCATCTCATTTGCCGGCATCGTGGTCGATGTCGTCCATGTTGGGTCACCAGCCGAACTGTTCCAGCCAGGTGTTCCCGTCGTGCTTGAAGGCACCTGGAAAACAGGTCTGCCTGCCGGGATTGACCAAATAACTCAAGGGGCAAACGATGGTTGGTACTTCGCCAGCACCGAAATGATCGTGAAACACGACAACGAATATCGTAACGACAACGAAGAACGCCTCGACGACGCCGATGACGGCGGCTTCGCACCCGAGACATGATGCATCGAGTCTCCACTGATGCCGATCAAACACTCGGTCAGCTGGGAGAGCAATGAACGTCGCTATTGGTGATGCCGGTGTGGTCGTTGCATTCGTTGCATCGATCGTCGCTTCTATAACGTTGCTCGTTGCATTGCGCAGGGACGATGAGCGTCTCCGCCGCATCGGCGTTCAGGTCGCTTGGTTGGTTTTGGTAGGAGCGGTCGTCGGGTTCGTAGCGCTAGAACGAGCGCTGATCACACGCGACTTCACTGTGAAGTATGTGTTCGACAACGGAAGCTATCGAACACCACCGATCTACAACTTCGCTACCGCATGGGCGTCGCTCGAAGGCTCGATCCTGCTGTGGGGCCTGGTACTCGCTGGTTATGTCGGCGTCGTCCTGACCAAGTTCCGCCGCCGTATTGCTGACCCGCTGGTGACGTGGGCGTTGGTTGTCGTACTTCTTGTCACAGCGTTCTTTTTCGCACTCATGCTCGGTCCGGCTGACCCATTCCAAAGTATCGAGATCCCACTCGGTTTTGTCGACGGCCCTGGCCCGAATCCGCTGCTTCAGAACAATGTGCTCATGGCCATACATCCCCCCATGCTGTACCTGGGCTACGTCGGCTTCACGATTCCGTTTGCCTTTGCGATCGCTGCGCTGATTACCGGTCGGGTTGGCGAAGGCTGGTTGGTCGAGACCCGACGCTGGACCTTGTTTGCGTGGGGCTTTCTGACACTCGGCATCGTGCTGGGCGCCTGGTGGAGCTACGACGTGCTCGGCTGGGGTGGCTATTGGGGTTGGGATCCGGTCGAGAACGCGTCATTCTTGCCATGGCTAACAGGCACGGCCTATTTGCACTCGGTCATGATCCAGGAACGGCGCGGCATGCTGCGCGTCTGGAATCTGTCGTTGCTCTGTGCCACGTTCAGTCTGACCATTCTGGGAACGTTCATCACCCGATCCGGCGTGCTGGAATCAGTTCACGCATTTAGTGAGAGCTCGATCGGGCCGCTCTTTCTCGCCTTCTTTGGTGTGATCGCCGCAGTGTCGATCGGCCTGATTGGTTGGCGTGGCGACCGGCTGCGATCACCTGGTCGCATCGACTCCCCGATCAGCCGCGAAGGGTCGTTCATGGCGAACAATCTTCTCTTCGCCGTGTTTGCCTTCGTGATCCTGCTGGGCACGGTGTTCCCGCTAATTGTCGAAGCTGTACAAGACGAGCGCATCTCGGTCGGCGTGCCGTACTTCGAACGCATGACGATGCCGGTTGGCATGGTCATGTTGTTCCTGATGGCTATCGCCCCGGTGTTGCCGTGGCGAAAGGCCAGCGGCGAGTTGCTTCGCAAGCGTCTTGAGTGGCCAGCATGGTTTGCCGTTGGTGCATTGGTTTTCTCCGTGGCGGTTGGCGCCCGTGGAATCACGCCACTCATCGCGTTCACACTGGCAGGGTTTGCTGCTGGTGCAGCGCTCCGCCAGATCGTGTTGGCAACCCGTCGAAACGGTTGGCGTGGCCTAGTTGGTCGCACCAATGGTGGAATGATCGTGCACTTGGGCGTGATCATCGTGGCGGTCGCCTTTGCTGCGAGTAACAGCTACCTGCGACAGACTGAGGTCACGCTCGAACAAGGCGATGCCATCGAGTTTGCTGATATGTCATTCACTTACGAAGGCCTCGAGACTCTTAATTCAGCCGAGAAGCGTGTCACGGCGGCTGTCATCTTGGTCGACGGCGAAGAGCTTCGGCCTGCCATCAACCAGTTCTTCAGTGGTCAGACAATCGGCACCCCTGACACGTTTGGTACCTTCACGAGAGATACTCAGGTAGCGCTCATTGCCTTGCCCGAGAATGACAAGCAGGTCGTCATCCGCGTAACGACCCAGCCGCTGATTGCTTGGTTGTGGATCGGTGGTTTGCTTATGGCCGTAGGCACTGTGTTCTCAGCCTTCCCTCATCGATTGCATCGGCGGCCAACCGACCCAGTTTCGGCGGATCCCGCCCAAATGGCTACTACCTCGGTCTGATGAAGAATCGAAGTTCCATTGCTGCGGGGCTGGCGGCTGCTGTCATAGCGGTGCTCGTCGTGTTACTAGCGACAAGTGAAACCCAACAAACCAGGTCCATTAATCTTGCGATTCTTGGTGAGGTTGCGCCGCAGATCGAAGGCCCAACCATCGACGGGGGTCAGTACTCACTGCGAGATGATCGCGGCGACTGGGTCGTAGTGAACTTCTTCGCCTCATGGTGTGTTGGCTGCCGGGTCGAACACCCTGAGCTCGTTGAGTTCAACGAGCGACACCGAGACGACGATGTGCAGGTGGTGGCCGTTATGTTTGGCGACACTGAAAAGAATGCTCGTGAATTCTTCGACGAGCTGGGTGGCGATTGGCCAGCCTTGGTCGAAGAGACAGGTCGCATCGCCATCGACTACGGCGTGACAGCTGTTCCTGAGACGTTGCTTATTTCACCGAGTGGTCGTGTGGTGCAAAAGTGGATTGGCGCCAGTGGCGTAACGGCCGATGGCATTGATGCCACGATCGCCCAACTCGAAGCTGGTGGCTCATGACTGTTACTGGTTTTAAGGCTCAGTGGCGATGGCTCTCCTGGGTACTCATGGCAATTATTGGTGTTGCTGCTCTGATTGTTGGCTCGGCTGGTGATGGCGGCCCGCAGAGTGACGGTGAGCGAATGTCACAGTTGGCCTCGACCATTCGTTGTCCACAGTGTCGAGGTCAATCGGTCGCTGAGTCCAATGTCGCAATCGCCCGCGAGATCCGCGGCGACATCCGAACCCGCATCTCTGAAGGTGAGACCGACGACGAGATTCGTCAGGTGTACATCGACAGGTATGGCCGCTCGATAGTACTGAACCCTGATAGTGGTGGTTTTACCGGGCTCGTTTGGATCGTCCCGGTGGTAGCGGCCGGGATGGCTACGGCTGCGGTCGGGCTGGCGTTCCAGCGATGGCGTGTTCAAGCCGATTCTTTACGCGCAGCGACCGAAGAGGACCGAGAGCTTGTCGCCGAGCTTCGACGAGACCGTTCATGACAACCGATAAGGCCGGGGTCGCCACGGCGTCACTCGATCCCGATGCCCTCGCTGAGTTGGAACGTGAGCGAGACTTTCTGCTGCGGTCTCTCGACGATCTTGATGCAGAGCTTGCAGCTGGTGATCTCGAGGCCAATGACCACGCAGGGCTAACTGACGACTACACCCGCCGACTTGCTGAAGTCACCCGCGCGATCCAACAGGAACGGGCTGCGTTTCACGACATGGACACCAAGCTTGGAACCGGCCAACGCGTGGTCACTCTCATCGGCGTTCTGGTGCTCGCGGTGTTGGCTGGTGTGCTGTTGGCTCAAGCGTCAGGCTTCAGAAGCCCCGACGACAGCGTGACTGGCGCTATACGTCAGTCCTCGACTGGACTGCTTTCTGAAGCCGACACCTTGACCCGTGAAGGTCGCTGGCCCGAGGCGCTTGACGTGTATGACGAGGTACTCGAGGTTTCGCCTGGCAATGTCGAGGCACTTACGTATCGGGGCTGGCTCACCGCTCGGCTAGGTGACCCTGAGACCGGACTGATTGATCTCAGTGAAGCGGTCGTAGTGGATCCTGAGTATCCCGATGCTCGGGTGTTCTCAGCGATCCTGCTCGATGACGAACAGCGGTTTATCGAAGCGGCCGCTCAGCTAGCGGTTTTTGACTCGATCGACCCGCCAGAAGAGATGCTGGCGCTGGTTGAACAGTTCGACCTTCGCGTGTCGATTGCTGCTGGGCAGATTAAACAAATTTTTGATCCTCTCGAACCGGGTGAAACAGTAGACCTGTCCGGGATCGGCGGGTCCCTGGAAGACGTGGCGCGCGCCGGTGCATTGCTGTCGCAGCTCGGCGACATCGTGCTGGCGCAGGCGACTTTCGATGCAGTGCTTGCCAACGACCCGCAGCAACTCGTTGCGCTTGTTGGCAAGGGGCAACTCGCACGTCAACTCAGCAAGGCCGAGCATCCTGAAATCGTTGCCAGATCGATGCAAGCACTCGACGATGCTGTGTTGCTGGCGTCGCCCGATGAAGAGCCTGTGATTCGTCTGTACCGGTCCGATGCATGGGCTGCGCAAGGCGACTTTGACGCTGCTCTCGAGGATCTGCAAGTGGTCGACCGTGATGCACTATCACCTGACTTGCAGGCACTTTACGACCAGTTGGCGGCCGTCCTGGGGTAGGCGGCTTCTGAACCGATCTTGGTAGACGGAATGAAGCGTGTCAGACGCTGGGGTTCGGTTCGTACCACGGTTTGATTGTGTCGTTGATCAGTTCGATACGTTCGTCAAACGGGATAAAGGCGCTCTTCATTGCGTTCACGGTCATCCAGCGCACCATTTTCCAATCCCAGTCGAATGCGGCTGCGCATTCCGCGAATTCGTGCGTCAGGGTCGTTGCACTCATGAGTCGGTTGTCGGTGTTCATCGTGGTGCGGAAGGACAGATCGTTGAGCAGGCCGATCGGATGGTCTTTGATTGAGCTGGCTGCCCCAGTATGCACGTTCGACGTTGGGCAAATTTCGAGCGGGATGCGACGGTCGCGAACATAGGACGCCAACCGGCCGATTTCCACTGATCCGTCCTCGTTGACGGTGATGTCGTCGATGATGCGCACACCATGGCCTAAGCGCTCAGCACCGCAGTACTGAATGGCTTCCCAGATCGAGGGTGGGCCGTATGCCTCGCCGGCATGAATCGTGAAATGGAAGTTCTCCCGCTGGATGTATTGAAAGGCATCCAGATGGCGAGTTGGCGGGTTGCCGGACTCGGCGCCTGCAATATCGAATCCAACTACGCCTCGGTCGCGATGGCGCACGGCCAACTCGGCGATCTCGAGCGATCGGGCCGCGTGACGCATCGCGGTGACCAGCGTGCCGATTCGGATACCGCTGTCGGCCGATCCATCGGTGAAACCGTCGGCGACCGCCTCGACGACCTGGTCCAAACTCAGGCCATCGTCAAGGTGAAGCTCCGGAGCAAAACGCACTTCGGCGTAGACAATGCCGTCAGCGGCCAGGTCCTGGGCACACTCGGCTGCAACGCGGTACAGCGCGTCGCTGCTCTGCATGACCCCGACAGTGTGAGCGAACGTCTCTAGGTAGAGGGCCAGGTCAAGGCGGCTTGCGCCTCGAACCATCCATGTCGCGAGCTCATCAGGGTCACTGGTTGGCAGCTCATATCCAGAGTCTTTGGCCAGGTCGACCACGGTCGAAGGGCGCAATCCGCCGTCGAGATGGTCGTGAAGAAGGACCTTGGGTGCAACGCGTAGAGCGTCGTGCGTGAGTTCCATACCAGAGTCTATTCATCAATTATCTGGCTTTGCCGATGCACAGTCAGAGTCGGCGGTTACGAAGTCTGGGCTATGGATTCAGGACGAATTTGGGGAGGTCCCGTCGACGTGGACTAGCGCTGGCTGATAGATGCCAGTTTCGATGCGGTCCGTCGAGTTGTCCAGCAGCCAGACAGATCCCTTGGCGCATCCCCGGCCTTGGAGTTGACTGCCGCCGACCTCAAGATTGCGCAGCACATCGGGAATTACATCGCCATGGCTGCAGAGCGCCACAGAGCGACCAGTGAACGAGCGCACGTACTCGATAGAACGAGAAGTAGACGCGCCCTCGAAGAGCTCAGGAGCAATCAGCACCGGTATTTGAAGTCGTTCCGCTAGCGGCTCGACAGTCTGAACACAGCGTAGTGCTGGACTCGAATAGATGGCCTCGATTCCAGTCTCGGTCCAGGTATCCGCGATGGCCTGTGCCTGTCTGCGACCGACCCGGTCGAGTGGCCGCTGCTCGTCGGAGGGGTCAAGGTTGTTGCGAACACCAGCAATGGCGTGGCGGATCAGAAACAATGGCACACACGAAACGGTATCCAGCTTGGCTCAGGCCGCCAAGCGGAACACTCATTCGATAGCCTCGGGATATCAACGCTGCGAGTCGTCATGATTCGCCGAACCCAGATCCCCCTGACCAAGAGGTACCCATGGCCGTCACCGAAGCCGAAGTTATTGAAGCACTCCGGCCGGTAGAAGACCCTGAACTCCACCGCAGCATTGTTGACCTTGGCATGGTTAGGGAAATCACGATCACCGATGGTCATGTCGGTGTGCTGGTCGCCCTCACCATTGCTGGTTGCCCATTGCGCGCCGAGATCGATAACCGTGTTTGCACAGCGGTCGAAGCCCTCGACGGGGTGACGACATCAACACTCGAGTTCACCGTCATGAACGATGATGAGAGGGCAGCTGTACGCGAGATGTTGCATGGCGACCCGGCGTCGACGGCCGGTAGCCAGCCGTCGCAAGGCCATTCCGAAGGCCGGACTATCCCTATGGCTGACCCCGCATCGAAGACTCGGGTCCTGCTTATCGCTTCGGGCAAGGGGGGCGTGGGTAAATCATCGGTGACAACGAACCTGGCTGTGGCCTTGGCCAACCGAGGCCACAAGGTCGCCATCATCGACGCCGACGTTTGGGGTTTCTCTGTACCTCGCATGCTCGGTATTGACCGGCCACCCGTCGTCATCGACACCATGCTGATTCCGCCGGAAGCACATGGCGTAAGTGTGATTTCGATGGGTTTCTTCGCCGAAGAAGATCAGGCGGTTATCTGGCGCGGCCCTATGTTGCACAAGGCGCTCGAGCAGTTCCTGACCGATGTGTACTGGGACGAACCTGACTTCTTGCTCATCGATTTGCCACCCGGCACTGGCGACATCTCGATCTCGATGGCTGGTTTTTTGCCCCGCGCCGAGGTGTACGTCGTGACCACGCCACAACCTGTTGCCCAGAAGGTTGCGCAGCGCGCTGCAACGATGGCCGACAAGGTGAACCTCGAGGTGCGCGGCGTCATCGAGAACATGTCCTGGTTCACTGGCGATGATGGCAAGCGCTATGAACTATTCGGCGCCGGTGGTGGCACCGAACTCGCCGAGAAATGCGACGTGCCGTTGCTTGGCCAGATTCCACTTACTCCCAAGTTGCGAGATGGTGCCGATAACGGCCGCCCGATTGTGGTCACTGACCCTGATAGCGAGGCTGGGTTGATCTTTGCCTCGATGGCCGAGATAATCGACGTCGAACTCGCTCCCAAACGTCGCTACAACCCTGAACTCAAGATCATCTGATTCTTCGCCGTAGGAGGCAACCCATGGACATCCGTATTGGTATTGTGAACGCGCCCCGCGAGGTCGGCATTGAAATGCCCGACGACAACTCGGCGGCAGACGTCAAAGCCATGATCGACGACGCAGTCGCTGCGGGCGCTGGTCTGATATGGCTAACAGATAAGAAGGGCCGCGAAATCGGCTTCCCGGCCGACAAGGTCGCCTACGTTGAGATTGGCAGCTCCGAAGACCAGCGCATCGGCTTCAGCTGAGTCTTCGTTCGGCTTTGTGTGCTGGTGGCATTCGCCAGATTGATAGTTAGTAGCGGTGCTCGTTGGAAGCGCCCTGGTCTCGTATGGGCTGGGGCGGGCGTCGACTATGGCTGCCTAAAAACTACGCTGACCCGGCCGGGCGGCCGGATCATCGTAGTTTTAGTGTTTTGAACTGTAGGACCGGCTGCTAGAGGCCCGCTTGGGCTTCGACAGCTGCGAGACGCGCTGATCTTCGTGCTGCAGCACGCTGGCGACGGATGACTCGTCGTTCTTCCTCGCCGAGGCCGCCCCAGACACCAGCATCCTGGTTGGTGTCTAGTGCAAACTGCAAGCAATCTGTCATACAAGGGCACGTTGTGCACACTTGCTTGGCGGCGTCGATCTGATCAATCGCTAGACCTGTCGTTCCGATTGGAAAGAAAAGCGATGGATCAGTGTCCTTGCACGCAGCATTCAAGCGCCAGTCATGGTCGCTTGGGTCGTACTTCGGCATTGTGAGCGCCAATGGTCCCCCTAAATTAAAGTGCGGCAGTTAACGGGCTGCTGCATGTTTCCCCATGGAGTCGGTCGAATTGACCGCCCGCTAATAACATACCGCGCGTTCTGTTTGCACCACAAGGGCCATTTGAGCCAAAACTTGACAGTAATTTCTGGCCTAATGTTCTTGAGCACAGGCACAGACAGAGAGTTACGTAGCAATGACACCCATAGAGCACGATGTCAGGCGCCCTGTCATCTGCGGCCATCGGGGCGCGCCAGCGGTGCAGCCCGAGAACACACTTGCCAGCTTTGCGGCTGCTGAGAAGAGGGGAGCGACGTGGGTCGAGTTCGATGTTCGCCCAACCAGTGACGGCGAACTGGCGATCCATCATGACCCTGCGACCACCGATGGCATCAGGTTGGGATCAACCGACTACAGCGACCTCGACCCATCCATTCCTCGGTTCGGCGATCTAGTCGCCGCATCGCCATTTCTTGGTCTCGACATCGAGATGAAGACCGATGACATAGACATGTCGTTGGCAAGCTTCGCCGAACTTGTGGTCCACGAGATCGACTCTCACTGTTCACCGTCCCACGATCTGATGGTCACCTCGTTCGATGCTGATGCGCTGCGGCTCGTGCGCGAGCTGCGTCCCGAGATTCCCACTGGCTTGCTCTTCTGGAAACGTTCGTTTGGCGAGGCACTCGCGATTGCTCAGAGCGACGGTCACGGCACACTTGCCCCCTGGATTCGGCTGCTCACTGCCGAGCTTGTAGAAGAAGCTCGCGCCGCATCACTAGGCGTTGTGACGTGGACCGTGAACGAACCGGCACAGGTGCAACTGGCATCGTCGCTCGGCGTTGACATGATTATTGGGGACGATCCGGCGGTCATCCTGGAGAACCTCTAACGCACACCTATGCCGCTATCAAATGACAGGGTCGGATTACGAAAGCAGCTGCTTCGCTCGCGAGAGGTCCAACGCAGTGAGCCTTCGGATCCCGTTCGAGCCGAGCGATAACGAACCGTATGTCACGGCCGAGTTCGACTTTGGAGCGGACCATGCAGGAGCGCCGTCGCTGCTAAATGCTTGTGGCAGCCTGCAGCGGCGGACCAGGCTCAGGCCGTAATGGCGATTGCGGCCCTGCAGTGGCCTGACTTGCGCAACCCAAGTGAATTTCGGTGGGGCCATGCTCATCGAACACCCGAACATCATTCGTGCGTGGATCGGCGTTGAAGAATCTCAGCGGGCGCTCTGTCACCCGGGCACCATGGGCAGCGGTGCGAGAACCCATCACCACAAGCAACGGCTCTTGTAGCTGTGGCTGCATGTACATTCGATGAATGTGCCGGTTGCAGACAATCGGCTTGAAATGGGAATCGAATGAAGCAGTCACTAGACGCCGTACTCCAAGCAGGTGTCGCCGCCGGTGGTGCGGCTGGAGTGGTTGCCGCAGTCGTGGACCGAGACGGCGGTCTCTATCTCGGCTCGGCAGGTGAACGCTCAATCGGGTCGGGCGTAACGATGTCGACCGACACGGCCGGAGCGATCTTCTCGATGACCAAGGTGGTGACCGGCGTTGCCGCTATGCAGCTGGTCGAACAAGGCAAGCTCGACCTCGATGCCGACGCTGGCACGGTCTGCGCCGAGTTACTGGACCCTGTCGTGCTCGAAGGCTTCGACGACGATGGGCAACCAATCATCAGGCCTGCGGCGGGCCCAATCACATTGCGCCACCTCCTTACCCACACCGCTGGCTTTGTGTACGACATTTGGAATGCCGAGATAGGCCGTTGGTGCGAGGTGACCGGCACGCCGTCGGTCTTCTCGCTAGAGAAGCGGGCCTTGCAAACGCCACTCATGTTCGATCCAGGCACGCAGTGGGCGTACGGCATCAACCTGGACTGGGTCGGCCTGATGGTCGAAGCGTCGAGCGGGGTAACTCTGGGTGAGTACATGCGCGACCACATCTTTGAGCCGCTCCAGATGAACGACACAGGGTTTACCCCCGGCGCAGAACAGATCGCCAGGCTTTCAGCGATGCACACTCGGCTTCCTGACGGCGGGCTCGCTGCGATTGAGCTTCCCTCGGTCAAGAACCCCGAATTCGAGATGGGCGGCGGAGGATTGGTGTCCACGATGGGTGACTACGCCCGGTTCATTCGCATGATCTTGAACGATGGCGAGCTCGATGGGGCACAGATTCTGAGCCCTGAAACCGTGGACATGATGGCAAAAAATCACATGGGTGACCTGCGCGTCAGCGAGCTGACGTCGCACAATCCAATGTTCTCCGAAGATGCTGAGCTTTTTCCTGGTGAGGGGAAGTCGTGGGGTCTCACATTCCAGGTGCACGAAGAACCAAGTGCCACGGGCGCTCCTGCAGGCATGCTGAGCTGGGCCGGGCTTGCAAACAGCTATTTCTGGATCGATCGCGAGAACGGGATCGGCGGGTGTTACCTGAGCCAGCTCTTGCCGTTCGCTGACGCTGGATCTGTCGAGATCTTTTACGAACTCATGCGCACGGTGTACGCCAACCGCTAAAGCAGTCCCACCAATCACCCAGCGGGGTCCCAACTTGGGTTTGGACGTTGTTGGCTGCCGCGGAACGGCGTTGGTCGTGCAGACAGATTGGGTCTATCTGCCGCTGTCTAGGTATCCAGGTTCGCTGCATCCAGCAGATCGGTGCGGGCCAGGCGTAACGCGTTGGGGTGATGGCGGAAGTCGATCTCGTCGAACGTTCCAATGAAGTCGCCGTCGACCTGTACCGGGACCGGGCGCCGTGCCCGCAGGGTGGCCGAAGTGAGATCTGACCGCAGATCAAGAAACTTGTTCGCGGTAACTCCTGCGGGAGGACGAAGTGCATCGAGAACAATCCGCATCAGGTGTGAGCCGCGCAGGCTGCGCAGAGTGACGGTAGCTAGGCCCCGGTCCAGTGTCGCACTCGGCGCCACGTTCAGCGGCAGATTTCCGAGGTAGGTGTACGGATCGGTGTTTAGGCAGATGGTGAAATAGCCGTCGTCGACCCGTCCATCGGGAAACTCGATCGAGAACGCCGGCTCACTTCGGTCATAGTGACGCAGCCATGTCTTGATGGCGGCGTACACAAACAACGGGTGGTTCAGATAACGCTTGAGGTCACCTTGGCGTTCGACCTGTTCGACAACAGCGGCATCGAACCCGACGCCGGTGTGAAACAAGAAATAGCGTCCGTTTACGCTGCCAACTCCAACCGGCCGAATCAGAGCTTGCTCGATCGCCGCTAGTGAATACTTCACAGCCTCCTGCGGGTCGTCGGGCAATCCGAGCGTGCGACAGAACACATTTGTTGACCCGCCAGGCAGTGGCAGCAGCGCACAGGACGTATTGATAACGCCGTTCGCGACCTCGTTCACGGTGCCGTCTCCGCCAAGCACGACGACTCCGTCAACGCCGCGTCGCGCTGCATCCTCGGCGAGGCGCGTCGCATGATTCCGGCGGGTGGTTTCGGCCACTTGGACGTCGTGGGCCTCGCCAAGTGCACGCTGAACGAGCACCTGTGTACGAGGCGAAACTGACGATGCAAACGGGTTCACGATCAGAAGAAGTTGCACAACTCGGGCAGTCTGGCCTGGAACGGCACAAAAAGAAATACGAATTTACCCGTCACTGGGATTGTGAAGTTGTGCACGAACGGCGCAGACTACATACATGAAGGTTGCCGTTTGCGTGAAGCAGATCCCAGACCCGGCTGATCCGGGCGCCCTTGATCCGTCTACCAAGACGCTCAAGCGTGACATGAAACTCATCCTCGACGAGTCAGATAGTTATGGCGTCGAGATGGCATTGCAGCTCGTCGACGCTGCCGGAGGTGGCGAAGTCACCCTGGTGTCGATGGTCCCAAACGGCGAGGTCAATGGTCTTCGGACCGCCCTCGCCATGGGTGCTGACTCTGCCATCTTGATCAGTGACGAGGCCCTGGCAGGTACCGATGCGCTCGGTACCGCAAAGGTCCTCGCTGCCGCCATTGCTCGCGTCGAGCCCGACTTAGTCCTCACTGCGACCGAGTCCAGCGATGGCTACACCGGCACGGTGCCCGAACAGATTGCCGAGCTCATGGGCTTGCCATCTGTCACGTTCGCCAAGTCGATCGAGATGACTGACGCCGGCATCAACGTCAAGCGTCAAACCGAAGCTGGCTACGACGATGTCAGTTGCCCTATGCCGTGTCTGGTGTCTGTGACTGCCGGTGTGGTTGAGCCTCGGTACCCGTCGTTCAAGGGCATCATGGCCGCCAAATCCAAGCCCGTCGACTTGCTCACCGTTACTGACTTGGGTATCGACGCTGGTTCGGTTGGGTGGGCTGGTGCTGGTCAAGAAATCATCGCCGTAGAAGTAGCGCCAGTGCGAGACTCTGGCGAAATCATCGAAGACGAGGGCGAGGCGTACCAACGCATCGTGGAATTCCTCGACGAGCTCAAGGTCATCTGAGGAGGCTGCCATGTCTGTAGGAACAATTTGGGTCCATACCGAAGTCGCCGAGGGTTCGGTTGCTTCTATCACTCTCGAAATGCTGGCCAAGGCCCGCGAGATCTCTAGCGACGTTGTCGCCATTGTTGGCGGCGACGGCAACGCAGTCGCCGCTGAACTTGGCGCACATGGTGCAACGAGTGTCCTCGCCACCGGCGATCTAGGCAGCGCTCTGCCTGGCCCATCGGTTGCTGGTGCAATGGCAGCTGCCATCGCTGGCGGCGCAGCACCCGCCGCGATCTTGATTGGCACCACGTATGGCGGCCGTGATGTTGCTGGTCGCCTGTCCGTCAAGCTCGATGCTTCGGTCATCACCAACATTGTTGACCTCGCCGACGAAGACGGTCTTGTAGGAACCGAGCCCGTCTTCGGTGGGGCTTCACTCGTCAAGACCAAGTTCACGACCGACAAGCCAGGGATCTTCCTGGTTCGTCCGAAGTCATTCGAAGCCGCAGAGACCGGCGGCGGCACGGCTGCTGTTTCGGCTCTTGATGTACCTGACTTGGGTGCTACCGGCACCGCAGTGGTGACCAACTCATTCGTCGAACAGACCGAAGGCCCCAAGCTCGACGAGGCAGCTGTTGTTGTCTCCGGTGGACGCGGCCTCGGCGAAGCCGACAGCTACGCATTGGTCGAGAGCCTTGCGTTGGCACTCAAGGCAGCACCTGGGGCAAGCCGTGCAATTGTTGACGCCGGCTGGGTTCCTTACAGCTACCAAGTCGGTCAAACCGGCAAGGTCGTAAAGCCAGACGTATACATCGCGGCCGGTATCTCCGGTGCGACCCAGCATCTGGTCGGCATGAAGGGCTCCAAGACGATCATTGCGATCAACAAAGACTCTGAAGCCCCAATCTTCGGTGTTGCTGATCTGGGCATCGTGGGCGACGTGCACAAGGTCCTCCCGCAGCTCCTTGAAGCACTCGCTGCTCGGGGTTAAGACTCGCTCGTAACGACGGACCCGATGGTCTGGCGTCATCACTTCGCAATTTGCGACGTTGGACCTGCTGCGCAGGGACAACGTCGCAAATTTCGTTTTAGGGGCGTGGAGCGACAGGGGATGGCGAAGAGACGACCTCTAAGATTGTTGCCATGACCGCTCTCGCAATCAACTTGCTTGCGCTGCTGATCGTGCTGGGGTTGTGCTGGGCAGCCATGATGTGGATCTCAGGCCGGTTCCAGGCCCATGGAGACGCCACTGCGGTAGAAGGCGATGTCATCGGTGACCTGTCGACGCCAACGGCGTCAGAGGCGCCTTGTATCGCTTGTGGCGGCGTCGGGGCCCAGAACGCGGGTCACAAGCTTGCTCTGTGCCCCGAGTGTTACGGCACTGGTGTGTTGAGCTAGCTAGACAACTAGCTAAACACGGTCGGGTAGCTAAACACGGTCGGGCGATCAGCTTTTTGGCTACGGGCCCAGGCAACGAAATCAGCAGCGGTGACCCCGATCGGGGTGCAGAGCGCTGACGGCCCAACGGGAATCAGGTGGGAGACAATGGTGTTGTCTGTCCATGCGTGCAGACTGAACGCTGGTGACTCTGCAGTCTGGACAGGAGCATGGGCCGGGTCGAGGTCAGCGGCGACAGTTGCAGACGTTGACGGCCAGACCCACAATGAGCAAGTGCCCCAGTGCTGTGGATCAGACGGTAGATGTGGCCAGATACAACCTTGATCACATGGGGATGCTTGCGCTCGATAGCCTCGAAGCGCTCAGCGTGCTTTAGCCCGACACAGTCCATCCACCAGATACCTGTCTCAAAAGGTGGCTGGTGAATCGCAATCGCTATTGGCTGGTCGACCGCGGCGAGTTCTGCGTCTAGCCAGGCGGCATCGTCTTTGGTGAACACATCGGTGCTGGTATCGACCAGCACAAGCCACAGCGGACCTGCTTCGATCGAGCGGTGCCCTGAGATAGCGTCGATAGAACGGTCACGATTGCCGCCAATTGCTTGCCAGAGGGCCTGAAGCGGTTCGAGCCGCTCTAACGCCGCTACCTGCGGCTGGCCCGCCAATATGGATGTCGGACAACTGAGCAATCACGTATGCCATGGGACCGGCTTGACACAAACCGCCAATCGGACAGGACGCGACCAGGGGCTAGCTCATGCGCCACTGGTGGGGCCAATCGCAGCGAAGCCACCGGCTGCCATGACCTTTTTGGATCCAGCGTCCCATGACGACGGCATCGCAAAATTGCCATGGTCACGAAGCGAACGGAAGTCTTCAGTCAGCTCAGGTTCGTGCTTGTTGACGGGCGAATGTGCGTGAGGTCTCGCCATAGCGCCAGGCGTGAAGCGCTGCGTTACTCGTGGGCTAGACCAGTGGCCAGGGCCAACGCCGGCCGGTCGGGTCGGTCGGGAAGTGGCCGCCGCTGATCAATACGCCGGCTCGTTCGAGTGCGGCTTCAACCTCTTCTTCGTCGTCGAGCAAGCCGATCAGGGCATCGCCCAGACCAACATCGATAAACGTTCTTAGATCAGCCCGGATGTCGTCAGGGATGGGCTCACCAGCGAAATCCCACAGCACTGTGCGGAGCTTGAACTCTGCATGAAACGACAGACCGTTGTCGATTGCCCAGATATGGCCGTCTTTGCCCAGCAACACATGACCACTCTTGCGATCGGTGCTGTTGGCAACAATATCGAATGCGGTCAGCTGCTTAAACGCAGCCAGGAACTGCGGCTCGTCGTGCAGCGTTAAATAGTGCTCTTCGAAATTGCATGGAATGAACAATTGAAGGGAGCCGGGGCCGACGGGCCCTTCAATCAAGACAGTCGGCGGGACCAGGTCCCAGCCGATTGATTTCGCCAGCTCATAGCACGCGACCTCGCGGAGGAATAGGCCGTCGGGGAAGTCCCATAACGGGCGCTCGCCACGGTGCGGCTTGTACACGGCTTGAACGATCTGATCACCCTGGACAACGTCGCACAGCAATGTGGTGTTCGAACTCCATGGCATCTGGCCCAGCACATCAATCTCGCCGCTGCGGAGTATCTCTTCTGCCTGATCGTTGGGGATCGGGTCTCGATCGCGAAACGGCGATTGGTCGTCGCTCACCGGGCCGTCAGTTCCAGCATGGGCACCAGCCGTCGTCGCTGGTGCTCAGTGGGGCCTCGCAATACGGACACGGTGGGCGGCCCGCTGTCACCAGGCCGGTGGCGTGGGTGACGAAAGCCAGCACCTGACCGCGAGTGAGCTGGAATCGACTGGTGGCAGGGGAGCTGTCGTCCTCGCTAAGGAGCATCTGCTCGGCCCACAACGCAACCCGGTCACGGCTCTCTACATAGGCGACGCCCATCGAGGCAACCGCCCACTCGGGCTCAACTGGGGTGGCCAAGCCAGACGCTACAGGAACGGTGACAGCATCGGGCTCTGGTAGATCGGTCAGCATGTTCGAGAGATATTCGGCCAGGGCGATGACCTGCTGCTTCTCGACCTTGAGCGTGACAACTTGTGTACCCGCGACTGCTTGCAGGAAGAACGCCCGCTCGCCTGCGGGCCCAACTGTGCCAGCTATGAATGCGTCGACATCGGGCAGGTCGAAGGAACGATCAAGCGAACTCATGATGGGACAAGCGAAGTCAAGTCGTCGCCCGTCGAATTGACGGCTAAGACGATGGGGCCGGTCTGGCCGTACATGATGGCCGTGACCGAGCACGGTGAAACCACGATCCGTTGGAACTGGTCGAGATGGGTGCCCATCGCCGACGCAATCGCAGCCTTAATCGTGTCGGCATGCGACACCGCTACAACGGTCTCGCCCGGATGAGCCGCGACGATGTCGGTGAGTGCACCGATCATTCGGGCCTGCATTTCGGGGAATGATTCACCCTTTGGAAAACGAAACCCGCTCGGATAACTCTGCACCGTGCGCCATTCGGGGAGCTTGCGTAGATCGGCCAGGTTCTTGCCGGTCCACTTGCCAAAGTCGCATTCGTTCAGACCTGGTCGGGTACGAATACGACACCCGGTGGCCTTGGCGATAGGTGCTGCCGTCTCTTGGGTGCGTTCCATAGGCGATGCATACACCGCCGAGACCTTGTTGAGTGCCCCGATACGTTCGCCCACCTTGGCCGCTTGGGCGACGCCAACATCGCCCAGATGCAGGTTCTTTGCCCGGCCGGGCAAGACCTTTCCGGTGGTTGGAGTCTGGCCGTG
>MEHZ011570142.1_pt1 | contig 23447 bp, 21 predicted proteins | sample 897221 | NCBI WGS metagenome assembly MEHZ01 (sample SAMN05514161, study PRJNA337945) | marine metagenome | isolation source: marine surface water | place: Arctic Ocean | collected 2007-12-13
CCGGCTTCGTAGCGTCTGCTGCACAGGCATCGACTCCTGCGGCCCCTGCCGCAGGCGCGGCTACGACGAACGAAGCGTTCACACCTCCCCAGGATTGGCAACCCGAGGCCGGCTCCGGCGTCCCTCCGGGTCAAGGTTTAGCGCCAAGTGCGGTTGTTGACGAGTCCACGGATGAAACAGCTGCGACCCCAACGGCCGCTTCAGCAGATGCCACGCTACCCGGCGGCTTCGCTCCTCCTGAGGGTTGGCAGCCTGTCGCCGGTACAGGTGTTCCGCCAGGCGGAGCGGTTGCACCTGCGATCGGTGATAACACCGTCGGTGGCACGGGCGGCGGGGATGCGTTTGCTGGTGGCGTGCTGCTCGTAACTCGCACTGCCGATGGAGCGACGCTCGCTGAAGCCAAATTCGAGGTTATTGCTCCGGACACAGACCTGGCAGCCGAAGCCCATGCTCGTCTGGAAGAACTGCAGACCAAGGCGGCGCTCGGCTTGTTCGCCGCTATTGATGTCGATGGGTATGTGGCATCGGTTGCGCCGCGCCCGGTGCATGCGGTCTGTACCGCAACTGCTCAAGGCGTGACCTGCTTGTCGATCGAAGCGCTGCAAGGCCGCAACTAGCCGGTTCGGGGCCAGACTGTCCGAACCAATGCAGAACCCAACACGTGACAGCTTGACCGAAGACCTTTTTGCTCCAGTAGCGGTTCGCGCTTATGCCTCGGCGGTCGAACCTGGTCTGATCGAGACGTTGCGGGCTGAAGAAGTTGGGGCCATCGCCCCAATGACTGCGGCGCGCCAAGCCGAGTTCGCCACCGCTCGGGCCTGTGCACGAGCCGCGCTTGCTGATTTCGGCATCGATGCGCCGATCCCGCAACGCAAGGGTGGATCACCAGCATGGCCGAGTGGTATGGCTGGCTCTATCAGCCACACGCGGGGGTTCTGTCTTGCTGTTGCATCGAGCCAGGGCCACGTCATCGGTATCGACGTCGAAGAGATCGGACGAATGAGCTCAGGAGTTGAACGTCGCGTACTTGTCGACACCGAGCGAGATGATCTGAATGGTTTGGATGAAGCAGGCCAGCAACAGCGCGTGGCCACTATTTTCGCGGCTAAAGAGGCCTTCTACAAGGCTCACTATGAGCTCGACGCCCGATACCTCGGCTTCGACGTGATAGCGGTTCGGGTTGGCGAGACGTCACTTTCTTTCGAGGGCTCGTCAGGCGCAGTCGGCTCCGAGATCATCGGGCGCACAGGAGGGCGAGCGCGGGTCCAAGACGGTCGGGTCATTGTGGGTGTCTCCATCGACGCCGTCGGGTTGGCAGCGCGGCTACCCTCGCGCCCGTGACGAAGCTTGTAATCATTGGTGGGGGGCCGGCTGGTAATGCCTGTGCCACCTACGCAGCGCGCTTCGGCGCCGATGTTGTCATGATCGAAGACCAGATCATCGGCGGAGCGGCCCACCTGCTCGATTGTGTTCCGTCGAAGGCCATGATCGCTACGGGTGGGGCGATGGCGTTCTTGCGTCGCAGCAAGGGCATGGGCCTTGAAGATGTCGATCCCCATATCGACCCTGGAGCGCTCCGCACACGGTTGGCAGGTATCCAGAGTCGGCTGCGCGACTCGTCAACCAGCTTGCTGGGTTCGCAGGGCGTCCGCATCGTCTATGGACGGGGTTCGCTGCTCGATGAGCATCGGGTCCTTGCCGAACTCGACGATGGCACCGAAGAGATCTTCGAGGCAGACATGATCGTGCTGAGCACCGGCAGTCGTCCTCGTGTCCCTGACTGGGCGGACACGAGCGAATCTCGCATCCTCTCAACACGCGACGCCTACCCGCCGCCAGAGATCCCAGAACACTTGGTGGTTATTGGGTCTGGCGTCACCGGCGTTGAGTTCGTGCACATGTTCAACTCGTTCGGCTCCGAAGTCACGTTGATCGTCAGCCGACAGCAGGTCTTGCCAGGCAAGGATCCCGAAGTCGCCGCCGTGCTCGAAGAGAACTTCCTAGAGCGCGGCGTTCGCCTGCTCAAAGGTGCTCGGGCAACGTCGATCGACACGACCGCCGACGGGGTCACGGTCAGTTGCGACGACGGACGGATTGTCGAGGGAAGTTATGCGCTGCTGGCGATTGGCTCTGTGCCTAACAGCGATGGGCTCGGGCTCGAGAACGCAGGGGTCGAAACCCAATGGGGCTATGTAGAAATTGATGCCGATTGCCGATCATCGGTACCCCACATCTTTGCCGCTGGGGATCTGAGCGGCAAGCTCCCGCTGTCGTCTGTGGCCTCGATGCAGGGCCGTAAGATTGCCGAGACCCTCATGGGGCGAGCGACCCACGGCCATAACCGAGTCGACTACGACAAGGCAGCGTCAGCCATCTTCACTGAGCCCGAGATCGCCGACGTAGGACTTGCCGAAGCTGACGCATTCGCAATGGGCCGCAAGGTGCGCGTTACCAAGGTCCCGTTCACAACATCGGCAAAAGCGCTGATCAACGATGACCCACGCGGATTCATCAAGCTCATTTCTGACCCGGCGACGGGGGAAGTGATGGGCGGATCCATCGTCGGCCGCCATGCCGCCGAACTCATCTCCGTCATATCGTTGGCGATTACGGCAAGCCTGACGGTGCGCGATGTGTACGACAGCCTGTTGGTGCACCCGACCCTGTCCGAGCTCATCAGCGACGCAGCCGAATAACCCGTGGCTCCCAACATAGATGAGACCGCAGACGACGACCTTGGTGACCTGCTCGCTCCGATCACAAAACGTATTGGCGCTCGGTTACTCGACTGGGTCTTGTTGCTGATCATCTGGATACCACTTGCCGCTGCGACCTCGGAGCGTGTTGACGATTCGATCACCAACCCTTGGTGGGCCAGAGTCTTGTGGATGCTCGTTGTTGTTCTTTACGAGGTCGGATTCGTATCGCTGCGTGGTCAGACGCCGGGTAAGAGCGCTCTTGGGATCCAAGTGGTGGCGTTGAACGACGGTCACCTTCTTTCGTTGCCGGCTGCGATCATTCGAGTTCTGCCCGTTGCGTTCGCGATGCTCGTTCTCCAGATCTTCTTTCCGATCGCCATGGTCTTCGTGTACTTCAGCGCTGCGTTCATGACGAACAGCCGGGGCATCCTCGACTTGATGTCCGGCTCCGTGGTGATCGAAGCTCGCCGCTAGCTCTCGTCGATAGCAGGCCTTCTCGGTGGAGCGGCCGGCCGGGGCCGCAGATGTGGTGGCAGAAAACAGGGTTTGTCGAGGCACGAGACAAAGCCGTACTACCCCCGCTCGGGCCGACGTTCGTCTACTTCAGCGCTGCGTTCATGACAAATAGCTGCGGCATCCTCGACTTGATGTCCGGCTCCGTCGTCATCGTGTCCCGTCGCTAGACCACGCGTCATCATCTGTATCATCTGTGTCAGACACAGATGATGCAGAGGCCTTCGCTTGCACCTTATGAGAGCTTGCCAGAATGCGACGTAGCGGGGCCGTATGCGGGGGAATTCGAAACCAGGGTTTCGGCGAGGATCGGACTGAAAGCAGGACTACCCGGCTTCGATGATTACGACGACGTCGCCGCCCCCAACAGTGTCGCCAACGGCAACGCTGATCTCTTTGATGGTGCCGGAGATATCGGCGGCGATGTTGTTTTCCATCTTCATTGCCTCGAGTACCAGAACCGTGTCGCCAGCGTCGACTGCTTGGCCGACCTCGACGTCGATCTTGACGACGGTGCCTTGCATCGGCACCGCTACCTTGCCGTTGCCTGCGCCACCAGAACCTGATGACGATGACCTGCGTCGTGCAGGCCCGCCAGCCGGTGCGGCCGAGACCCCTTCGGGAACCCAAACGCTGACGGAGTAGCGGCGACCATCAACCTCGACGGGCACGTCGCGGCGGACCCGTTCGTTGCCGTCTTCATCGGTTGATTTGTCGACGGTGGCCTTCACGCCGGTCAGGTCCAACGTCTCTTCGACCCATTTAGTTGAGTGGGCCATGGCCTTGAAGTCGGCGTGGCTCACGATCGCGATGTCGGCAGGGATCGTCGTGGCAACACCGTCGACAACCAACTCGTCGAGTGCACGCAAGGTGCGTCCAATGGCAGTGGGCCGGTCGTGGCCCCAGCAGATGAGCTTGCCGACCAGATTGTCGTAGTACTGACTGATTTCGTCACCGGATTCATAGCCGGTATCGAAGCGGGTGCCAAAGCCACCAGGAGCGTTGAGCTTGGTGATCGTGCCTGGGGCGGGCAGGAACATGCCCTCGGCTGGGTCTTCGGCGTTGATACGGATCTCGATGGCGTGACCCTGGATCTGCACGTCTTCCTGACCGAACCAGAGTTCCTCACCAGCGGCAATACGTAGCTGAGCCTCGACAAGGTCGACGCCAGTAACCATCTCGGTAACGGGGTGTTCGACCTGCAGGCGGGTGTTCATTTCTAGGTACCAGAACTCGCCGTTCTCGTATAGGAATTCGACGGTTCCGGCATTGACGTAGTCACAACCCTTGGCAACTGTCACGGCGGCTTCGCCCATGGCGGCCAGCACGTCGTCGGCTATGCCAAAGGCAGGTGCCTCTTCGACGAGCTTCTGATGGCGCCGCTGGGCTGAGCAGTCGCGGGTGCCCAGGTACACACAGTTGCCGTGTGTATCGGCCAGGATCTGCACCTCGACATGGCGAGGCAGGCTGAGATAGCGCTCGAGGTAGAGCTCGCCTCGGCCGAAGTAGTTGACGGCCTCGCGAGTGGCACTGTCGATTGCGGCTTGGATGTCGTCACCCTCGTTCACGACCTTCATGCCTCGACCGCCACCACCAAAGGCGGCCTTGATCGCAACAGGCCAGCCGTACTCGTTGGCGAACTCGTTGACCTGGGCGCTCTCGGTGACCGCTGCGGTGTTGCCGGGGACGCCACGCACACCAACGTTCTCGGCGGCAGCTCGGGCCGAGAGCTTGTCGCCCATGACCTCGATGGCCGCGGGCTGTGGCCCGATGAACATGACACCCATGTCGGTGACTGCTCGGGCGAAATCGGCGTTCTCGCTGAAGAACCCGTAGCCCGGATGGAGACCGTCGGCGCCTGTGTCGCGAAGCACCTGCAAGATGGCTTCGGTGTTCAGGTAGCTCTCGGCAGCGGTTTGGCCTCCGAGCGAGTACGCCTCGTCGGCGAGCCGCACATGAAGGGCGTTGCGGTCGAGATCGCTGTAAACAGCAACGGAGGAGACGCCGAGGTCACGACATGCCCGGATGACCCGAACAGCGATTTCACCACGGTTTGCGATAAGGACCTTTTTCAGCACGGGTAATAGCCTGCCAGATATGGAACCGCGAACCGAACGCGCACGCGAAGCTTTTGTTCGCGCTGCACTTGCTGACACCCGATTTGCGGCTGTGCGATGGGTGGCCGAGACCGGTTCCACCAACGATGACCTAAGCGAACTGGCTCGAAAGGGCGCTGGCGAACAGGTACTGATCACCGACTTGCAGACCGCTGGAAAAGGTCGACGTAATCGTGTCTGGACGGCGCCTACTGATTCAGGGGTTCTCATGTCTGTTCTATTACGCGACGTGGAGCCGTCTGATGGCTTCTGGTCGGTTGGTGCGTTGGCGTTGGCGGCAAGCGAAGCAATCGGCGAGTTGATCGACGTGCCGTGCAGTCTGAAGTGGCCGAATGACGTGATGATCGACACGGTCAACGGCCAAAAGAAGGTCGCTGGTGTGCTCGCACAACTCGTCGATCAGGCCATCGTGGTGGGTATCGGCATCAATGCGAATTGGCCTGATCGCGTGCCTGCCGAGATGGCCGAGCGAGGCACGGCAATCAACCGCCACACAAATGACCGGACAATGAGTGACCGTCCGGCGCTTGCCGCTGACGTCTTGCGCCGTGCAATTGGTCACCTCGACAGCGAACGCCATGTGTTGCGCACTGCTTGGAAAGCTCGTTGTTCTACGCTCGGCCAGCATGTCCGGCTCGAACTCCAGGCAGGCGCGATCATTGGTACCGCAATCGATATTGCACGCGATGGCGCATTGCAGCTCGAAGACGAAGACGGTATTTCTACCCATCAGGTCGGCGATGTGGTCCATCTGCGGCCTGCAACCTAAGTTGCAATTTGACGCCGATGTCCCGGGGCGCCACCTCGGGGCAATGTTGAGCGGATAGCGTGATCCGCCATGGCTGATGACACGACCGGTTGGTCTGAAAAGGGCAAGCGCGCCTCTGGCGACGCAGACGGAGAAGGCAAGTCGACGACTCCTTCTCGTCCCTCGAAGCGCGATACGAGCGCAAAGAAGAGCGATACCGAATCTTCGGTTGTACGCACACCGTCTACGAGCGACGTTGGCGCTCGCAAGGTGGCCAAGGCCGCCGCTACTGCAGGACAGCGCGACGTTTCGTTTGTATCCCGTCTTGGATTCCCGGCGCTGATCGCCCTGATCTGCTTGCTTGGTATCGGTGTAGTTGTTTACGCCCGCTCGACACGAGAAGCTCTCGCATCGCCAGTCCAGAACTTGGATCATTGGCACGGGGTCTATGGCGTCTATAACTGCAACGCGACTGGTGAGGGCGACGCAAAGTTCTTGCCAGCCTTCCAGTCCACACAGGACGACACGGGCATCCACTCCCACGGTGATGGTGTCATGCACATCCATCCATTCTTCGAGCTGTCCTCTGGCGACAACGCACAGTTGCGTCACTGGATGAGCGAAATGAATGTCGAGATCACGCCCGAGCGGATCTCGGTGAACAATCAGTTCGACTCACCGGTTGAATTGGCCGCTGGCCAGCCGTGCGCCGATGGCACCGGCATCGCCGAGATCAAGCTGCTGCACTGGGATTTCGACTTCATGGCAACAGCCGAGGACCGTACCGATCCCGATGTCATCACCTCAGACTTTGGCCAGGTCAAGTTCGACCATGACCGCGAGGTCTACATGTTCGCTTATGTCAGCGAAGATACTGACATCGCTGATCTCCCGATTCCTCCGCAAGACCGCTTCGACACTCTCAACAGCGTGAGCCAAGCAATCGAATTCAACCCGACACAGCTGAACCCAACCGACACGGGTGTCGACATCGAAGGTGCTGACGCAACTGAAGACGCCGACGGGTAGTTGACCTTCGTCTCGTTCCTCGCCGAAACCCTGTTTCTGAGGCCCGAGGTACCTGCGAGCGTGGGCGATAACCACCGACTCTCTCACAGATTCTGAAATCAGGAGCGTTGCCCGCGATTATCACGGGCAGCGCTCCGAACTTGCTTTTAGGGCGGCTACTAGAGGTCCAGTTCCGCGATGATGCGGCTGCTCGAGTCGGCCTTATCTAGACCGCCCATGCCGAACACCATGTCAATGTTGTACTGACGACACACCGCTGTCTCAGGTACCTCGTCGTTGTTCATGCGGTCGTCGCCACCGTTGCCAAACACGATGTGGTGGTCAGGGAAGCGGGTGGCGATTGTTTTGAGGGAGGCACACACGGTGCCGTCTTCGTCGACAGCGACCATTGCATGGTCGACGAAGCGAAGCGCCTCGACGATACGAAGCCGGTCAGCCTCGTCCATGATGATCTTGCCCTTCTTAATGATCTGTTGCGCATTGTTGTTCACGATGACGAACAGTTCATCGCCAGCAGCGGCGCCAGCCTCGATCATGTCGAGGTGGCCAACGTGCAGTGGGCCAAAATAGCCACTGACAATCACAACTGTCGGAGCTTCGTTGTCGGCCATGTCGTGTTGAGCCCTTCTTGGCTGAGGGAACAGTGGTCTTCGCGAGATAGCGGTCTTAGCGAAACAGGTCGTCGGCGGGGTCTCGAACGAGGTCCTCGCGGACAGAGGACTCGCCAAACCATTCGTCGGGCCCGCCCCGGATCACAGCGACAGGTATACCTGTGGTCTTACCCATGGCAAGTTCGGCGGCACACGCGAGCTCGTCGACGAGAGCGACTTCGGTGACCTGCATCTCGCGGCCGAGTGCATCTGGGGTACCTCGCAGGTCCAGAATTGCTTTAACACCGGCGCAGCCAATGGCCACATCGGTCACGCCGCGGCGCCATGGTCGACCGAACGTGTCGCTCACGATGACGCCAACGTCAACCCCGTAGCGACCCTTGATCGCATCGCGGATACGCCGCGCTGAACGGTCGCTGTCGTCGGGTAACAATGCAGCTTGGCCTCGTTCCACGTTGGACAGATCGATGCCGGCGTTGGCGCAAACGAAACCATGTTTGGTCTCGCTGATAATGAGTTCGCCGCGGCGTCGAAGAATGCGCACAGACTCGCGCTCGACCAGTGGCTTGTGGCTCAGCGGGTCATTCGGGTCAATATCGACCATGGCCCCTTCGGCCTTCGAGATGATTTTCTGGGTCACCATGACAACGTCATGCTGTTGCAGCTCGACGGCATCACAGATCATGCCGGCGATGTCATCACCGCGGCCGATCTCGGGTAGTCCTTCGACCGGGAAGATTTCGAGACGCATCAGTGGCTCCTGGGCAAGTGGGGATCAATAGCGGAAAGTGTGAACTCGGCGAGGGCAGTTGTGATCTCGATCGAGGTCATCATGGTGTTGGTGACATGAGGCGTCATGCCAGCTTGTCGCACGGCACCGGCCAGCTCTTGATCGACGGTGTCGATGACAAGATGGCCCGCGAGCGGTTCGTAGATGGAGCCAACCCCTGCTGCTGAGACCTGGTGGCCGAACGAACGCATCAGCTCAGCAGCAGGGCCCTTGATCGCCCCGCCGCCGACGATGGGCGAAATAGCCACGTTGCGACTGCGCCTATCTATGACTGCTTGGCGTATGCCGGGGACAGACAAGATCGGGTCGATCGACACGAAGGGGTTGCTGGGCGCGATTACCAAGCAGTCGGCTTCTGCGATTGCCTCGATGACCCCAGGGGCAGGCGATGCATTGTCGGCACCGACGAAATCGACACGGCGGACAACGTCAACATGTTGGCGCTCGACGAAGTAACGCTGGAAGTCGATGGTTTCACCGCTAGCGATGGTCACCTGGGTGCGCACCGGGTCATTACTCATGGGAACGATCTTGAGTTCGAGCCCCCACGCCTTGATGATTTCGTCGGTTACCTGCGCGAGCGTCGCGCCTTCATCCAGGCGTTGAGTGCGGTAGAGGTGTGTGCCCAAGTCGCGGTCGCCGAGGCCAAACCATGTTTGCCCGCCGTAGAGGTCGAGCGTTTCTTTGGCCTGCCAGGTCTCGCCAACTAAGCCCCAGCCGGACTCGGGATTGATGACTTCGGCCAGCGTGTAGGTGCACGTGTCCAAATCTGGGCTTATGGCTAGGCCATGGAGCCGCATGTCATCGGCGGTGTTCACCACGGCTGTGATGTCGTCAGGGGCGACGGTACGCAGCAGGCCGCGCAAGAAGCGAGCGGCACCCACGCCGCCGCACAGCACACAAATCTTGGTCATATCAGATTCTCAATCCCGCTTTGTCAGGCCCGATAGTCGGATCAGAGCGGGGCCAAGGTCGGCCACGGTCTGGCCGGTTTTGGAGATTTGCTCGCCTCGGGGCCCCTCGATGGCATCGCCGAGTCCGGTGATGACGGCACCGATCACGTCAGCAACTGGCTGAGCGAACGCGTCAACTTGGGCTAACACTGCATCGACGGTAGGTGCAAGCGCCGGCACGTCCTTGACCAATTTGCGCCGTTCGATATTGAGCCGACGTAGCCCCAGAATGGCTGTTCCGACACCGATCTCAGCCAATTCGGTCATGAATTCGTCGAGATCGAAGTCGCCCGGTTCAGTCACGTGACTAAGTGTAATTGCTGATGTCCGGGGGGGTACCCATCCCGGCATTAAAGGATGGGTACTCTCGTGCCACTGTGGTTGATACGTCCACCCCTCCATCGACGCGCCGAAAGGCGTCTTCTGCTGATGGATCTGACGCGCCGCTGGCCGGATATCCGCTCGTCACGGTCTGCGTGGTTGCGCACAATCCCGGCGCCTGGTTCGACGAAGTTCTTCGTTCGTTGCTCGCCCAGGACTATCCGTCGCTCGACGTTGTTGTCGTCGACGCTGCCAGCGAGCAGGCTGTTGCGCCGCTGGTACATGCTGTTATTGCGGAGGCAACGGTTGTGCCGTTGCTGGCGAACCAGGGCTTCGCGAAGAACGCAAACACAATTATGGAGCACCCCGGTCTCGGCCCGTACCTGCTCATCTGCCACGACGATGTCGCTTTGGCGCCGGACTGCATCCGGCGTTTGGTCGAAGAAACAGTCCGGTCGAACGCAGGTGTGGTGGGCCCCAAGTTGCTCGATTGGGATGACCCCAATCGCATCCTGCATGTGGGCCTGGGCGCCGACAAGACCGGCCACGTCTCGGACTTGGCTGAACCGGGGGAGTACGACCAGGAACAGCACGACGCGGTGCGTGACGTGTTTGCCGTTCCCGGTGCGGTCACGTTGCTGCGTACTGACCTGTTTCAGGCGCTCGAAGGCTTCGACGAAGCGATCCTCGTGCAGGGCGAAGATCTTGATCTGAGCTGGCGGGCCCACGCGCTCGGCGCCCGGGTAATAGTGAACCCCGCGGCGACAGCTCGCCACCGCGAGGACCTGAGCACTCGCATCGTGGGTGCTGACCGAGATCAGTTCTCTCGCCGTCACCGCATTCGGTCCATGTTGTCGAACTATGGCTTTGTGCACACCCTGCGGGTTGTTCCCCAGGCACTTGTCGCGTCGATGGTCAATGCGATGCTGGCTCTGTTCCAAGGCCGCGTCTCGGTGATCTATGACATTTTTGCGGCGTGGGCATGGAATCTGCGCCGCCTGCCTCAGATCCGGCGTCGGCGAAAGCAACTCGCCAAGGTCCGACAGGTAAGTGACGCCGAGGTCCGGGCCCTGCAGCTTCCCGGCTTCGAGGGACTTCACGCTTGGCGACGTCGAAGAGCCGACCGGCGTGCCGATCCTGAGGCTGACCCGGATGATCCCGCTTCAGTTCAAGCTGCAGCGGACCGACGGCGCTGGCTCCATGCCTCGGTGTTCATATGGAGCGGCGTTGCTCTCGTTCTGTTGTTTGGTAGCCGCTCTTTGATCGCTGGTAATCTGCCGGTCTTCAACGAATTCGTCAGCTTCCCCGATGGTCCAAGCCCGTTCCTCAGCGAATGGAGCACAACCTGGCGCAGCACCGGGGTTGGGGCTGAAGCGCCATCTTCGCTGTTGCACGCTGTCTTAGGGTTCGGCGGTATCGCACTGTTCGGTCAGATGGGGCTGCTGCGTCTCCTTCTTACCGTCGGCATGCTGGGCGTCGGCGCCGTCGGCGCCTATCGCCTGTTGCAGCCATTCCGGTCTTTGCCAGCTCAGCTGGTTGCGCTCATTGTCTACGTGGCCGCCCCCTTGCCTTACAACGCCTTACACGGCGGTAGCTGGTCTGGTCTGGTTGCCTATGGTGCGCTTCCCTGGATTGCGAAGCGACTGGCGATTGCCGCTGGCCTGCCGCCATTTGGCGACGATGAGACCCGCCTGGCTCGTCGCCTGGCCGACACGACCATCGTTGCATTGATCGTTGCTGCTGCGTCATTAGTGGAACCCTTGATGGGCGCCAGCCTTGGTGTGCTCCTGGTCGGATGGGTCCTCGGTGGCCTAGTAACTCGCCGGGTCGTCGGGCTCGGACGTCTTATCTTGGCAACCGTTGTTGCTGGCGCCATTGCGTTCACGCTGCTGATGCCTGCCTCACTTGGACTCGTCTGGGGCGACGCTGATTGGTCGCTCGTGGGCGGCACCCGCACTACGACCGGCAGCGAGCTCACGTTGGCCGAATTGTTCAGATTAGCGACCGGCCCGCACGGAGCTACCACTGTTGGTTGGGCCCTGCTTGTGCTGCCAGGGCTGTCGCTCGTTCTGGCCTTTGGGTTACGCCTAGCGTGGGCTGCTCGTTGTTGGGTCGTGATCGTCGGTTCGGTTGGGCTTGCGTGGTGGGTGGAGCAAGGCGAACTCGACGTTGGCATCGCCGATCCGCATGTTGTTCTGGCCCCTGCTGCGATGAGCCTGGCGTTCGCCGCCGGCATGGCAACAATGGCGTTCCAGCGAGATCTGCGAAGGTACCGATTTGGCTGGCGCCAGCTGGTGCCGTTTGTAGCCATCGTGGCAGTGATCGCGTCGGCCGGAGCTGGGCTCGGCGGTGCGCTCGATGGCCGCTGGCAAGTTGTCGACGATGGCTACGAAACGGTCTTCTCCTTCTTCGATGAGAAGGCCCCTGCCCATGCGCGCACACTCTGGATAGGTGATGCAGACGTGCTACCCGTTGAAGGCTGGCGATACGACGACGAGCTCACATTTGCGCTTACCCAGGCCCGCACACCCACCCTGTTGGACTATTCGCCGGGAAATGCGGGTGAGATAACGATGCAGGTTCGGGCGGTGTTCGAAGACACGCTTTCGGGCGCTTCGAGTCGTTTAGGACAACGTCTTGCGTTGTACGGCGTGCGTTATATCGTGGTCGTTGAAGCGAACGCTCCTGCGCCGTTCTCTTCGGTCGAACGCCCGGTTGATTCGGCGATCACCAACCGTTTGACCGAGCAACTCGACCTGGTTCGTGTTGAAGTTCGTCCGGGAGCGACGATCTATGAGAATCGTGCCTATGTCCCGACGGTGAGCACCTTTGCCTCCGGCGTACTGGCATCGATAGCGAGCGGACAAGCTCCGTCAGACTTTGCGCTGGGCTTACCCGAGGTCACATCGTTGCGTTCGTATCGCGGCGTAGTCCAGCCAGGAGAGATCTTCGTCGCCACGCCGGTGACGACAAACTGGTCCTTGCGCATCGACGGACAACCCCAGGATCGGCTCAGTGTGTTCGGCTGGGCGCAAGTGTTCGTTGCCGAGCAGCCTGGCACCGCCACGCTCAGGCACAACAATGATCAAGCCATGTGGTTTGGTGCCATTGCACAGCTGGTTGCGTGGCTCGTGTTGCTCACTCTGTTGGTCCTAGGTCGACGGCGGCGCACATGAATCGTTGGCCACCACTGGTGTTGGTACTCGCTATGGTCGCTGGCTTAGTTGCCCTTGATCAGAGCGCTGTAGCCAACGAGTCATCTCTGCCAGAGCCGGTAGCCCAGGCTGAGGGGCCGGTATCGGCTGCACTCGATGCCTCGGGCACGACGTGGTATTGCCCTGCCGGATTCATTACCCCAGACGAGTCGAACGACCATGTCGTGATTCTGACGAACGCAACTGATGAACCAGCATCTGGCACACTCACGATCTATCCGTCGCTGCTCGACGTCGACGGCAACGCGCTGTCGTTTCCTCGGGCGATGCAACCCGTCGAGGTGCCAGCCAGGTCGCAGCGGCAGATTATGTTGGCGCCGCTGGTCGCCTCGCTTGACCCTCAGCTGTCGACCAATACGGGTGCATTCGTCGCAGCACTTGTCGAGTTCGAAGGCGCCGGAGTCGACGTTGAGCACGCCGTCGTCGCCGCCCAGGGCAGCGATATCGGCCCATGTGCGACATCGGCAAGTACAAGCTGGTGGTTTGCGAGCGGAACGACCACGGCCGACGTCGGTTATCAGCTCTACTTACTAAACCCGTTTCCCGACGATGCAGTGGTCGATATCTCATTCGTCACCGACGCTGGCAGCCGAAGCCCTACCGCCTTTAAGGGCAAGCTGGTGCCGGCCCAGAGCCTGACCGTGCTCCAAGTCGCTCCCGAGGTCCCGGTGAATGCCCAGATGACCGCGCAGGTCACCGTGTTAACCGGGCGCGTGATCGCCGAGCGCATCCAGCTGTTCGAGAACCAGGCGGGTCCCTCAGGGCTGTCGTTGTCGCTAGGCAGCAACCGTCTCGCCGAGCAATGGTTCTTCCCGGCAGGCCGTTCGGTGCCAGGCGCTGGCGAGAGCTACCTCATATACAACCCCGGCGACCTGGCTGCTGAAATCGAGTTCGAGATCAAACCTGACAGCGCCGACCGGGTGGGCGATGTTGCCCCTCTCGCAGTCCCCGTTGGTCCGCGCGAACGGTGGATCGTGACGGTCAGCAGCCATCCCTCCCATCCGGTTGATGTCTTGGCGTCCATCGATGCCAGCACGATGGTGGGGCTAGGTGAACCATTCTTCGCCTCGATCCGCAGCTTCAACGGTGTTCCAGTCGTGGCCGAACGGATCCTTACCCGGCCGCTCGCCGCGGGCGGTGTTACTGCATCGCTAGGCAGCGATGTGGCGGCGACCGATCAGGCTCTGGCGTTGCCCACGCTGTTTGCTGTCGCCGATATTGCCACGTTGGCTGTGCTGAACCCGGCCGGCGACTCGATCGCCCGAATCCAGGTGTTTGTTGGTGGCCCCGACGGCGAAGAGCTTCGGGACGAAGCCGAGGTTGCGCCGCGGCGTCGCGCCGTGTTCGACCTTATGAATTTGGTCGAGCCCGGCGATCAGTGGATTCGGGTGCGGTCATCGACCGGTACGATTGCCGAACTAACCATGGCGACCGACGGCTTGTTGCTTAGCTCAACAGCCATCCCTGTCCAGGGCACTACCAGCATCCCGGACCTCCTCGCTTTCGAATAATTCGGAACTACTCGCAGGAATGGCTAGGCACCATCGGTCATGGCTCGCAGTCATTGCTTGTGTCATGCACCAGGGATGACTCAAGGCTTCGGAGACCCTGTTTAGGCTTGTGTGGCGGGTCAGACGCGGCAGATGAGTTCGCCGTGAGGGCAGACGAACCAGCCGTCTTGTTCATCAATCCAGGTGCGCCAACCCGTAGCCATGGCCTGGAGGTCGGCGGGGGTGGCCAGGCCCAGCTCGACCGCCTGGCCGGCCAGCGATGACGAGACGACGCGGTCGGCCCAGGTTGAACCCCACCAGAGGCGGCGTTCAGGGCTGGCGAAGAGCCAGGCGTCAACCGTCGCTGTGACATCGCCGAGTTCGGCCTCTCGTGCCCATTTGACGAGGAAGCGGCCGGCGTCAGGTTCGGCGCCGTTGGCCTTTGCAACCTGGCGATATACCGATAGCCACGTATCCATCTGAGGCGAATGCGGTGCCCAGTGCATACCTGCGTAGTCTGCGTCGCGGACCGCAATGATCCCACCGGGGCGTACGACCCGCTTCATCTCTCGCAACGCTGCCACAGGATCACTGACATGCTGGAGCACCTGGTGGGCGTGAGCAATGTCGTAGCTGTCGTCGGCGATATCAAGGGCATACAGATCCATGGCTTGGAACGTGGCACCGGAATCGCCAAACACTGACTGGGCCCGATCGATGACTGCGGCGCTGTAATCAATACCGAGCACAGCGCCACCAGGGGCGACTCGCGCCGCAAACTCGGCCGTGATGGACCCTGGGCCGCAACCGACGTCCAAAAGGTCGAGACCAGGAGTGAGATGATCGGACAGATAGGCAGCCGAGTTGGCGATGGTGCGAGTGGCGTGCGCGCTGACCACGCTCTCCTGGTGGCCATGGGTGTAACGATCTTCGGTCATAAAGCCCACGCTAGTAGCGCTGCCTGGCGGAGCGGCCTGCTCGGTCTGCCGGTGCCGCTTCGAGATGTGGTTCTGACGGCTCGTGGGCCTTGCCCATACTGAGGTACCGGTTGTCGAGTGTGGCGCGCTGGCCTGAGCTTCGCGAGCCGCAGTGTCGATTGCAGGGGCGCCAGCGCGCTTAGAGGGCGTCGAGCACCTTGGAGAGCGTCGGACCGTTGCGTTGCGCTATTTCGAGTTCGCTTGGGCGATCAGGTCGCGTAAGGCAATCCGGTGGTTGGGCCCAAGTGGGCCAACAAAGGCCGCTTGGGTTTCGCCGGTCGCGTCGACGATGACTGCGGTCGGTACCGAGTCGATCTTGTAACGGGTGTGCAACGCAGAATCAGCGGTTACCTCGACGTTTTGGGCGGCAACGGTTGCGGACTCGTAGCCAGATAACTCAGCCCAAACGCCATCACAGGAGCTGCAGGTTTCCGACGTGAACACCGCGATCAGCAGCGGTGCGGTCGGGGCAAGGAACTCTCTTCGATCCAGGCTTGCAGGGGGTGCGCCACGTGTGCTTGTCGGGGCCGGGCGAACCCGCTGTTGTTGCCACCACGCAGTCATCCCCGCCAAGACTGCAACAGCAACCATGACGAGGAGGGTGGTGGTCATTAGGTGGACAGGTATGCGCTGTTATGTGCTTGGTGGGGTGATCCCACCAGGAATCGACTCGCCCTGAGGCTCGGTCAGCTGTGCTGCGTTTATTGGCACGGTGTCTTGAGAGCCGGTGTTCTGAGCCACACCGAGCAAGCGGCTGACTTCGTCTCCAGCAATGGTCTCTCGCTCGAGCAGCGCTCGGGCGACAAGATCGAGGCCATAACGATTTGTCGTGAGCACGTCGTAGCAGCGTTGTTCGGCGTCACGCAGGATCTGCGATACCTCGGCGTCGATGACGTGGGCCATCTGATCGCTGTATTCCTTGGTCGACACCATCTGGTCGCCCATGAAGACCTCACCTTGGGAACTCCAGGCCATAGGGCCGACCTTGTCGGACATGCCCCATTCTCGGACCATCTTGCGAGCGAGGTCGGTGTTGCGGACGAGGTCATCGTTGGCGCCGGTTGAGATCTGACCAAAGACGAGTTGCTCGGCGACGCGACCGCCCATACGCACGACGAGTGAATCCTCGATGTAGTCCTGGCGGTAGATGTGGCGTTCTGATTCGGGTAGCTGCATGGTCACACCAAGCGCCATACCACTCGGGATGATTGTTACCTTGTGCAGGGGATCGGCTGCTGGAAGCAAGGCAGCACATACGGCGTGGCCAGCCTCGTGATAGGCAATCGCCTCTCTCTCGACATCGCTGAGCGCAGTTGATTCACGCTTCTGGCCCATCAGAATGCGGTCTCGCGCCGACTCGAAGTGCTCACTGCGAATCATGGTGTCACCAGCGCGCACGGCGAAGAGCGCTGCTTCGTTGACCAGGTTCGCCAGATCAGCACCGCTCATGCCGGGGGTGCCTCGGGCGACGACATTGAGGTCGACGTCGGGGGCGGTGCGCTTGCCCTTGACATGGACTCGCAGGATCGCCTGGCGATCTTCGAGCTCGGGCAGTGGAACAACAACCTGGCGGTCGAAACGGCCAGGACGCAAGAGTGCGGGGTCCAAAATGTCGGGGCGGTTCGTGGCCGCCATCATCACGATGCCCTCGGTCGTTTCGAAGCCGTCCATCTCGGAGAGCATCTGGTTGAGTGTCTGCTCACGCTCGTCGTGGCCGCCGCCCATGCCTGCGCCGCGCTTACGGCCGATCGAGTCGATTTCATCGATGAAGATGATTGCCTTGCCCATCTTGCGGGCTGAGTCGAACAGGTCGCGAACACGGCTGGCGCCAACACCCACGAACATCTCCATGAAGTCCGAACCGCTGACGGAAAGGAACGGCACGCCAGCTTCGCCAGCGACCGCACGCGCTATCAGTGTCTTACCGGTACCTGGAGGACCCACGAGCAACATGCCTTTGGGGATTCGTGCCCCGATTTCGGCGTACTTGTCGGGTTGCTTCAGGAACTCGACAACCTCGGTAATTTCTTGCTTGACGCCGGCATACCCAGCGACGTCTTCGAACGTGGTTCCTGGACGTTCTGTGGTGTACGTCTTGGCCTTGGATCGGCCGATCGACATGATGCCGCCCATTTGGCCTTGGGCTCGGCGTTGCATCCACCAGAAGAAACCAATGAGCAGGCTGATCGGAAGAAGTAACGGCAGCAGGCTGGCCCAGATCGACGATTTGGGGGTATCGAAGGTCAGCTCAAAGTCGGGCACGCCATCGAGCAATGCCCTGTCTGCTTCGCTGAGCTCGAGTGGGCCCTTGCTGTTGAACGGTTCACCCTGCGCGTCGGCATCTTCGACTAATTCGGCAGCGGTTCCGCGGTAGAAGCCCTCGATCTCGCCATTCAGGTTGTTGATCTCGGCTTCTGCGATGTCGCCGTCTTGGACCTGAGAAAGGAACTGGTCGTACGCGATCTCGTCGCCATTGTTGTCGGGCGAGATAGACGGCAAGAAGAACAGGGCCAGCACAGCAAACATGGCAAGCCACAGAAGCAGCCGAGACCAACGAGGATCGCCGCGTTTAAAGCGCCCTTCGCCAGGTTCGTTGCTGCGGGGCGGTGGTGGGGGAGGAGGTTTCACCATGTGTCTAGGGTAGGTCCGATCAGGCAAAGAGAGATGGCGGAATGGTCATCTGGTCTGGGTCGTAACGACGGAAGATGCCAACTCATTCCCAGGAGTACGATTGCGTAGTGACTGATCTAGAGCAGCGTCTTGGCGCGATCGTGAAGGCCTACGACGTACGAGGCGCCTATCCCGAGCAGTTCGATGCTGATATTGCGCACCGTCTCGGCCTGGCGTTTGCTGCATTTTTGGGTGAGCAGGACCCTGAGGCTGACACCGTGATGCTCGGCCGCGATATGCGGCCTTCGGGGCCCGAACTGACCGGCGAATTCGCCAAAGGCCTTATGTCACAGGGTTTTAACGTCGTCGATCTTGGATTGATCTCTACCGATGAGATGTACTTCGCGGCCGGGTCCATGGACGCTCCTGGCGCGGTCTTCACTGCGTCACACAACCCCGCCGGTTATCAAGGCATCAAGATGTGTCGGCGCGGCGCAGCGCCAGTCAGCACACCTGGCTTGGAGTTCATGCGTGACTATGCGGCCTCGGTCGATCCAGCTGAGCTCGGTTCCGTTGATAGACCTGGCACAGTGTCGCAGCGCGACGTGCTTGCCGATTTCGTGACTCATCTGCACACCTTCGTCGACGTTGGCTCTCTCAGGCCGCTCAAAGTCGTGATCGATACGGCGAACGGTATGGGTGGGCTGGTTGCGCCAGCAGCATTTGCTGACCTTCCTTTCGAGATCGATCATCTCTACCCAGAACTCGACGGTACGTTCCCTAATCATCCCGCTGACCCAATTCAACTCGAGAACCTGGTTGATCTGCAGGCTCGGGTACTCGAGCTCGGCGCCGACATTGGACTGGCCTTCGATGGCGATGCCGACCGGGTGTTCATCGTTGACGAGAAGGCGCAACCCATCTCAGGTTCGATCACCACAGCCATGGTTGCCGCATCGGTGTTGAAGGCCGATCCTGGCGCCACCATCCTGCACAACCTCATCTGCTCAAAGACTGTCTCGGAGGTCATCGCCGAGGGCGGCGGCACCGCTGTGCGTACCCGAGTCGGGCATTCGTTCATTAAGCAGACAATGGCCGAAACTGGTGCTGCGTTCGCTGGTGAACACTCGGGCCACTACTACTTCCAAGACAACTACCGCGCTGACTCCGGTCTGATCGCAGCCCTGGTTGTGCTCGAGATGATGAGCTTGGCCGATGCCCCCCTCAGCGAGATGCGGGCGCCGTTCGATCGATATGTGGCGTCTGGCGAAATCAACACCCGTGTGGCTGACACCGATGTAGTGATCGAACGGGTTGCGGACCATTTCGCTGCTACGGGAGCCAGCTTGGACCGCCTTGACGGCTTGACTGTTGACCTGGGCGAGTGGTGGTTCAACCTCCGCGCGTCAAATACCGAACCACTGTTGCGGCTGAACCTCGAGGCTGCTGATCAGCGGGCTTGTGATGCCTATGTGGCTGAAGTCCAAGCGTTGATGGCTGATTCGTGACTACAGCGACCCAAGTTGCTGGTTTACTAGAACACGTATGACTCTCAGCCCAGAACTTCTCGCCGTGTTGGCCTGCCCCGAGGACAAGGGTCCGTTGCTGTACTTCGGCGCCGATGGCGGGCTCTATAACCCGCGGTTGCAACGTCGCTACCTGATCACCGATGGCATCCCGATCATGTTGATCGACGAAGCCGAAGCCGTCAGCGACGATGACCACACCGCGCTCATGTCCAAAGCCGAGTCCGAAGGTATCGCACCGACCTTCGAGGCGTAGCGCTAGCGGCCTGACTCAGCGAATGTTCGCGGCACAGCCATCTGGCTCTGCAGCCCGTTTGCTCCGAGTTAGGTAAAATCTGGCTGGACGTTGAGGCGCAGCCGGATAGAAGCCATGCGAAAACAGTTCGTCTGGACCGACCACAGCTGTGAGGATGCGGCGTGCCGGTCCCAATGCATGCTCACGAAGTCGAAGTCTGCGAGCCGTACCGACCTCGGTGCCGAGCTCATCACACAGCGCGAAAACCATCCGCATCGCCGACTATTTCTGCTCGGTTCTCTACCGGCGACACCTAGAGCGGTCCAGCCCTCGTGCAAGCTGGGTGCCTTGAGCTGCGCATCGTTCAAAACCTTCGATTAGACCAGCGAACTCTTGTCGCGATTGTGCAGCCTGACCTCAGCTATTGGTCATGTGTTGTTGCCTTCCCAAACCATTGGTCCAAGTAGCGTCGCCCATGGCGGCAAACTTCGCCAGGGTCGGAGCTGGCAGATGCCACGTCAGCGGCCATGTCGTGCATCTCCGAAGGACTCGCTGGCCCCGAATGTCCCCAAAATTAGGGACTACGGCCCACGATGGGTCATTTGGTTCAAATGGGCTGATTGAACTGCAATGCTGTGAGTGATGATGGAAGCTACATGGGTGCCAGCTGCTGTTGACCCGCTCGTGCCACCAGCACGTCTCGGCGCGCTCATGGTCGAGCGTCGCTCTGCTCAGGGCATGGACGTCGTCGATATGGCCAAGCGCTCGAATGGCATGTTCACGCCGAGTTATCTCGAAAACGCCGAACGAGGCCGGGTCGCGCTTGACGATCGAATCATCGGGCACCTTGTTGGCCTGTACGAAGTCAACGCCGGGCCAGTAGTGCCTCAGCGATCTGAATTGATCGTGGATATCGACCGGCAACAGCTCAAGGTCGGCGACACGGCAATGAGCTTCGACTCGATGCATGCCGAAGATGTTCTGCCGCGTTACGTCTCACTGATTTACGTGCTGCGTGGTCAACCGCCGGGTAGCGAGCTTGTCCCCCGTGACCAAGACATGGGCGTGCTGTCGACCAGCCTTGGCTACACCGAGTCTGACCTGCGCCGCGAGATCTACGGCCTTATGGCGGCACCCGACTCCGTACAACGAGCCAAGGCTGTTGGTCGGGGCAAGATGATCGCCGCTGCGAGCTTGCTCGTGGGGCTGAGCGCCGTCGGCACGCTCATGCTGATAGGCGCAAGTTTAGACAACGCTCCGACTGAGGTGCTGGGCACGCAGCAAACGTTGGTTACGACTGGTTTCCCAGCAGAAATTGGGTTGGCCGCCGAAGCGGGCATCGATTTTGACTTCCGTGCCGCTCTGCCCGATTGGCAGATTGGGTACGCCGAGGATCATCCCGACTTCTTGGGTGTCACACGCTCTGAAGACAAGTCGATTTTCGTGCATGTCGAGCCCGAAGCTTCTGCTGAGGTTGTCGCAAGCGTGCTGATGCACGAGGTCGGCCATGCAATCGACCTCGAGCGACTGACCGACGAGCAGCGTGCCGAATGGATTTTGCTGCGCGATATGCCGTCGACATGGTGGCCTGGCAACGGACTCAGTGACTTTGCCGTTGGTGCGGGCGACTTTGCCGAAGCAGTTTCTGCGCTGACGACCGGATCTCCGAGTAGCAGCGTGTACGGCGAATTCACGAGTGAACAGTTGGCATACGTCGCTGCCATCCTCCGCGACGTCTAGCAGGATGCCAAAAATGCCGGTAGTGCGTATCGGTGTTGGGTGTCGGGGGCCAGTCGCGCTGGTCGGCTCCCAGAGATCATGAGGAAACAACCATGGAGAAGGCTCTCGTAGGCGCGCTCGGCGCCGGCTGGTTATTGGCCGATGCCGCGACAAGCTCGATTCCCGGGATCGCTGCTGACCATCTGAAGGCACCTGTCTTGGAAGAAGATCGCCGAACTGACATCAACGCTCTCTGCGCATTCCAATCTCCAGAAAACTCCGACAACGCGGTGCTAGCGATAACGGTGACCCGGGAGCGGGCGTGCTTTCACCCCAGACATTGGACACTCGGGCGACCGACCGCTTTCGCATCGACAATGACGGTGATGCACGGCCCAATGAGACCAGCAGGTTTGCATCCGGTCCAGCAGGGCTTGACGGTTCGCAGTCCGTTTCCCTATGTGGGCTCGGCGACGACCTAGCCGAAGGCCAAACACTCAGTAAGTTCGCGGGCGGCGTCGGTTGGTTCGCATTGCAGTGCTCGATGGTGAACATCAGCTCGCCGGCATCCCGGCCGTCGAAGCCCTAGAGCTGAGTGAAGGGTTGGCGCAGCGTCAGAATGCCCAACCCTTCTGTTGATTCCGGCTTGGTCAGATTCAGTTCGAAAAGTGTGATGTTTATGCGGCCATCATGGCCTATGAGCAGGCACTCATGGTCGACATAACGAACGTAGCTGCCACCGAATCTTTAGCTGCGGCTGCGGCTGCGGCAGGGGTCAGCGATCAGGAGCGTGCCGTGGTTCTGCACGAAACGTTGATTGCCATCGGGCCAGCGCCTGATCTGTTCGGTTGATACGCAGAGGCGCTGCTCGCCCTTGGCCGGAGGGCCGAAGCGGCAGAGCAAAAAGTACTAGGTATGGCCCTGGTGGCAGAAACGATGGATCGCTTTCGCTCAGAGCGTCGACAACTCCTCGACCAATGGCGACGCAAGACTTAGCGACCGCAGATGATCTGGCCTGCGCCGACCTGGCCGACTGCCAGGATTGGGGTGCCTGCGACACGCTGGCTTGGCGCGGTGCCACAGTGCTAGAGCCGCCGAGGGAGCCAACGTGGCTACACCTGCTCGGGCTGGTGACCAGCCATAGGCTGCGACGCTCTATCACCAGGCAGCGGTGCACGCCGCTCTGGGGGGAATGAGGTTGAAGCCTTGCATCTCGTGTCGGGCGCCCTCGAGATGAACCCACACGTCCATCCCACCCAAGCTATGAAGGCTCGGGTGGTGATTGAACACCTGGATCTCTGACAGCTCCGGCTCGGGGCGTGGTGGCGAGGCCTATGCAACAAGCCGCCAGCGCAGCGCGAGTCATAGGAGCCGCTATCCTTTAAGGCGACTCAGGCTGCGCGGACGCATGGGTGTCAGACGACACCAGCCGGGGTTAGCAATCGAGGAAGACGCCACAAGAGTGCGCTTTCTCCGAACTCCCCGAACAGAGGACGTCCTCATGACTGACACCACCCAACAAGACTTTCGCGTCGCAGATCTGTCGCTAGCCGAATTCGGCCGCAAAGAGATCCGCCTAGCCGAGCACGAGATGCCTGGACTGGTATCGCTACGTGCCAGCCATGGCGACGAGCAGCCACTCGCGGGCGCTCGCATTGTCGGCTCGCTTCACATGACTATCCAGACCGCCGTGCTGATCGAAACGTTGGTTGCGCTCGGTGCCGACGTGCGCTGGGTTTCCTGCAACATCTTCTCGACACAGGATCACGCTGCAGCGGCCATTGCCGTGGGGCCTGATGGCACCGTCGATAATCCAGCTGGTGTGCCGGTCTATGCCTGGAAGGGCGAGACCCTCGAAGAATACTGGTGGGCAACCGAGCGTCTCTTCCACTGG
>MEHZ011558626.1_pt1 | contig 23417 bp, 26 predicted proteins | sample 897221 | NCBI WGS metagenome assembly MEHZ01 (sample SAMN05514161, study PRJNA337945) | marine metagenome | isolation source: marine surface water | place: Arctic Ocean | collected 2007-12-13
AGTAGCTAGGTCATTAGCAATATTCTCAGCATTTGCAGAAGGTGTATCTTTATATAGTAGTTTTGCCGTTCTATATTCTTTTCAGATGAGAAATCTTCTGAAAGGGATAGGACAGCAAATGAAATGGAGTGTTAGAGATGAATCATTACACTCAAAAATGGGATGTGAGTTATTCAGAGAAATGTGTAATGAGTATCCAGAACTTCACGATGAAGTTAAAGATGATGTTCATCAGGCAGCAAAGTATATGATTGAAATGGAACATAAGTTCATTGATATGATATTTGAACAAGGTGATTTAGAAAACTTAAAATCATCTGATTTAAAAGAATTTATCTCTAAGAGAGGTAATGAGAAATTAGAAGAGTTAGGTTACAAACCTACATTTGAATTTAGTGAGAAGAAAGCATCTAATTTAGATTGGTTCTATCATTTGACAGGTGGTACTACTCATACAGATTTCTTCGCAGTTAGACCTACTGATTATAGTAAGGCAAACGAAGGTGAAGATTTCAACGATATTTGGTAATAATAATAAAAAAAAACAAGTTATGAATTTTGATGAATTGATTACAAACGTAATCGGATGGGCGGATGATAAGAACATCTTAAAAAGTGAAAACGCCCCAAAACAAATGTTAAAGGTTGTGGAAGAAGTGGGTGAAACTGCAGGAGCTCTCCTTAAAGATGATAGGGATGAATTAGTAGATGGAATCGGAGATTCTTTCGTTACACTAATCATACTATCAATGCAGTTAGGATTACACCCATCAGAGTGTTTAGAAGCTGCGTGGAACGAAATAAAAGATAGAAAAGGTAAAACGGAAAATGGAGTGTTCATAAAACAATGAAGAATTACGGAGCTGAATTTGATTGGGAAATAGACGTAGATTTTCCATCTTGGGCAAACACAGAAATTTACGTTAAAACGATTTCCAAAGGATACTTACTAAGTGGTGAAAAACCAAAAGATGCTTATTGGAGAGTTGCAACAACAGCGGCACGAAGATTAGATAAACCTCAAATGGCAACAAAGTTCTTCGATTATATATGGAAGGGTTGGTTGAATCTCGCAACACCAGTATTATCAAACACAGGTACAGATAGAGGATTACCAATCAGTTGTTTTGGAATCGATGTAGCTGATTCAATTCAGGATATCGGTACTAAGAACTTAGAGATGATGTTACTCGCTAAACATGGTGGTGGAGTAGGTGTTGGTATTAATATGATTAGACCAGCTGGTGCAAACATTACACAAAACGGAACATCCGATGGTGTTGTACCATTCTGTAAAATATACGATTCAACAATTCTCGCAACCAATCAAGGTTCGGTAAGAAGAGGAGCTGCATCTGTTAACCTAAACATCGAACATGATGATTTTGATGAGTGGATTGAAATCAGAGAACCTAAAGGTGATGTAAACCGACAAGCATTAAATCTACACCAATGTGTAGTTGTTGGTGATAAGTTTATGAGAAGATTAGAAGATGGTGATGATGAGGCTAGAAGAAAATGGGGTAAAGTACTTCAAAAAAGAAAATCAACAGGTGAACCATATGTGATGTATAAAGGTAATGTTAATAAACAGAATCCTGAACAATACAAAAATAATGGATTAAAAGTTCATATGACTAACATCTGTTCTGAGATTACATTACATACAGATGAGAATCATTCATTCGTATGTTGTTTAAGTTCATTGAACCTATCAAAATACGATGAGTGGAAACACACCGATTTAATCTATACAGCAACTTGGTTCTTAGATGGTATTCTATCAGAGTTCTTACAAAGAGCTAAGAATATGAGAGGGTTTGAAAACTCAGTACGTTCTGCAGAAAAAGGTAGAGCATTAGGATTAGGTGTATTAGGATGGCATACATACTTACAACAAAAAGGTATTCCATTTGATTCACTTCCAGCTCAGTTTGAAACGAGAAAGATATTCTCTCAAATGAAAATTGAATCTGAAAGAGCAAGTAGAGATATGGCAACTGAAATGGGTGAACCATTATGGTGTAGAGATAGTGGAATGAGAAACACACATCTAAGAGCAGTAGCTCCAACAGTATCCAATTCAAAGTTAGCAGGTAACGTATCACCAGGTATTGAACCTTGGGCAGCAAACGTATTTACTGAACAAACTTCAAAAGGTACGTTCATTAGAAAAAACAGAGAATTAGAAAGAGTACTTAGAAAAGTAGGTATTAATAATAAAGAAACTTGGGATAAGATTTTATCCGATGGTGGTTCTATACAGGATATCAACGAATTAGATAGTTGGGTATTTTGTGATGGAAAACTAATACAACTTAATGATGAGATTGATACAACAAAGTGTGATAAGGTAAAGGATGTATTTAAAACATTCAAAGAAATTAACCAATTAGAGTTAGTTAGACAGGCCGGTGTTAGACAACAGTACGTTGACCAATCAGTATCGTTGAATTTAGCATTCCCTTCAGAGGCAACTCCAAAGTGGATGAATACAGTACATTTCGAAGCTTGGAAACAAGGTGTAAAAACTTTGTACTATACGAGAACCGAATCAGTACTAAGAGGTGATATCGCACAACAAGCGATGGACCCAGATTGTTTAAGTTGTGATGGATAAATTGTTTAATTAAAAGAAGGAAAACAAATGAAGTATTTATATTTTTCAGCAGCATGGTGTGGTCCCTGTAAATCATTATCACCCATTATGAATGAAGTATCATCGCAAGTAGCGGTTGAAAAGATTGATGTAGATTTAGATTACGAAAGAGCACAACAATATGGAGTTAGGAATATCCCAACTGTAATATTAGTTGATGGAGTTACGGAAGTTAAACGATTTATCGGAGTACAACCAACTCAAACATATCTCAATGAGGTAAAAAACTCCTAATAAAATTAGGTTATATCAAATTTATTTCGTATATTAGTATAATAAATCGAAGTAAATATACTGCACAGATAAAAAAGTTATGATTCAAATCAATATATGAAGGTAAAAAAACACTTTTTCTTTTCAAATAGATTAAGGGGTGAGAACCATCCACAAGCAAAACTAACGAACAAAGATGTTCTACAGATAAGAGAGTTGTATCAACAAGGATTCTCAACAAATGTTATTGCTCGTAACTTTAAAGTTAGTAAATGGAACGTAGAAGAAATAGTAAACAATAAAACATGGACACACTTATAAAAACAACAACTAAAGAGTATTTAGAACAATTTAAAGATATGGAGCCATACTTCGCAATTAAAGAAGAACAATGGACGTATATCAAAGAAACATTTCCGAAGGATGAAGTAAAGGAATGTTTAGCAGATATCCTTATGGATTATGAACTACCAACTGCAGAGTTATCTGAGTTGGATGCATACAAAGATTTTATGAAACTTAAAGGTATTAGGTGGAATGAGTTACTTAGAGAAGATGAGTGGTTTCAACGAAAGGCGAGTGAATCAACTTATCCATTAATATTCAGAGGTAAACCACAATATATCCGTAGATTAAATTCAGGTAACAATGCATCAAACTACTTCCAACAAGAAAATCGTTGGGGTGTTGATGGAACGGTATCACCTGGTCCAAAGAGAACTTGGGAAACTAGAAAGTTTATGGTAACACTTATGGGTGGGTTATACACTCTAAAGTTTCCAAAGATAACTAGAAACGAACTTAGGGTTTGTTTAAGTTTAAGAAAGTATATATGTTCGGCATTCAAACCGAATGTAGCAAAGGTGTTCTATGATATGATGGAATCTGAAAACGTATTAGATTTTAGTGCTGGTTGGGGTGATAGATTCGCTGGATTTATGGGAGCATCAAACACTAAACATTATGTTGGGTTAGACCCACGTAAGGAGAATCACCCATTGTATCAAATGCAGGGTGAGTTCTATGATAAACATTTAGGATTTTTTGAAGAAAAGAAGAAATGGGAGTTTCATTGTTCACCAGCTGAAGATTTTGATTTTTCTCCATATGAGAATCACTTTGACATGGTATTTACATCACCACCATATTTCTCAGTAGAGAGGTATTCATATGATGATACTCAGAGTTGGGTTAGATACAAAACAATTGATGAGTGGAATAAGAACTTCTTACACGCAACATTAGAAAGGATATGGCCATCAATTAAAAAAGGTGGGTATATGGCAATAAACATTGCAGATGTATATGGTTCATCAGGTGGTGAACGAAAGTACTTAGAGATTACAAATCCAATGAATGATTTTATTAAATCGTTAGGTGGTACTTACGAGGGGTGTTTGGGTATGGAAATGGCAAAACGACCTGGTTCTGTAGGAGCTGGTTTGGTTATCGAAGAAGATAGACACAGATACACCGAAGAAGAACTAAGAAAACACGATGAAAATGTAGGTAAAACTTTTTGTGAACCTGTTTGGATTTGGAGAAAGTAAAGATATTGAAACACATAGAGATTGTTACTCTATGTTTGTGGTGGAATAGTTCTATCACTTAACTTAAAAAAAACAAATATTATGAACAAATTAATTTTAAGCTTAATGTTAGTAGTTGGAATGACAATTTCAATGAACGCTCAAAACGTAAAGGGTGATTGGTACGTTGGTATGAGTGATATCTCAGATGTCGCTTGGACTGAATGGTCAGTTTCTCCAACTGTTGGTTACGGAATTTCCGATAAACTAATGGTAGGATTATCTTTATCTCAAGCAGATTCATCTGAGGATTTATCTATAGACTTGAACGCAAGATACTTCGTTACGGCAGGTGGACAGGACTTTTTCCTATACGCTGGTTTAACTGATTTTGAAACTGATAACCTTTCATTAGGTTTAGGTAAAATGTTCACAGTACACAAAGGTGTATTTGTAGAACCAAAGATTGTATATCACACAGGTGAGAAAACAACAAATATGATGCTAGGTTTCGGACTGAAATTTGGTAACATAAACTAAGTTACATTAGAAAATGGGGGAAGTGAAAATCTTCCCCTATTATTCTTATATTTACTTGGATATTAAAAAAATAATTCGTATATTGTGGTAACATTAAGATTCAAAAATAAGGAGTATCATATAGTACCTGAACAATCGACAGTAATGTGTCCACCATATCGTTCAGCAGATGCACTACTTAGAGATTTTGAATATTGTAAAGAGGTTGGTGATTACCAAACAATAAAGAATAGAATAACAAACGGACTCCATTGGGGTTGGATTGTAGAAGTAACAAATAATAAAAAGTTATAAATGGGATATCAAAATGTATATTATGAAAAAAATGAAGGTATTATCCATTGTTGGGATGATAGAAAAGGTTACTTCACAAAGAAGTATAGAAATTACGCATATGTAAAGGATGGTAATGGTTCGTTTGAATCAGTTTACGGTGAGAGGTTAAAGAAGATTTCATTTTGGAAGAAAGAAGATAATCTTAAACTATATGAATCAGATGTAAATGAGATGACTCGTTTCTTAATTGATGAGTATGGTGAATCAGATGAAATGTCAGATGGACACGTTACACTAACATTTGATATTGAAGTAGAAATGAATAGTGGATTGCCTAATACAGATGAGGCAAAGAATACAATGACTTCAGTTGCATTCCACGATTCAGCAACCAATGATTACTTTGTTTACGTTATCGCCGAAGGTGAAGAGATTAACAAAACTATCAAAGGTGCACAAGTTCGTTCATTTAGAACGGAAGAGGATATGTTAATTGCATTTGTAAATGCATGGGAAGAGATTTCACCTACAATCATAACAGGTTGGAATATTGATTTCTTCGATGTTACATATCTTTACAATAGATTAAAAAGAGTATTAGGTACTAAACAGGCAAATAGATTATCACCAATCGGTAAAGTTCATTGGAACAAATATCGTAAGAGGTATATTATTGCTGGGGTATCTGCATTAGATTACATCGCACTTTATAAGAACTTCACATATACACAACTTCCAAACTATCGTTTAGATAGTGTTGCACAAAAAGAATTGGGTAGAGGGAAGATTGAGTATGAAGGAAACTTAGACCAATTATTCAGAGATGATATTGAGAAGTTTTGTGAATATAATTTAGTTGACGTTGAGTTGGTAGTGGATATGGATAAGAAACTACAGTTTATTGATTTAGCTCGGGCAATATGTCACGTAGGACACGTATTTTATGAGGATTTCCTATTCTCATCAAAATGGTTAGAGGGTTCTATTCTGACATTCCTTAGACGAAATGGAAGAGTTGCACCTAATAAACCTCAACGTCAACAAAGAAATGAAGATGGTACAGAGGGTGAACAGAAGTTCATAGGGGCGTATGTTAAACAACCAAAACCTGGTCTTTATAAATGGGTATATGATTTAGATTTAACATCACTATATCCTTCAATAATTATGAGTATCAACATCTCACCTGAAACTAAGATTGGTAAGGTAAAGGGTTACACTGCAGAGAAACATCTGAAAAATGAGATGGATTCTTATTCAATCATAGATAATGAGGGTGGGGAATCACAACCAATAGCTAAAGAGGGGTTTACTGATTTCATAGAAAAAAACAAACTATCAATTGCATCAAATGGTGTATTATATACACAAGATAAGATTGGTATTATTCCTGAGATTCTCAATGTTTGGTTTGATAAGAGGGTAGAGTACAAAGACCTGATGAAAAAGTTTGGTAAGGCGGGTGATGATGAAAAGTATAAATTCTTTTCTCAACGACAGTTAGTACAAAAGATTATGTTGAACTCTCTTTACGGAGTATTGGGATTACCAGCATTTAGATTTTACGATATTGATAACGCTGAGGCAGTAACACTTACAGGTCAAACCGTAATTAAAACAACTGAGAAGATTGCGAACAGTTACTACGTTAAGAACATTGGTAAAGAAGCAGATTACAATGTGTACACAGATACGGATTCTGTATTCTATCAGGCAGCTCCTTTAGTAAAGGCGAGGAATCCTGAAATTGATGAAAATGATGATTCACAAATGATTCCAGCAATTTTGGAAGTAGCACAAGAAGTAGAGGCACATATCAATGGGGTGTATGATACGATGGCGTTAAAAATGTTTAACATACATACACATCGATTTGATATCAAACAAGAAACTATCGCTAAGGGTGGGTTTTGGGTATCTAAGAAACGTTACGCTCAATGGATTATCAATGATAACGATGTGGATTGTGATAAGTTAGATGTAAAAGGTTTGGATGTAAAACGTTCATCATTCCCAACCTACTTTAAAGAGGTGATGGAAAAGGTATTGATGGATATTCTGAAAGATGAGGATAAGGAAAATATTGATGAGTACATTTTAACTAAGAGAGATGAGATGACTAAGATAAACTTCATAGATATCGCAAAGAACTCAGCAGTTAAACATATGAGTAAGTACACATTTAAAAAACAAGCAATAGGTGAATTCCAAAAGGGTACACCAGCTCACGTTAAAGCAGCACTTACTTACAATCAACTATTAAAATATTTCAAAGCAGCTTACAAATATGAACCAATGAAAGATGGTGATAAGATTAAGTGGGTATATTTAAAAAACAATCCATTGGGACTAGAATCGGTTGGAATGACTGGGTACAACGACCCACCAGAGATTTTAGATTTAGTAAGAGAGTATATTGATTATGAATTAATCTGGCAAAAGGAGTTAGAAAATAAGTTAGATGATTTCTACTTAGCAATGAAATGGGAGAAGCCTTCTCCACATTTAAAAAAGGCATCACAATTTTTTGGGTTTTAATTAGGATAATTCAAAAAGTTTTTGTATATTAGTGTAATATTAAATTAAAAAAGTAAATTAAAAGTAAAATTATGGAAAAAAACCGTATTAACAAATTCGTCCAAAAGTACAATCTTGCAGGACTTATCGAATCAGTAAAGTGGGATGTAGAGGGAACTACCTTAACTACATCTTTTATTTCAGATGACAAATCAGTATTGGGAACAGTAACAACAACAGATTTTGATTTTGAACAAGGTAGTTATGGTGTATATGACACCACTAAGTTCACCAAAATGTTATCAGTATTGGAAAATGATATTAATCTATCAACTACTAAGGTAGAAGGTAAAACAGTATCACTTAACATTTCAGATAAAGGAACATCTGCAACTTATATGTTAGCAGATTTATCAGTAATACCTGTTGTTCCAGACCTAAAACAATTACCAGCATTTAATGTAAACATTACAGTAGATTCTACATTCATCACAAGATTTAACAAAGCAAAAGGAGCTTTAGCTGATGAGAAGAACTTTACATTTGAATGTAAAGATGGTAAAGGACAAATCATTATTGGACATTCTAATATTAACACTAATAGAATTTCTATTGATGTAGATTGTACCTGTGATGGAGATGTTAAACCTATATCATTCTCAGCAGATTTCTTAAAGGAAATCCTAAACGCAAACAGAGATGCTAAAACTGCTAGTTTAAAGATTTCAACAGATGGGTTGGCCCACCTTCACTTCGAACTTGATTCTTACATCTCAGATTATTACTTAGTACAAATACAGGCATAAGAATGAATCATTTTTACGAACGGTCACGTTTTTCCAAATTCCAATCAAACACAACTTATCATCAGTTACTACAAATGACTGATGGTGAGTTTAGCGATTGGGCCAGAACTTTACGAAAAGAAGTTACTGAGCAGTGGGATGTATTTGGAACACCTCCTGTGATTGGTAGGAATGAAGATGGTATTATAGAAAAGTTTAAGAAACTTAAATCTAATCCTGCAGATTATTGGGAGAAGGATTTGAGTGGTGATGAACTATCGTTAGGTATTATCAAAAACTTTAACAAAGATGCATCAGTTGTAAATCAGTTCTTTCCAACAATGTTAAAAACAAAGATTTCAACAGGTAAATCTGCAGAGGGTGGATTATCTATATACGACCACTTCTCAGACCCAGAGTTAGAGGAAAAGTTCGTTAAGATTATGAAACGGGCAGTTAAGAGAGATTCTATGTACTCCTGGTCACGTTCTGTTGTTGATAAGAGAGATGAGAATCCATTTTGGAATGGACAGGGTGCTATTGATTTTGTTAAAGATGTACATGATGGTAAGGTATTCAATGGTAAGTGGGATGGTTTCGATATTTGGATTTCAAAATCTAAGACAAGAACTATTGAGAACTATGGAACGTTCAATAAAGAATTCATTGGTACTAAGAATCTATATCTAACCGCTGAACTCGTTCAAAAACTGAAAGATGATGGTTATCTAAATAGTACACAATTATCTAATATTGATGTTATAGAAGAATCATCCACATCAGAAGCAGGAACTACTACAGAGTACGTTTACCAAATAAGATGGTATGAGAAGGATTCAGGTATATTCCCTAAGATACTACAGGTATTCAGATTAAGTTGTGGACAGCCAGCAGTAAACTTCCCAGCATTAACTGCGAAGTGGATTTATGAAAACTATACATCACACATTGATACTAATGAACCGTTACATATTTACGATTCATCTGCAGGTTGGGGTGGTAGAATCATAGGAGCTATGAGTAGTAGAAAGAAAACTCACTATATCGGTACAGACCCTAATCCTGATAATTTCATTGATGAGTTAGGTATCACAAGATATGAGTATGTTGCTAATTTCTATAATAAGAATTGTGTAGATGATTATTCAGATAAACTTACATCATTTTTTGATGTTAAAAAACAATCTAATACATTTGAAGTATTTCAAGATGGTTCGGAGTTAATCCAAAACAATCCTGAGTTTCAAAAGTATAAGGGTAAGTTAGATATCTCATTTACATCACCACCTTACTTTAACAGAGAACAATATTCACAAGATGAAAATCAATCATTTATTGCATATGGAGAGTATGAGGATTGGAGAGATAACTTCTTAAAACCAACTCTAACTACAATCTATGAGTATATGAAAAACGATAGATATATTCTTTGGAACATTGCAGATATTAAAATAGGTGAAAGTACTTACTATCCGTTAGAACAAGATTCAATTGATATCTTAGAACAATTAGGATGTGAGTATAAAGGTAAACTTAAAATGTTAATGACACGAATGGTTGGGTTAGACCCATCAAAGAGTGGAATTAAAAACGCAGTAGAATACGAAGGAAAATCGTATAAATTTGAACCAATATTTGTATTTCATAAAAAATAAGAAATGATAAGAAAAGAAAACAGTTTGTGGGTTGAGAAGTACAGACCCGATACGTTAGAGGGGTATGTTGGTAATGAACATATCTTAGAAAAAGTAAGAATCTATATAGAGAATGAGGATGTACCTCATCTACTTTTATATGGACAGGCGGGAACAGGTAAAACTACACTCGCCAAAATAATCACAAATCAAATTGATTGTGATGTTATGTACATTAACGCATCTGATGAAAATTCAGTAGATGCAGTTAGGGATAAGATTAGAGGGTTCGCTGCAACAATTGGTTTTAGGAAATGGAAGGTTATCATATTAGATGAATCTGATTACTTAACACCAAACGCTCAGGCGGCACTTCGAAACTTAATGGAAACATTCTCAACATCAACTAGGTTTATTTTAACCTGTAATTATGTTGAGAAGGTTATAGACCCGATTCAGAGTAGATGTCAAACATTTGGAATAACACCACCTTCTAAGAAGGAAGTTGCAATCCGAATGAAATATATCTTAGATGCTGAAGAGGTGAAATATGAAATGGGTGATTTGGTAACTTTAGTGAATAGTGGGTATCCTGATATTCGTAGAGTTCTCAACGCAGCTCAAAGACAAGTAGTGAAGGGTGAATTGAAGATTGATAAAACATCAACGATTCAAGCTAACTATATGGATGAGGTATTAACATTACTTAAATCAAGTAGTGGTGTTAAGGATACATTCACATCGGTTAGAAAAGTTATAGCAGATTCAAAAGTTAAAGATTTTACACCATTCTACAGATTTCTGTATGATAACGTAGATGATTTTGCGGATGGAAAAGTGGGTAACACAATACTGAAGATTGCAGATGGACAGTATAAAGATACATCAGTAGTAGATAAGGAGATTAATATTATGGCAATGATGCTAGAAATAATAATCGATATAAAACAATAATTAATATAAAAAAAAGTAAATTATGGCAACATCAAATGAATTATTCGAACAAATTAAAGACTTATTTGTAGAATTTGAAACAGAACACAATGGTACAACAAAAGCATCTAAAGGTAGAGCAAGAAAAGCTATTGGAGAAATCAAAAAGTTAGTAACTGATTACAGAAAAGTATCTGTAGACGAAAGTAAGTAAGACATGGCAAAAGGTAAAGGAAAAGGAAAAGTAATTGGTATGGGTGGAACACAACAACAACCACCTACTGCTCAATTAAAGTTAGACCCAACTAAGTTGGAAACTGTAAAGTGTGATAATTGTGATGGTATCTTCTTTCAAGAAGTACAAATGTTCAAAGAAGTACCTGCAGTTCAATCACCAACTGGTCAGAAGTCAATGTTACCTATACCTGTACTAAGATGTACAGAATGTGGTAGTGTACCTGAGAGATTTTTACCTAAAGAACTTTTGGGTTAATGGCAAAAGCAAAAACTATATTTGAACACCTATCTGGAATTAAAGAGAAAAAGGTGAGTTGGAATTCATTATCCGATATGGATAAGAAAACCTTTTCACCCTTTATCATTAACAGATGGTTAAGTATGAATACAGATTTATTACCTATCGTAAACATCCTACAGAAATACACCATTGGTTTGTTATCTGCTAGAGATGTTTACAAGGTATATTTTGACTACCTACCTAAGCAAAAAACTTTTGATAAGTACATCAAAGGTAAGGGGGTGGGTAAACACAATAAAGAAATGTTACTACATCTATCCAATTGGTATGGTGTATCTCAAAGAGAGGTTATCGATTATTTAGATATTTTATCTAAAGATGATGTTGTTAACATTCTTATGAAATATGGATTAACAGAAAAAGAATCAAAAAAATTATTAAAAAAATGAGCAAAGAAATAGAAACAATCGAATCAGGTTCGAATGACCCGAGTCAATTAGAGTTAGATATAAAATTAGAGACCGACCCATCATATTGGAACTATAGAGTTTTAAAATATAAAGTAGAAGATGGTTCAGATGCATACGGAGTACATGAGGTTCAGTACAATGTAAAGGGAGATGTGATAGAAGTATCAGAGTTCCCAACCGAAGTATTTGGTACTTCATTAGATGATTTAAAAGAGGGTATTGATAAAGTACAACAGGCATTATCTAAGGATGTTATTGATACATTAGAAACTGAAACGAATGAGTGAGATACTAAGAGAAGCAAAAACTAAAGTAATTCACAACGGTGAACGTACTATTGGTGAACCTAAAGGTAAGGAAAATGCAATTGAATATTGTGAAAGATTATATCCTGAAACTACTAAGGAGTTCCAAAAGATATTAGATGAGATGTATATTACATTTTGTAAGAAACAAAGAAACTACGGACCAGGTAATATCTCAGTTGGAACAAACTTAGAATCCGATGAGGATATCAAATTATCTTTAGTAGGATTGTGGTTTAGAAAAAACGATAAGATTCAGAGATTAAAACAATTAGTTGTATTAGGCCAACCTGATGAAGTAGGTGAAAACATACAAGATACTTATGAAGATTTAAGTGTTTATGGAATCATATCACAAATCGTACAAAGAAAGAAATGGGCAAAGTAATTGTTAATAACTTAACAATTATTTAACATTAAAATTTGGTAAATTCAATAAAAAGTCGTATATTAGTATAGTAATAAGAAATGATATAACTCTATGAAAGAATCAAAGATAAGTAATGTGTTTACCTTTGGGGTAAAAGAACCCCAACCTAATGATGTTAAGGTATCATACTCACAGTACACAATGTACGCGAACTGTCCACATCAATGGAAATTGAATTATATGGATGGTAATCGTTCATTCGACCCATCCATACATTTAGTATTTGGTACGGCGATGCACGAAACCTTACAAAGTTGGTTAGATACATTGTACAATGATTCAATAGATGAGGCATCTAAAATAGATTTAGGTAAGATGTTATACGAAAGTATGTTAGTTGAATACAAAAAGATGAGAGAACAGACTGGAGTAGAATTCAGTAACCCATCTCAGATGGAAGAGTTCTTAGAAGATGGTATCGCTATACTTAATGAAGTTACTAAGAATAGAGTTGATTACTTTAATACCCGTCATATGAAATTGGTAGCAATAGAGTTACCAATATACTCTAAGGCATTAGATACTCATAACGTATATATGAGGGGTTTCTTAGATTTAGTATTCGAAGATACATACGAAAACAAACTACAGATTTGGGATATCAAAACATCTACGATGGGTTGGAACAAATGGCAAAAGGCTGATAAAACTAAAACAGCACAATTAGTGTTGTATAAGAAGTTCTTATCAGAACAATTCGGATATCCATTAGAGAGGATTAGTACAAAGTACTTTATTGTAAAACGTAAGTTGATGGAAGGAATGATGTTCGCTCAGAAGAGAGTTCAAACATTCGAACCAGCAAACGGTAAACCAACACTAAATAAGATTACTAAGAGTTTCGAAGATTTCGTAAGAAACTCATTCCATGAGGATGGTTCATACAGAACCGAATCAGAATATCCAGCGATGGCAGGTAAGAACAATAAGAATTGTAAATGGTGCCCATTCAAAAATGATTTCGAAAGTTGTCCCAAAGAAAATAGACATAAAGTATGAAAAAGTTAATGTTATTATTAATACCCATGTCATTAGGATTGGGTGGAACTGAAACAAAGGTATTTGAACCTATTGATACTTTAGATTTAACACGATTAGAAGTATTAGTGGTTGAACCTAAATTTGTAAAACCAACATATACGTTGAATATCGAACCGTTAATTCAAGCGATGATATTGGTTGAAAGTGAGGGTAATGATTCTGCTTATCATAAAAGAGAAAAAGCAGCAGGTTGTTTACAAATCAGACCTATAATGGTTAGAGAAGTAAATCGTATATTAGGTATTCAGAAATCTGAATTAGAATATACATTAGAAGATAGATGGAATAGAGAAAAATCAATTGAGATGTTTCACATCGTAAATGGTTATCACAATAAAAATAGTACATATGAGGAAATTGCAAGAGCATGGAATGGTGGTCCGAACTGGATTAAAAAGAGTCTTACAAAAAGATATTGGAAACGGGTACAAAGGGAACTTAAAAAACAACAAAAAAATGAATATAGCGATAATGGGTTCGCAAACCTATGAGAATGTAAGAAAGTTAAGAGAGTTTCTCTTTACAATCAAACAAAAAATGGGTACGGATGTGAACATTATCACTAGAGGACAGAAAAACGGTTGTGAGAAATATATTAGGAAATACGCTATTGAGTTTGGGTTTAGATACACAGAATATAACTTAGCAAGTAGTGTTAGAAACTTATATAGTGGTATGAGTAATGAGTATTATGGGAAACCATTTCACCCAACTCAAACACTACATCAGTATGATTGTGTTGTGAAACACGCGGAGAAGTTTTTCTACTTTGGTGGTATCAAACCATCAGAACAAAAACACTTTGAAAAATTATTAGTAAGATTCAACAAAAAAGTTAATTATATAAATTAATTATTATATTTATTACAAAAGAAAACAAGTTATGAGTAAACAAAAGAAAAAGCCTCTTATACTTCTGTTATCAGATGATTTAAGATTACATAGTGGTATCGCCACAATGTCTAAGGAGATGGTAATCCACACATCACATAAATACGATTGGTTACAAGTTGGAGCAGCGGTGAAACATCCTGATGAGGGTAAGTTTTTCGATGTATCTGATGATGTAAATGCAGAATTGGGAACTAAAGATGCAAATGTTAGAATTATCCCTCAAAGTGGATATGGTAATCCTGATTTAATTAGACAGATTCTAATCAATGAAGATGTTGATGCAATTATACACTTTACAGACCCACGTTTTTGGGGATGGTTGTATGCTATGGAAGATGAGATTAGAAAACACGTCCCACTTTTATACTTAAACATTTGGGATGATTTACCAGACCCAATGTGGAATGCTCCATTCTATGGAAGTTGTGATTTGTTGATGAGTATTTCAAAACAAACTTACGGAATCAACCGAAGGGTTATGGAGAAGTATGGTGAACATTTTGAAGATTGGCAAATGAAATATATACCACATGGTACATCTGAAAGATTTCATCCTATGGATGATTCACAGAAAAATACAGAAAAGTTTATTGAAATGAGAAAAGCTCTGAACATTTCTGATAATAAAAACTTTATCTTATTATGGAACAATCGTAATATTAGAAGAAAATCACCAGGTGATTTGATTCTTGCATACAAAGAATTCTGTGATACACTAACAAAAGAAGAATCAGATAACTGTTTATTGTTATTACATACACAACCTGTAGATGAAAACGGAACGAATTTAGCTGAGGTAATTGAGAATGTTTGTCCTGAATATGATGTACAGTTCACCAATGGACAATTCAATACATCAGATATGAATGTACTTTATAATATGTGTGATGTTACATTAAACATAGCATCTAATGAAGGATTCGGATTAGCAAGTTGTGAATCAGTAAACGCTGGAACACCAATCATTGTTAATGTTACAGGTGGATTACAAGACCAATGTGGGTTCACTATTGATGGTAAGTACATTACTGAAGATGAGTATGTTGAATTAGGTTCACTACACAATAGAAAGAAATTACCACAGAATTTAAGTTGGGGTAGTTGGGTTAATCCTGTATGGCCGACAAATCGTTCACTACAAGGTTCGCCTCCAACTCCATACATCTTTGATGACCGATGTTCATATGAGGATGTTGCTAAGGCAATTAAACAATGGTATGATACTGAACCAAAGAGAAGAATAGAATGTGGTATAGAGGGTTCAGAGTGGATGAAATCAAAAGAAGCTGGTATGACTGCGAAGAATATGGGAGAACGATATATCGATGCAATTGATACCACATTTAAAAATTGGAAACCTAAAACAGAATTAGTATTATGGAAAATATAAAGAAAACGTGTATAGTTAGTTGTCCGATATCCACAAGAAGTGGGTACGGAGCTAGGAGTAGAGATTTCGTAAGAGCTCTAATATCAGTTAGACCTGATTGGGATATTCAAATCCTTTCTCAGAGATGGGGTAATTGTCCAATGGATGCACTTAAAGTAGGTGATGATGACGATTTACTAAATAGAATACTGATTCCAACAGGTAAGGAATCTAAACCAAATGTTTGGGTTCAGATTACAGTTCCGAATGAATTTCAAGCAGTTGGTGATTATAACATTGGTGTTACTGCAGGAGTAGAAACAACCGTAATGCCTTCTGATTGTTTAGAAGGAATTAATCGTATGGATAAGGTATTGGTATCATCTACATTTACAAAACAATGTATTGAAAATACTGTATTCGATAAGAAGGATGAGAAAACTGAAAAACTTATAGGTCAATTAAAATGTGATAAACCTGTAGATGTTTTATTTGAAGGAATTGATTTAACTACATACGATAACAAATCACCAATTGAAGCAAGAGTAGATGATACACTATCTACTATTAAAGAATCATTTTGTTTCTTATTTGTGGGGCATTGGTTAAAAGGTGATTTTGAACAGGATAGAAAAAATGTAAGTGGTATGATTTGGACATTCTTACAGGCATTTAAAGATAAGAAAAACCCACCAGCGTTGATTCTAAAGACAAGTGCAGGTGGTACATCATTACCTGATAGAGATAGAATTAGAAAAATCATTAAAGATATAAAAAGTAGATTGAAGGGTAAAGTACCAAATATCTATTTACTACATTCCGATTTAACTGATAAAGAAATGAACTCATTGTATAATCACCCAAAGGTAAAAGCTCACGTATCATTTACGAGAGGTGAGGGATTTGGTAGACCATTATTAGAGGCAACCATTAGTGGTAAACCAATGGTAGTGTCAGCATGGAGTGGACATATGGATTTCTTAAATCCTGATTACGTTTCGTGTATTACAGGTAAAATGGAAAACGTACATAAATCAGCAGCCGATAAGTTTCTATTGAAAGAGTCTCAATGGTTTACAATTGATTATTCAATTGCAGGTGGAACTATGAAAGATATCTTTAAAAACTACAAACCGTATTTAGAAAGAGCGAGAAAGCATAGACAACACACAAAAGATAGATTCACTTTTGATAAAATGACAGAACTGTTAGGTACTTATTTAAAAGATGTGGATAGTAAACCACAGACAGTTGGGTTATCATTACCTAAGTTGAAAAAAGTAAATAAGAAAGTTGAACCACCGAAGGTTAACTTACCTAAATTAAAAAAGGTTAAATAGTGGGATTTTATAACACTCATCTAAGAAAAACATCAGACCCTACTCCACTTGCTAAAACCAAGATGGAGAGGGGTATGGTACTTAAAATAAAGTATCAGAAACGAGATAAGAGTACAAAGTTGTATTTGGTATTTGTGTTACAACCGAAATGGCCTAACACAACCGAAGGTAAACTACATGGATTATCATTGGATGCCATTCCACCTAACAAACTTAAAGAAATATCTGAGGTATATGATGAGGTTATATCAAACTCATCAAGAGTAAAGAAATTAGATTTAGCTAAGATTCAAATCAACGAAGGTTCTAAGGTATTTTATACATCAGAAATTAAAACTGAAAAACAATTAAGGGCAGGTTATAGAACATTTAATTTATTAGATGTTAAATCAATACAGGCAGTTAATTACGATTGGGGTAAAAAAGATAAGATTGCTGATAGAAATGAAAGAAGAATCCAAATGGAAAAACAGGCACAACTTAACAAAGAAGAAAAAGAACGTAAGTAACTGATAATCAGATAGTTGAGTGATAGTGAAGGCAAATCACCTATAGTTATAACTTTTAGTGAATAAAATCACCAAAAGATTAGTAAATACGGAAAATATTTCGTATATTAGTTATATAATAAAACAATATGAAAATAAGTTACGCTATAACAGTATGTAATGAGTTCGTAGAAATACAAAAACTCATACCATTTCTTTTAGAACATAAAAGACATGAAGATGAAATCGTAGTTCTATACGATTCAAAAAATGGTTCTAAATCAATAGAAACATTCCTAAGAGCAAAATCAATCAATGGTGAATTCAGTTGGCATAAAGGAGAGTTCGATGGACACTTCGCTAATTGGAAAAACAAACTTACAGATTTATGTAGTGGTGATTGGATATTCCAAATCGATGCAGATGAGATTCCTAACGAAATATTAGTATCAAACTTAGATGAAATCTTAAAAAATAATACTGAAGTTGATGTAGTGTTAGTTCCAAGAGTTAATACAGTTGAGGGTTTAACCGATGAACATATTAAAAAATGGGGATGGAATGTTGATGATAAGGGTTGGGTAAACTGGCCTGATTTTCAATATAGGTTATATAAGAAATCACCAACCATTAGATGGGTAAACAAAGTACATGAAATCCTAGATGGATTCAGAACAATTTCACATCTACCTGATGAAGAAGATTTAGCATTGTATCATCCTAAAGAAATCAAAAGACAAGAAAAGCAAAACGAATACTACAATACATTATGATTAAAGTAGGTATAATTGGTAAGGGCTACTTTGGTAAGAAGATACATACTACTTTAAAAGATAAGTACGATGTTCGGTTCATCACTGGAAAAGATATGGATATCACATACGATATCGATTGGGTTGTTATTGCAACATCTATAGATTCTCATTATGAGTTATGTAAGGAATTTATCTTAGAGGGTGTTAATGTATTTGTAGAAAAACCAATGACATTATCTTACGAACATTCTAAGGAACTAATTGAATTAGCTAAGAAACACAATGTAAAGATTTACATAGATGATGTTTTCCTATATACACCAATCATTCATCAGATTCCTAAAACATTAGAACCAATTATATTTCAATGGAGAAAATATGGTTCATTTAACGATACTATATATAACGCACTAACATATCACGATATTTATATTGCATTACATTTAGGATATGATTTAAGTAATGAAATTCAATTTGAACACAATAGAGTAAACCAAAAACAATTTAAGATTGGTGATGTTACTTTCTCATATGATAGGGTTAATTCTAAAAAAGAAAAAGTAGTTCATATCAATGGGTTTATGTATGATTTTAGAACAAATCTAAATCCATTAGATACTATGTTTTATAATGTATTTAATGGTTCTGCAGATTTTGATAGGAATCATAAATTAACATTAGAAACTCATAAAACATTAGATAGATTAAAAATACTAAAACCACAAGTTGCGGTAGTTGGTGCAGGTATATTTGGAATAACATCAGCACTTAAACTAAGTGAAAATTTAGATGTAACCTTATTTGAAAAGAATGATGATATACTTCAGAACGCAAGTTCAATCAATCAGTACAGATTACATAGGGGATATCATTATCCACGTAGTATAGAAACTGCATTAACATCAAAGGAAGGAACAAACACATTTACAGATGTATTTAGTGATTGTGAGATACCTTCAAAACAGTTCTATGCAATATCTTCAATGGGTTCTAAAATATCACCTACTGAATACGAATCCTTTATGGATAAGTGTGGGTTACATTATAGAGTAGTTGAGAACGATTTAGTTACATCAAATGTTACAGAACTATATGAGGTATATGAAAGCTTATTTGACCCTTGTAAGTTATATACACAATGTAGTAAATACTTATCAAACTCTAAGGTTGGGCTCCATCTAAAGGCGGAGTTTACAAAAGATATGGAATCACAGTTTGATTATGTTGTAAATTGTACATATTCAAACCTAAACCAAATTTCAGATGATTGTAAAGATTATCAATTTGAAGTATGTGAAAAACCTGTTGTTAAATTACCATCAAAATATAAAGGTAAGGGTATTGTTGTTATGGACGGCCCGTTTACGTGTATAGACCCATACTCAGATACAGATTATCACGTTATTGGTAATGTTGTACACGCAATACACTCAACTAACGTTGGTAAGTATCCACAAATTAGTGATGAACTGAGTGAACTCATAAACAAAGGTGTAATTAAAAATCCACCTATAACAAAGTTTAAATTATTTAAAGATTCATTAAAACATTTCTTTGGAATTGATGAAGTAGAACATATCGGTTCAATGTACACCATTAGAACTGTTTTACCTTATAGAGAGTTCGATGATGCAAGACCTTCTATAGTACAGAAAGAATCAGATAGTAAGTATTTACTATTCTCAGGTAAGATATCTACATCTATAGATACTGCTAATGAGTTAAACCAATATATAATGAAACAATAATATGATATTTTATAGAACAGTAGATAACAAATTACACAATGTTGGTGAAGTTCCCAATGTAGGATTTCCACTTAATGACCCTTCATACATACCTGATGAATATTTAGGAAAACAAAACTTTGTAATTCTAAGAACTTGTTTTGGATTGGGTGATTGGGGAATAATCTCAGCTTTTCCAAAAAAGCTAAAAGAGAAATATCCAAATTGTAAAGTGTGGATTCCTTCAGCAAAATTATTAAAAGAACTATTTGGACATTTAGAAAGTAATTGGAATTCGTGGGATGACCCATTTAAAGTAGTTAATACTATATTTGATAATAATCCGTATGTTGATGGGTTCATTGATGAATTCGTAGGTGAGGTATTTAACGACCATTATAAGTTGTATGAAACTCCAAAAGAAGATATACCTTTATTAGAACAGATTCTAAAGTTTTGGCAGTTTGATAACTTTGATGGTATCGAACCTGAAATGTATTGGAGTGATTCTGAAAAAGAATTAGGTGATAAAATAATCAAAGAACATACAGATGGTAACTTTGGTACATTACTAATAGCAAATAGATATAAAAAAGATTCAATAGATTTAATACAAAACAAGTTAGATGAATATGATTTACCTATATTCTATTGGACTTCTGAAAAAGATAGTGGGTTGAAATTTAAAAAGGCATTGGATTTAAGACACATTGATATGAGAATTCAAATGTATATAAAATCTAAAGCAACATTTAACGTAGGAAATCAATGTGGTGTTAATGATACTATATCAAATTACGCACCTACATTTAGTATTGCAAAAAACAAACTAAAATCAAACATAGTAAGGTGTCAAAATTATCTATACAAAGAGGTTGATTTAGTACTCAATGAATTACCAGATAAGTGGGAAGTAAAAACCACAACATCTAAATTATGGAAAGAGGGGTTGTATAACTTTATAAAATATCAAAATATTAAATCAGTATTAGAGATAGGAACATCATTAGGACATACGACATACTTTGTTGCTCACTTTGTTGATAAGGTAACAACTTTAGAGTTTGATTCAAGTAGAGTATCTAAGGCAAAAAAACTATCAGAAAAACACAATAATATTAATTTTGTAAATGCTAGTTCTTATGATGATTGGAATTTTGATTATCATGATTTAGTAATAATCGATTGTATCCACGAATATAAATACATAAAATCAGATATTGAAAACGCAATAAACTTAGGTACTAAGTATATAGTGTTCGATGATTATGGTTTATTTCCTGAATTGAAACTTGCAATAGATGAGGCAATAGATTCAGGAAGAATAGAAATGATACAGAAAATTGGGTATCCTAAAGGTACTCATTTTCATATGTCGAAATCAACTAACACTACATCTGATAAAATATTAGCAGATAGTGAAGGTTTAATTTGTAGAGTAATATGAGAATAGCAGTTTATACATCAATATTTGGTGGGTATGATAATATCGTAGATGACCAATTAAAAATGGATGGAGTTGATTACATTTGTTATACAGATGCAGATATTAAATCAGATATTTGGGAAGTAAGAAAATCAACACCAATTTATACAGACCCTAATCGTAATGCAAAAAAGTATAAAGTATTACCACATAGAATTCTTGGTGATTATGATTGGTCGGTATGGATTGATGGTAACATAAAAATCCATTCAGATATCAGACCGTTATGTTCTGGTGACCCGTATAAGTTATACGACCATATGAAAGTATTTGATGCAAGAGATTGTGTTTACGATGAGGCCCGAACAATACTACAATTCGGTGAGGCAAACTCTAAACGAAACCCACATAAAGGAATCAAAAATTGGAAAGATAATCCAACTTTAATTAATAATCAAATGGAGCGTTATTCGGTTGAGGGTTATCCAAAAAATAATGGATTATCAACGACACCTATAATGGTTAGGAATCACAATCATTCAGATGTTATCAAACACAACGAAGATTGGTGGAGTGAACTAAAACATAATTCAAAAAGAGACCAACTAAGTTTTGATTATATTGCTTGGAAAAATCAATTTAATTTTGTATATTTGGAAGGTGATTCACGAAGTAATGAATACTTTGTAAGTATAGGTAAACACGTAGGAAAATAATTATGATATATTCACCAATAAATTTAGATTACTTTTTGAATATGGAAATCGCCAATGGTGGTATCAGTAAACAGGTTGTAACATTAAATGGTAAACTAAAAACAATTAGAGATTTAGTTACATATTGGAAGGATGCACCTACTCCTGAATTAACACCAGAAACGTGGCAATATTACAATTGTATGATTGCAGGGTTTAGAAAGGATGTTGCAAATCATCATGATTTGGGGTGGGAAGAGTTAACAACAGATTATTATGGTTCATTAGAACCAATGAGTGATGATGAGATATCAGATTTCTTAGAACAAACTCCTGTAGAATTTGATAATGGGTATGTAAAACATAGTTACCATCGAGCACTTGCTATGGTTGGTAGGTTGATTAGAGGTGAAAGTTACATTCCATTTTATATGAAAGAACCTCAGATATATGATTCACCTCGAATAGAAGATGGGATTATAAGAACCTCTAAACTAACATCTAAACTTAAACATTTATCTAAGTTAGATGAGATGGGTATTAGTAGAGATGAGTATTGTTTATGTCAAAGTTCCATTCTAACAGTTATGGGAATCAGAGATAATGATGATTTAGATATAATCATTTCATCTAAATTGAGAAACCAAAACATAACATTCCCACAAGGTATCGATGTATTTGATGAGAACAGAAAGAAGTTTGATTACTTTGGTGCAAATGGTGATGATGATATATTAGAAAACTTCTGTATTATCATTGATGGGTACAAATTCTTAGAACCAAGATTCTACTTTGCAAGAAAGAATATGAGTTCGGATAGAGATAAGAAAGATTTTGAAGGTATCAGGCAATTCTTTGATAGAAATTCTGATTTAGGATATCCATTTGATAAGATAACATACAGATGGGGATT
>MEHZ011590626.1_pt1 | contig 23337 bp, 17 predicted proteins | sample 897221 | NCBI WGS metagenome assembly MEHZ01 (sample SAMN05514161, study PRJNA337945) | marine metagenome | isolation source: marine surface water | place: Arctic Ocean | collected 2007-12-13
TTAAATTATTGGAAAAAAAATGGGAAGCCTACTAAGTTAATAATTAGCTTTCATGGAATCCCAAAAAAATCATTATATCAAGGGGATCCTTATCATTGTGAATGCCATAAAACTGGACGCTTGTTAGCAGAGGCCTTAAAGTTAAATGATGATGAGTATAAAATTTGCTTCCAATCTAGATTTGGAAGGGCTGAATGGTTAAAGCCATATTTTTCAGAAGCGACCGTACTGCCGTCATTATTACTCGTATTTGGGAAATTATCAGTGCTCTGTAATTCTAATCCAAAAAGATTATTGAAAAAGGCCATTGTTCCATCCATACCAGGATAGGCTCCCCAACCATCATTGTTGTTCGGGTCTCCATTATAATATGTCACGTTATCATTGGTTCCATGTATCTCTAAAATAGAAACTTCACTCGAAGGATTACAGTCATCCATAATATCTTGCATGATCATCCCCGAAATTGGAGCCACTGCTCGGAACGTCTCAGAAGCCTGACACGCCAACATGTAACATAAATCACCACCGTTAGACATTCCGGTACAAAAAACTTTTGTCGGGTCTAAAGAATAGACCGCCTGAAGATAAGCCGTCAGATTCTCAAGATACGCCACATCATCTACGGTTTCATTATTTTGAAAATCATAGCCCACATTGAAAAAAGTATTTCCCCCACCGTCTTCTATACCTTGCGGGTAACAAACAGCAAAACCAAACTCGTCAGCCAATTGATTGAACTCAGAATAATTCATGATTCCTTGAGCCGTTCCTGTATAACCATGACAGACATATACTAAAGGACAATTCGGCGCTGCACTTGATGGGTGGTAGTATATATAGTCTCTTTCTATGCCACCGTCTATAATCGTTCCGTATTCGAGCGCTTGAATATTCATGGAAAGAACGTCGTTAGATGACTCATCATCATTTGGTAAGCCATTAACATTTGATATGGTCACTTGTAATGCTGTTTGGCCGGAGTTAAATATTTCAAGGTTGATCGGATGCGAGAAATTATAAGTCCCTAAAGAAGGAATCGAAACATTCGTAATCGATGTGCTGTAAGACATGGCTCCTCCTATATCCCAAGATAAATCAAATGATGTTATCGTCTCGGCACCTATATTTGAAAGTACGCCTTCAACCGGAAGAACAGCAGGAACATTTACATTTTGTGGCACAGATAAGGAGGTAAGTGCAAGGTCTAAACCCTCTGGGGCGAAAACAAGAACATCATCAATCGCCCAACCAAAAACCCATCCGCCATCATCATTATAATGAAAGCCTAACAAGACATTTGCGTTTCCAGAAAGAGAGCTCAAGTCAAAAGACTGGGAATCCCAAGCGCCATCATCTGTTCCCTCGACCTCATATAAAACGCTCCAAGAATTCCCGTTATTGAGACTGTATTCTAAAGTAGCCACTTCCGTAGCGCCTTCGAAGTTTCCCCCATCATAATAGTTGGCAAATTGCAATGCTACGGCTGAATAAGTAGATAGATCCAAAGGTGGCATTATGAGATAATCCATACTCTTATCGCAGTCACAATCGTCGTCATTCGTCCCAATAATACTACCATGAGGTGCGACAGACCACCATTGGCTCTCGATGTTTTGGTTCGTTCCCATATTCCATCCTCCATCTGAAGCATTTGTAGAAATAGTCCATCCCGCAGGTAAGTTATTTCCTTCAAAATTTTCTGAGATTAGAATATTCTGTGCATTACAAAAGGAAATAGAAAGGATAGCAAGTAAGATCAGGTTGTTTTTCATCGCGTATGAGTTATTGAATTTAATATAGTAAAATTGCCGTAAAAATGTATAATAACAAAGAACTTTTGAAGTAGATCACAAACAAAATGAGTTAATGCATTAAATATTGACCGTAATAATTTTATTAAATCTGAATTTTTATTGGCCTGAAGAGCGTTATAGAATATGATGTTAAATTATAAACTAGAAAAGATGAACCATTCAATTAACCACAAAAGAAATTGGTTGACTCATTTCTTTTTGAAAACCAAATGGAACTATGCGATATATTCCTTTGGGAAAGGATTTTACATCCATCTTATTTAATCCCTGCTCAACTTGTACCTGACAAATCTTATAGCCCTTCATATCAAATACGCTCAACAATCCTTTGAACCCACTTTGAATATATAGGATCTCTTTAACCGGATTAGGATAGGCATGTAGCTTTGGTGGTTTGTTATTAATTAGGTGTAGAACGGGCGTTTCTTCTTCACATGGGTACTCATAAATGGTCGCTTGTTCATATCGAATTTGAGCGGGGATTTTATTTTGATCCATTACAGACGGAGTACCAATACCTGCCCATTCATCTGTATTTAAAAAATTGGGTGTTGACGGGTAATAATAGCTTTCATCTCCGAGGTCTTCCGTTCCCGAAGGCGTCATCACTCCTTTATTGTTGTTTCCATATTCAAACTGATCATCTCCCTGTATTGTATAGTTGACATAACTATAAGGCGTTTGCGTATTTGGAATTTCATTCCCAACAAGGTTTTGAGAAGGAGAAGTAGCATCACTAAAAAAAATCCCGAATAATGAAGCTCTGTTTCGTAAAAAAGTATTGTGAGGCCCATTAGCTCCATGTGAGTTGTCAATGACGATATTCTGTCCGCTATTTTGTTCGAACAAATTGGCGTAGGGATAATTTCCATGCAACACCATATCCCCGGCTGCATCATTAGGTATAATAGGACTTGTGCTCATCCAATAAGGATCCGTTGAAAAATTATACGCAAATACATTTCCATTCGGCCCTGCTTGTAATAACATAGAATGTCTTAAATGCTCAAAAACATTATCCTCAATCAAACATTCGTTCGTAGTAAATTGAAGAGCGACACCATAAGCGCGCCCGCCACCGCCATACTCAAACCCATGATGAAAATAGGAGCGACAAATGGCTATATTTGATGAATTCTCAGCAACAATATGAGCAAAGGTGCAGTTTTCAGATTCTACATTTTTCACCCAACAATTTGAGCCGTAATGGTAGGCAATATTTGATGCTTGTTCAGGAGCTGCATCATCCAATCGGTGAATCTTCAAACATTCAATGCCCACATTTGAAATCATATTCATTTTTTTAAACTTTGCCCCTCGTTGAAGTTCAAAATCCATTCTTAAAGATGACTGGAGATAAATTGTATCTCCTGCTATGTATTGAATTTTGCATATCTGTCCTATCGTATTCAATGCCCATGAAGAGGTCACTAAATCATCATCCTGCTGATACAGCTTTATCCAGTCTCCCGAGTTTAGCTGATTGGTTTGATTTGATACAACAAACTCTTGCGTTTTATTTGCATCATTGAATAATAAAAACGCCATAGAATTATCAATGCTACCATCAATTCGTATGGCATCTCCTGCACCACCAAGATCAAAATTTAAGAATGTTTGATTCATGCCTTCACCCTTGAGCACTTGATTAGATAGGAGGTTTATCGTGTTCGTAAAAAGATACTCTCCTGGTGGGAAAAAAAAGATCGCCCCAATTGATCCATATACATTGATTAAGCTGTCCATTTTGGAATCATTGGCTATATTACCAAAATTATCAAGCCCTTGATTGACCACATTTACCCAAATGAAATCTGTGGTTGAAGTATCTTGCAATCCTGCAGATTCCCATGGAACCAACCTGTCCGAAGGTACAATCTGGGAATATCCAAAATGACTATACAAGAGCACAAAAGAAAAGAGGAGAGACTTAAACTTTGAAATCATCTTAGTAATCGTCATAGAAATAAAGATACAATCTTTTTGGCTTATTGAAAGGTCTGGAATTTGCGTTCGACAGAACCATCATCATAAATCCACAAAGCAGGGACTCCTTCATAAGTTCTTAATTCTCTACCCATATAATCGATAACTTTCAAAAGCTTCTTTGCTTTAATGGTGTTTTCATCAAGCCCTACCATTGTCTCCGGACAAGTTTTTCCTTCGAGAAAATCCCAAATCACTTGTGGGGAGTAGAAATCCATATTGATTGTTCCCAATCCACCAAATAAAGTCTCAATACCTGGCCACTGATGACCACCCCCTACCACCTTAATATGCTCTAGATTCGCACCTTGGCAATTTTGATATATATAACGTTCAGGATAGGATAAATCTAAAAAATTGGTGTTTGGCATTTCCTCAAAAATCGGCTCGGAATCACAAGATAAAAAGGAGCTCCAAAGTGCCATTGCTTCATCTACCGACGCCCCTGAAGCAGCACCTCCATTATAGGCCACTACTCCATCCGAAGTTCCATGAATATGGAGCACAGAGGTAGGAAAACTTGGATTGAAGTTGGCCGCAGTTGTGGTAGACATATTTCCTGAAACTGTTCCTATGGCTGCAAAGCACAGTTCAGACTCACTTGTTATTTTATGACTCATAAAGCCACCATTTGAAAAACCACATAGGTATCGGCGGTAAGGATTGGTATTGTAATTTGTCTCGAAATAAGTCACCAAGGATTCTATAAAACCAAGATCATCAACCTCTGAATTCAAGGAATTCATATCTGCATTCCAAGAGGCATTGAGTCCATCGGGGTAACAAACGATAGCATTGTTGGCATCCGCGATTTCATTGAAGCCCGTAATGTTCATGATTCCATTTCCCGTTTGGGTAAGTCCGTGCAGTATGATTAATAACGGATACTGCTGTGAAGCATCCCAATTTGAAGGCACGTAATAAACAAAGGTGCGTTCTTCACCATCGAAGGAATAACTGTCTTGTGTTTGCGCATTGACAAAAATTGAGGTCAGCAAACAAAAGAATAAGAGTGTTTTTAGCATAGTGCAAGATACAAAACAATAAACAGATTTTTCTTAATACGCTAAAACACTCTTACCTTTGTAGGGTGAAGAACTCACAAAAAGAGATGAAAGAAGAAGAGAAGAGAAAAGAAACCTTAGCGTCGAAAGACATACAAAATTGTATTTCTATATTGGAATACTTATCTGAAAATGGAGACCAGCTCGTTCAGCTTTCTGAAGAGCAGCGTGTTCAATTAATGAAAGTCGCAGGACAGATCAGCCGACCCGATCGTATTGAAAGAAAAAAAAGAAACAAAGGCGTGAAGCTTGCAAAAAAGCAGGCTATTGACACTATAAATAAGAAAGCACGTGCAGCTTCAAGCATTCGTAGTGCGCGGCTAGCCAATATTTTTGAAGCACCACTTCAGATTGCTTTGCCCGAAGGAAAGGCTGAAAAGCAAAAGCTTACTTCCGAGCAAAACTGTTATGTCTGCAAAAAGAAATACCTGGAAATTCATCATTTTTATGATGCGATGTGCACAGAATGCGGAGACTTAAACTATATCAAAAGATTTCAGCGCTGTGACATGACTGGTCAAGTGGCTCTCATTACAGGTTCGAGGTTGAAAATTGGATACCATGCGACCTTAATGATTCTGCGCTCAGGAGCATCAGTTATTGCGACTACGAGATTTCCTGCAGATTCGGCAATTCGCTTCGCAAAGGAAAAAGATTTTTCCACTTGGGGAGACCGGTTGCATATTTATGGCCTTGATTTACGACACATTCCGAGCGTAGAATTATTTGCTACCTACGTGGAACAGAAATACGAGCGCCTAGATATTCTCATCAATAATGCGGCGCAAACGGTAAGGAGGCCTGCAACTTTTTACAGCCATTTAATGGAAATGGAAAACCTGCCTACGGATGCACACAGCGCAGAAGTACAAAAATTGTTACAGCACCATAGTCAATGCTTAAATGAATTGGATGACTTCAGCACCTCGAACTCTGAACATCAAAAAGCCTTGGCTGTCGGTTGGAATGTGCAAACACCTGGGATCGGAATTAAAGCTTCTGCGCAGCTTTCTCAGATACCGTATAAGTTTGACAATTCTAATGAGGCAAAAGAAGTTTTTCCAGAAGGAAAACTAGATGCGGATTTACAGCAAGTAGATTTGAGAAAAACAAATAGCTGGCGGTTAAGAATCGGAGAAGTCGAACCCGTTGAAATGATGGAGGTTCAGCTCGTGAATTCTATTGCACCCTTTGTATTATGCAATCGACTTACAGCCTTGATGAGAAAAGACTATACTGGAAAAAAACATGTTGTCAATGTCTCAGCGATGGAAGGCAAGTTCCAAACTTTCAGAAAAGAAGACCGCCATCCGCATACCAATATGGCAAAAGCGGCTTTAAATATGCTTACACATACCTCTGCAAGTGACTTGGCTAAAGATGGGATTTTCATGAATGCGGTGGATACCGGATGGGTTACTGATGAAGACCCTATTGAGCTTGCCAAATTCAAGGAAGATGTTCATGATTTCCAACCTCCTTTAGATATTGTTGATGGCGCTGCACGGGTATGTGATCCTTTTATTGATGGTATAAATTCTGGAAAGCACTGGTGCGGTCAGTTTCTTAAAGACTATTTCCCGATCAGTTGGTAAACCACGGATTAATTGCACACTAAATGCACGATCGGCCTAAAAAGTAGCGATTTACGTTTTGGCTAAAAATTGTTCCTTTTCGGCTTATATTTCATAATTTAGGGCAAATAAATCAACATAAACATATGAAACTTATACTCAACCTCTTTTTTACACTCGTCATTTCCATTTCATTTTCGCAAAGTAATACAGGAGACCAATCTCAAACAAACCCTTATGTACCAGGGGATTTAATCGTTCAGGTTTTCGACGATGCCAAGATTCGAGACCTTGTTTTTCGAGCACCTGAAAACTACAAACTGAATATTGTTAAAGAACTGTCACCTACAGCACATATTTGGCAACTGAGCTTTGATCCGAATGCAGTTTCGCATGAAACCATGATCAATTGGTTCTATGGACAGCACGAAACAGCGCTTGCTCAAAACAACTATTATTTAAAGCTAAGGTCAACAATACCCAACGACGCTACCTTTACAAGTCAGTGGCACCATAACAATACCGGGCAAACTGGTGGAACGACAGATGCAGATATCGATTCAGATTTGGCTTGGGACATCACAACAGGTGGAACAACCGCATCGGGACACGATATTGTAGTATGTCTTATTGAAAGTGGAAACCTAGACCACCAAGATCTATCCCCAAACAGATGGGTCAATACTAATGAAATTGAAAATAATGGTATCGATGATGACGGCAATGGATATGTAGATGACTATAACGGTTGGAATCCTTTGCAAAACAATGACAACTACGGAACAGGTGCACACGGAACAAACTGCCTCGGGATGATGGGTGCAAAAGGAAATAACGGACTTAATGTTGTTGGTGCCAATTGGGATGTAAAATTGATGGTCGTTGGAGGCTATAGTATCAATACAGATGCCAATGCTATTGAAGCTTATCAGTACCCATATGACATGAGAGTTTTATGGAACAATTCTGGAGGGTCGCAAGGCGCATTTGTTGTGGCAACGAGTTCTTCATGGGGGATTGATGGCGAAAACCCAAACAATCACCCAGTTTGGTGTAACTTCTATACAACACTTGGTCAAGCAGGTATACTGAATGTAGGAGCAACCACAAACTCCAATTTAAATGTCGATACCGCAGGTGACATGCCAACAGCATGTGATACGCCATATATGATTGGTGTTGGTCGTACAGATCATAATGACAATACAGCAGGTGGGTACGGTGCAACTACCATTGAATTCGGTGCTCCAGGAATTAACGTAGTTACGACTGCAGGAACAAACGGAACGACAACAACAACGGGAACTTCCTTTTCCTGTCCATTGACAGCAGGAGTAATTGGACTCGCCTATTCCATTCCTTGTGCTGACTTTATGAATACGGTGATTGGAAACCCACAAGCTGGTGCGGATATGGTATTACAAGCGATGATGGATGGAACAGATCCTAAAGCACAATTGGCAAATAAATTCGTTACTGGAGGACGTCTAAATTCAAGAAATACACTTGACGAGCTTATGGCCGTTGGCTGTAATGGTTCGATCTGTTTTGGTCCAAGTGGTATACAGACATCGAATGTAGCAGAAAACAATGCAGACATCGACTTTAGTGTTCAAGCTGAAGCCGATTTAACAAATTTATACTGGAGAGAGGTTGGATCGGGAAGCTGGACACCTGAGCTTGATGTGAGTGCGCCTTTTGCACTTACTGGGCTAAGTGCTTGCTCAGAATATGAATACTATCTAGAATCAAATTGCGGCGGTGATATTTCGAATCCTAGCTCTACTCAAACATTTGCGACACTTGGTTGCGGTGCTTGTATTGACAATCAGTATTGCACAAATGCAGCCTCTGATGGTGTCGATGAATGGATTGAGTCCTTTACAATTGACACCTACACGAACGCGTCTGGAAATGATGGTGGTTATGGGAACTACACCGGCGATCCCATTCAATTAGATGTTGATAATACGTATGACATCGATATTGAAATCGCTTGGGGAGGAACCCTGTATGACGAATACTCTAGAATTTGGATTGACCTTGATCAAAACGGTGAATTTGACGCCTCTGAATTACTGTTCGACCAAGGCGCTGCAGACCAAAGTGCAAATATCATTGGACAAGTTACGATCCCGTCAGGGACACCACTTGGAACGACTAGAATGAGAGTGCAAATGGCATATGTTGGCGGAACGACAGAGCTACCTCTAGTTTGTGATAGCTACCAATGGGGAGAAGTTGAAGACTATTGCGTTGATATTTTATCAGGAATCACTTGTGGCCTAGCTGTAGACGGTACATCTTCTAATCCTGCATGTAGTGGAAATGACAACGGTTCACTTTCAGTTAGTGTGGCAGGAGGCTCAGGAAATTACACCTATGAATGGTCAGCTGGATTAGGCAGTTCTGCTAACGTGTCTAATGTTTCAGCTGGAAATTACAGTGTGGTCATTACGGATGTAGATGCAGCATGTGATACGACCATAAATTTCACCCTGGACTATGATGTGTCCTTAACAGTAGCTGTAGATGCACAAAACATATCCTGTAACGGACTGACAGATGGTTCAGCAACTGCCTCTGCATCAGGCTCGTCGGATTACACCTATCAATGGACAAATGGACCAAGTGACGCTGTTTGGGACGGGTTAGGTGCTGGTTCTTATGAAATCACCGTTTCAGATCCTAATGGATGTTCGACTACAAGTGCGGTCAATATTCAGGAGCCTGCAGCAGATCAAGCTGGATTCACCTCAAATATTAACTTCTTGAATGTTCAATTCAATAATACCTCAACAAATGGCATGTATGCTTGGGACTTCGGAGATGGTAATGCAAGTGCGGCGACTTCACCACAGCATATTTATGGCCTCCCTGGAACTTATGAGGTCTGTCTAACGGTAACTACAGATTGTGGAGACACAGAAACTTGTAATTCGGTGACTGTCGATGAGGACGATTCGGCTATTGATGAGAATTATGCAGACTACGTCTCTGTATATCCAAATCCAACAAACTCGTTGATTAACTTTTATGTCACGCATCCAAGTGTTAAATCGCTTGTCGTAATTGATATCATTGGAAAAGAGGTTTTCAAAACAACCATCTCGGGAGAGCTGACTACCATCAATCTTGAAAACTTCAGAAATGGTTCTTACTTCTATAAACTATTGGGAGAAGATGGAAGCACACTCCTATCTGACAAAATTGTGAAAGTAAAATAATTGGTTTCGAGCCAAACACACCCTATTAAAAAGCCTCCAGAAATGGGGGCTTTTTTATTGTCAAAACGGGAGATCGCTCATGTCGTCCAATCTGTTCCATTTGGGTTCAGTAGGTATTAAAACCGCATATTTCTTCAGGAATAAAGCATGCTCCTCAAATATCAATTGCTTTTTCAAGAACGCTCTATGACCTCGGCCCGAACCTATGGGGCGTATTTAATGGAGTGACACGATATCCTTCAAATCATTTAAAAGGAAACCCAGGATTTGGAGTTGTCAATGGCTTGGGAGAAAAAATGAACCGTGAGGCCATGGGGATTTTAATCAATCTTTAAACCTTTGGTTCTGTTGCATGCATACTTATACCCCCATCAATTGATGGGGGTTCTTTGAATAAATTAATCTACTTAAGTTTTGACGAATTTCTCAATCAAAACATGAGCCGTGTTTTCTAGCTTTAAAGTGTATATACCAGATTTCCATTGGGAGATATCTATTGTCGTATTGCTTTTGACAGGTGCTTGATAAACTAAGGCGCCAAGTAGGTCATATACCCTAACATCTGTATCATTTTCAATATCTATTTCTATCGTGATGAAATCCAACGCCGGATTGGGATAGACCTTAGCCTCAATACTTTGCTCAATGATACCGGCATTACTGCCATTGAAGCACACAAAGCCATTTTCACCTACACCAAACGCATTGTTCAATCCATAAGAACCCACGGCCAGTACTTTTTCATCAATAAGCTCGTAGCTCCAAACGCCGTCAATTGAGGAATGCATATAATGATCATTAACCTCATTAGATGCACTAGCATGTACAACTCCGTTGTTGGTTTGTTCAAAAGTAAGCCACGAAGCGTACATAATGATGTCCCCTCCTTCAACGATTTGAGACCAGGTCGCACCCGAATCGGTGGACTCAAAAAACGAATAAATCGACGGACCAAAATTATTCAGACCCGCATACATAATTGTATCATTAATAATGATCACATCCGTAAGATTGTCTTCAGGTGAAAGTATAGGAGATGTAATTGATGACCAGCTTTGACCCCCATCAGTTGTTCGCAAAAATTCACTACTACTCGTGGATGCGATACCCAAATCGCCATGCATTTTTATATCTTGAACGTACTCTCCACTATCAAACAACTCTGTCGCCACATCTTTCAAAGACCATTCACCATTGTTGAATTCTACTATCATTGGCCCCATAAAACAACCTCTTCCACCAATGAAGAAGTGATTTTCATCAATTACCTCAATCGTGTTTTTATAACAAAACCCCGACAAGTCAATTTCCGATGGTGGTGTTATTTCCGTCCAATTCAATCCACCATCGATCGTCTTATGTAAACTCCAACCCACCTCGTGGCCAAAGGTTGTAAAACCAACCTCGTCTGAAACGAATTCTAAATCAAAAAACCTCAAAGGACTGAATTCCGAGGACACTAGACCTGTGTAATCTACATTAGACCAGGACTGACCACCGTCTATTGTTTTTAGCAGCACACCATTGTCACCACCAATATATCCAACACCTGCCGTTCCATCGGGAAATTCGATGTCATTTAAATGTTCAGACGTAGGTACTGTCACCTCATTCCATGTTTGTGTAATTCCTAGACTCCATATTGCAATGAAGACGAATATTAGTAAACTGTTTTTCATAACGTAAGTTTTATAGTTGAATACAAAGTTAAAGGGCATTGAAAGATCTTACCATGTACTATTCTGTAGAAATCATGTATGATTTTGAAAATCACTGGGAGACATACCCGTTTTGTTCTTGAAAAATTTAGAAAAATGACCTGGATCCTCAAAATTCAAGGCATAGGCCGATTCCTTTATAGTTATTCCTGTGCGAAGTAGCCTTTTCGCCTCCATTACGATTTGCGTGTAGATCACTTCGCTCACGCTTTTTCCTGAATTTTGTTTTACCAAATCGCTTAAAGTACGTTCAGTGATATTCATTTTTTCAGCGTAGTCTTTTACTTTTTTATTTATTTTAAAATGTGTTCTCAGAAGTCTTCGGAACGACAAATAAGCTGATTCAACAGGCTTCCCTCCTTCTCCGGCATGCTCCATGCAGGAAATACAAAACAACTGCATCTCATTCATTAACCTAAGTTGATCTAAGGGTTTTGCACGTTTATAGCTTTCAAAAACATGTCTAATCCGTTCATTCAGTGGCTGCTTCAAATTCACCTCAAAACGAAAAGTAGGGTTAAGCTCTTCAGCACTCATACATATATGTTCGAATAAAAAGCTTTCAATTGCACTAGGTGGATTCAAGGCCGTTAATTCAAATAACACTACATAACCCTCTGAATCTAATGCTCTTTGCATTTGATGAACCTGGCCAGGAGCGACGATATGAACTGAATTGTCATGAATCTCAAATTCTTTGAAGTCTACTGTGTGCAGACCTCCTCCTTTTTTGAAATAAAAAAACTCAAAATAATCATGCCTATGCGGCGTGGTAAAATCGTATTCATTAAGCTGTTCGAGATGGTGAACGATAATTCCTTTTTTATGTATTTTATCCGAGCCATGGGTTGGGATCATATATGCAATTTAACGCTTTTGAATTAATTACACTTTTAAAGCCCTCGAATAGAATAAATGATCATTGTTCATTGAACAAATTATTGTTAAATCATGTGCAAGTTTTAAGACTGTTATTCGCAGTCATGAGAAGAAGCTATTCCCGACAACTTACAAAGGTATTTTGAATAATGGGATACTCTATAAGAGTTGTGTTTTTTAAAGCTACATTTATCCCCTTACTAATCTTTAAATATATGAAATTAAAGTATGCATTAATTCCCCTAATCGGTTTGTTCTATAGCTGCCAAACTGAAGCAGAGGACACTTCTAATATAGATGCCTTTGAAAAAAATTCAGCGACCGTTCTGGCTTATCTAAATGGGTTTCAAAAAGAGAGTCTAGACTATGACGCACTTTTTAGTGAAAATGCAATTATGCTTAACACCAAAATAGGAGCAACAATCGATTCCATTCCAATAGCCGATATCAAGCTAATGGATCAGGCAGAATGGGATTTGTATGACTTTGAAATATTAGGTGAAATAAATCTTTTACCTGGCGTTAATTCTGAGACTAAAAAAGTGGATGGATCCGTTCGTTATTATGGAACATGGAGAACGACTAAAGCAGCAACTGATTCAACTCCGGAGATTCAAACAGATGTTCGTCTATATGAATCATTTGATTTCGACGAGGCAGGTAAGATTCGTTATCAGCAATTCTATGGCGATCTAACTGCATCCGATAATATTTTGGAAGGAAAATAAATTCTTCTAAAAACAAGCACTTAGATAAAGCCTCCAAAAACGGGGGCTTTTTTCTTTTATATCCGACTGATAAACTATTACTTTCGTTACATGATTTCAGAAATACCTTTGGTATTATGGCCGATTTAATAAATAACACGAATCAAATTCACGGTGTCGATGATTTTAAAAACCTCATCAACACTCCCTTTCGTGGCCCCATTAATGCGATACGTTGGAAGCGTACACTGGTAGGAGATTTCTCAGAAATTGTTGAAAAGGTAGCCCTAGACGGTAATGTCACCGAACTAAATCATGAGGAACTTTGTGAACTTGAATTGAGTGAACAAGGACAGTTGGCTCGAGAATTTCTTTTAAACGACTTAAGGGCATTGAAAGCGCATGGCGCCTCACCCGTTCTTAATGTGATCAAATACTATGAAAGAGATACTTCCTATCCATTACTTCCCACAGATGTCTATTCTTTTCATGTAGACCGCTCTCCCGTTGCAACGGATACCTTCCTGTGCACGTACGATGGTCCCACAAGTGAAATACTACCCAATGCTCAGGCCAAACAAAAAGTCCTCATTCCTGAATTACGAAGCAAACTACTCAAGCTATATGATGGGCCAAAAGAAGGTTTTGATTCCTTTTTAAGGGACTGCTTCTTTGACCTTCATTACCAAGCCGAACCTAATGCTCAAATCGTCAAGCTTGGTATTGGAGAACTCTGGCGCATAGCCGTTGACCACCCTGAAAGCATAGTATTGCCTTGTCTTCATCGGGCACCCGAGGAAAAAGATGGGTTTTATCGGTTGATGCTGATCTGTTAACGCCACAATCAGTATAGCCCCACTATTGAGGTTTTTTCCAATTAAAGGTTTCAAATAGTTTGTCCCAATCATTAGGGAAACTACTTTTTAATAGCAGTCGCTCTTCGGTATTTGCCTTTTTAATAGCTAGTTTACCAGCGTGTAAAAACATATTGTTCCAATTGAATTCATTTTCAAACATTCGATTATGAAATCGATCACCATACTGATAATCTCCCACAATAGGATGGCTTATTTTGTTAGCGTGAATTCGAAGCTGGTGCATTCTTCCTGTTTTCGGGGTGAATTTCACCAAGCTATACCTAGATTTATCGTAGGGTATCACGGGGATATTAAGTTCAATTGTTTCTAGTGTTTCGTATTCAGTTAGTGCTTCTTTGTACATTCCCGTTTCGGCATTTTTAGTTGGCGTGTCAATAATTCCTTTAGCCTGGCAATATCCACGCACCACAGCGTAATATTGTTTTTGAACCTTGTTGTTTTCAAATTGCTGTTGGTAATCTTTAACGAACTCTTTCTCCTTAGCGAAAAGTAAAATTCCAGATGTTTTACGATCTAACCTATGGATTGGGTATAAGTCGAACCCCGTCTGCTGCTTTAGCAAGGTGACCAAATCATCGTCTTTTATATTTCGAGCAAAATAAGATGCATAAACCAAAATATTATTTGGTTTGTTAACTGCTATAATAGAGTCATCTTCATATAGTATTTCTATGTTCTCTGTCAATTTGAATATAGCGAATTCGTTGCCTTCGGTTTCAAAAGTATGGATTTAGAATTGTCATGTTTTCCTAGGCCAATAGTGATATTTGAATGCTAATGATTTTTTAAAATACTATTCTATAGTAAAACATTCGATAACTATATCCGTATTATAAAGTCCACATTCATCTTCATGAATTTTAATATATTCTATTTCATTAAAATTTAACAGCGTTATCGAACATGTACGATCGGAGTCTTGCTCCCAATCATATTCATGATTTAAAATTTCATGATTTATAAACTTTCCATCCTTATTATATATTGTGCTGAATATTGGCACAATACAAGCGTTATTAGAAGTAAGTCTGACTACTTTATGGGTATTTGAAATTGAAGAAGCTTTAAGTTCTAATGAATATATATGTTCAATTTCCTCTTCCTCAATTTTTAGAATTAAACCTTTGTATTCATAGTTATCATTTTCAGAATCATACGTTGATTTTTTAATCAATTTCTTTACAGAAGTCTTCCAAACACTTGTGGGTTTAGGTAATTTAATTGCAACCTCTTTAGAAGAATCTACAAAACAAGCAATACCATATCCTAATTCACAAGATTTATAAAAATCACTTACAAATGGTTTATTTAAACTCTTTTTTGCCAGTCCCCGTTCATAATGCGCCAAAGCATAAAAAGGTGAATAAGCTCTTGATATAACGATATCGTAATCTTTAATTGCTTCTTCATATTTATTTAATTTCAATTTGGAATTGGCTCTATAATAGCAAGCTTTTGTCTCTCCTTCTTCACCTAACCAATTTCCCTCGTTGTGATGGAATAATATTGAATTATTAAAGCCTTGTATTGCAATTTCATATTCTTCCAGATAATAAGCAGAAATTGCTTTCATATATTTAACCCCTATGTCCACTCCTCCCTTTTCCAATTTATTGAATATTTCAAAAGAAGCTGCATATTCTTTTAAATCAAATCTGAGGTATCCAATATCTCCTATCGTTCTGAATGAATTATAATCGCCAATTTCTAAAGCTTTAGAAAAATCTAATAAGGCGTTCTTATCATCTTTTATTTTTCTGTATAAGCCACCTCTAAATGCATATGCCGCTCTATAATTCGAATCAATAGCAATCGCATTAGTTAATACATCAATGGCCTGTTTCGTCTCGTTATTTCTAGATTTTTCATAAGCTAAACTGTATAGATCAACTAACTCTTTTGGGGCATCATCCCAGGCTCCAATTTGCGAAATGAGTGAATTAGGAATTAATGCTAAAAGAAATATTAAAATTTTCATACCGAATCTTTAGTTTCAAATTGAATGGTTATTAACCATAAACGTACGAATCATTTATAAATTATAATTAATGGCATTTAATAAATCATTTGATATGTCAAGCAATTCGATTACAATAGAATACAATTACAAATAGGGTAAGGAAGAAGGTGAACGTATAGGTGAAAAATGTTGGGACAAATTCGGAAATGAAATAGAATGTAAATAGAGCCTATTGATCGTGTTTTCAGAGAAATGGGCGGGAAAACAACGAAATAAAAATCTAAACTTGATTTCTCTACGCTTCAATTAGATTGGACATCATTTCAATCGCCTCTAAGCCTTTCCAAAAGGCTTTTTGACTCAATATTTCCTCAATCGTACCAGCGCATTCGATTTGAGCATCCATATTCGTCGAACTCAATCGATTTAGATCTTTGTGAATCATTGCCCATTCTGAAAATTTACGGCCCTCTACAGGCGAATACTGCAGAAGACTGACATCAAAGTGACGCTTGTCCATTTTAATTTTATTAAACAGATTATAAATCTCAACTGCATCACCCTCTAGGTATTGCAGAAAGTCAGTTTTATATTCAATCAATACTCCTGTGATTGAATTTGCATCGTTGTAAACAGAAGATTTTCGAATCATCTCATTCACTCCTTCAGCAGTTAAACGATCACTTTTTTTACTGATATAACATAAGCAGTATAACATAGAAAAATGTTTTTTTAGTGTATATTAGTATAAATTAGGCTTCTAAAACAATAAACGATTAAACTTAATATATGAATACTTTTTCAAAAAAAGAACTTACAATTGAATCATGTTTAAACATGTACCACCAGGCCATTAAAAAAGCGAATGAAATTGGCTTTAAAATTGCCGTAACTATATGCGATACAGGAGGTAATACCAAATTATTCTGTAGAATGGACAACGCGCCTTTAATTGCTTCGGATATCTCAAGAAAAAAGGCCGTTACAGCAGTTGGCTTTGGAATGGGTACAGGAAAAGAATGGCATGATTTCATAAAAGACGATCCTATTTTAAATGGCGGTGCTCATGACATCGATGATTTTATGCTACTTGGTGGTGGAAAACCAATATACATTAATGATGAACTCGTTGGAGCTATCGGAATAAGTGGTGGCCACTATACCCAAGACGAAGCCTGTTGCGATGCTGCATTAACTGCAGTTAATTTATAGATGAATAAAGAAGCGCAAAATTCATTTTCTTTTTACAATGAAATTGCAGAGTTGCTTTCAACAGCAAATGATGCAAATTCAATATCAGATGCACTCTATAAAATCATAGATGGTTTTATTGACGTACCACACAGTGCCCTTTTCTTATGGGATCCTCAATCGGCAAAGCTCAAAATCTTCGGGTCTACCGGCTTTACTGCTAGTGAAAAAATAGAGGTTGAGAGAACCGCTTTCGAGCGACATCCGGGATGGGTTTTTAAAAATCAAAAAACACTGAATATCCCTGACATGGAGGCGGAAGGAATCCCTTCATTTGTAAGCTCTAGCAAACGTTCATTCAAGGTGAAATCAAGGCTTTGGGTTCCAATTACAACATCTTCTAGGTCTCTTGGAGCTTTCGGATTCGCAAGCCAAGAAAAATCGTATTTCACAGATGAACATGTGAACGCATTGAACTTTGCATGTAGACTTGCAGGAAACGTTTATTCGAACATCATCTTTTTAAAATCTGAAAAGGACTATTTAAAAAACATAATGCTTTCTTATAAAAAGATAAAAGAAGCAAGCAGAACGCAACAAAATTTTCTAGCGAAAATGAGTCATGAAATCCGAACCCCAATGAACGGCATTATTGGCATGTCTCGTCTACTCGAAGGAACTAAATTAAATAGCGCTCAAAAGAAATACGTGAATATCATAAATGATCAATCCAATTTATTACTTGGATTAATAAATGACGTGCTCGACATCTCCAAAGTTCAATCACAGGATTTTAAATTGGTAGATTTTCCATTTGACTTAAATGACTTGCTATCGACGGCGATAAAACCCCATGAAATCCATGCAAAAGAGCAAGGTATTGGCTTTGTAATGGACGTAGATAACTCCATCCACAACTCTTTACGAGGAGATTCATTACGTCTTTCACAAATCATAAATAACCTCCTTAGCAATGCGCTGAAATTCACAAAAAAGGGCACTGTATCCATGCGGATTACAAACAAAAAACAATCGGATAAATTTCAAACAATTCAACTTGTGGTTAAAGATTCAGGGATAGGAATTGCTCAGGAAAAAATAACAGAAATTTTCAATGGGTTTTATCAGGAGGATGAATCGATCGTTAGGGACTATGGAGGGACTGGCTTGGGATTGATGATTACAAAAGAAATCATTGATCAAATGAATGGTCGTATTAAAGTACAAAGTGAAAAAGGCGAAGGCGCTTCATTTGAAGTCACGCTCAAATTGAAAAAAGCAGAAGTAAAACCGCTTACCCCAAAAGCAAAAGATGAAATAAACCTATTAAAAGACTTAAAAATATTAATCGTTGAAGACAACAAAGTGAATTCATTTTACATAAGCTCAGTCCTTGAAGGAAATGGAGTAAGGGCGGTGCATGCTTCCGATGGTGAAAAAGCTGTTGAGCAATGTAAAAAAGAGTCTTTCGATCTAATTTTAATGGATGTTCAAATGCCCAAACTAGACGGCATAAGCGCAACTAAAATAATTCGCAACGAATTGAAGGTGAGCACACCTATTATCGCACAAACAGCAAACACCGTGCAAAATGATATTGATGAATGCTATAAAGCTGGTATGAATGATTATATAGCTAAACCATTTACTATAAATGAGCTGATTAAAAAAATAAGTTTAAACCTCAAAATAGTATCCTCCAAACAGCCCTCAAAAAAACTACGAAAAAATCAAAAAAAGCATTCTGTTGTCGACAACACACTTCTTCTTGTAAGTGGGAATAATGAATTTGCAAAAAGAATCCTGATAGCATTTACAGAAGAAACACCGAAAAACATAAGTCAATTAAAAGAAGGTTTTGAAAAAAGGAATTTGAAGGAGATCAATTCTATTGGACATAAGATTAAATCCTCTTTCCGTATGCTTAAACTTGATGAATTGGCAGATTTAAGTCTATGGATAGAAAAGTTTCAAGTGAAAAAAGACTCTTGGAATACCCTAAGTGAAAAAATAAATGAACTTGAAGAAAAAAGTAATGTTTTTGTAAAAGAAGGTAAAAGTTATACATTTTAATATTTGCGACAACTATTTTCGGTTTCACAACTGAAGATAACAAAATGAGAATACGTTATTCTAATATTTCTCAGAAAATTAAGTGAAGCTGACAAAATAAAGTCTGAAGTAGTCATATTTTAAATTTCTATTCGGATTTGCGAAGTAATGTCCCTATTTATTTATTTTGCATAGACGCAGTTGTCGGGAAGCGACACTTGACGTTCTATGCTTTGTTAGTAAATCGTTGCTATTTCAGTATCAGCTTAGAAGTTGCAGTCGAATAGCTGGTCTTAAGGACCACCAGGTACAAGCCCGGAGACTGATGAAGTTGTATTGAGCTATTTGGTTTCAAATTATCATCCGAAAAGACCATTTCACCAATTGTATTATATATTTTGATTGAAGTGCCAATTGAGTTGTCAGTCTGAATATTAATAATTCCTTCCGAAGGATTTGGAAAGACTAGGAATTGTTCTCCTGGAGTTAACTCATCAATTACTATGCTAGAGCAAGCTGCTGTTATTTCAGGTACTGAATTACAACCGCTATTATTCAGATTTATGGTTGATGGCCCCAAAGAGTTAATCAGATATTGGCATATATTTGGTTGTGAACAAATACTAAGTGACGCACATTCTGCCAAATATAAATTCGTTATGCTGTCCGCCTCAATATTTTCAATTCCATCTAGACTCGTTAATAGAGTGTTTTGATAAATCATGATTTCGCCATTGAAATTCATAAGTAACGAAAGACTCTCAATGTTATCAAGTGTTTCGTTCTTACTTAAAATAAGATTTCCACCTATGGTATTCAAATTATCTAGTGCATTAATCTGAACAAGACTATCGTTATGGTTTATATCTAAGTTGCCTCCAATCAACTCAACATTATTAAGACCCTCAAGAGAACTCAGTACAGTATTATCCCAGATTCGAACGCGACTTCCGATGGTAATTAAACTATCAAATCCAGATAAGTCAAGCATGGCGTCCTGTTCGTTAAAGTACAATTCCCCAGGCAGATGATGTATGTTTTCAAAACCTGTTATTTCGACCAGACTATTATCATTCAGCCATATGTTATTGCCTATATAATCTAAATTGTCTAGACCATTTGTGCTTTCTAAATCGTACGCTTCCTCTATTCTGAGAGATCCACCTATATAGGACAGGTTGTTCAGGCCTTGCAAGTTTACAAGTGTTCCGTGCGGCTCATTAATAATTACACTTCCCCCAACATAGGTCAGGTTTTCGAGACCTACAAGAGAATCAAGAGAGCATTCGTCACAAGTAATGTTACCGTTGATCGAATCTAATTGAGCTAGTGCAGGAAAACTTGCTAAACTTGTGAACCCCGATTGCGGGAGTAAAAGTGTACTTGGTAAACAATGGCAGTCTGGGTAGTTGGTAACAAATAGCCATAGCTCAGAGCATTGGTAAAAACTAGGATATCCGGAGGTGGGGCAACCCTGTGAATAACCTTTTAAATTCGACAAGGCCATTAGACAAATTACGAAGATTTTCGATGTTAATTTCATTCTTTTTTGATTAGTAGAGAATAATAGTAATTCTCCGGTTATATGCTTCAAGGAGTTTGAATCAGCCAAGCGGACTTTGGCTGGAATCGAAGTTGTCTATATAATTAGGAAGGGTCAAATAGCTGATTCGAGAAAAACGACGTTCAAAACATTTTGTTCTTTAGCTGCTTAATTCAATCTCAATCAGTAAATTTTAGATTGAGATTTGGTTAATGCGACAGAACCGATATGCCTAGGGTATAAAAAAGCCCTCCAATGTGGAAGGCTTTAGTGTTTTATTTCAATACTACTTTCCTCTCTACTGTGCCATCATTATAGATGTATAAAAGAGGAGTGTTTGGTTTAAATGGTGTCTCTCTGCCTAGTAAATCAACTATCTTTATTAGTTGTTTAGGGGTGTTGTTTAGTTCACCTATTCCTGTGAAGTTCATTGATAAATCTATAGTGATTATACTATCACACCCTGCTGCATTTTGAATAGTATCTGTATAAACTCCTTCTGTTGTGTAAACATCACCACTTGGGGAAGTGTATGAGTCTAATCCTTCTGCTGTTATTATTGATGAGGTGGGAGTACAAGCAGTACAGGCATTATTACAGTTTGTACTGAATGATGTTTGAGCATCTATGTTAATCCAATTAGCATTAGACCAAGCAACATCGTCCACTTCGATACAAGTAAGGTTTGGGTTATTTGAAGCGGCGAAATTATTATTTAAATTAGTATTGTTTCCATTCTTCAAATTTAGACAAGTTAGTGCATTTTCCTCGCAATATAGTTTCGTAAGTAGAATATTTTGAGATACATCTAGGCTAGTCAAAACAACGTTTGTAAAACAGGACAGGATAATTAAATCAGTATTTTGGGTGACATTTAAACTAGTTAGTTGATTAAGTTCACAATATAATGTGTCAATGAGGTTATTTTGGGTTACATCTAAACTTGTCAGTAAATTATTTGCACAATTTAAGAAAGTCAGATCTGAATTTTGAGTTACATCTAAATTTGTTAATTGATTAGCGGCACACGATAATTCAGTTAAGTCAACATTTTGAGTAACATTTAAGCTGGTCAGCTGATTATATGTACACTGCAATATATTTAAAGCGCTATTTTGGGTAACGTTTATGCTTGTAAGTAAATTCCCATAACAATTTAGGTGATTTAATGCTGCGAAATCTTCTATTCCTGTTAAATCACTAATGTTATTATTCATAATGTTAAGTGTGGCGACCGTGTCAATATTCGCAGTAATAACACTTCCATCAGGAGTTCCGAAGTCGTATCCTAAATTGATTAATGCTTGCTCAAAATTGACATCAGGCACGGCGGTTGTTTGACCAATGACCAGATTAGATAGTGCAATGGTCAATAAAAATGATAGTAAGGTTTTCATAATATTTGTATTTTATGTTTGTTAAAGGTGCTAGGCTGAGAACTTGCGGTCTCTTCCAAGGTTATTTTCCCGAAGGTCAGAATAGATTTGTTAACCAAAAATGATTTTCCGAAGCGAAAATTTATCATGGTTTGTATGCTATGTTAGCAAACGTTAGTCTTTTATAATAATTGAATTAGTGACCTCATTTTTTTCATCAATAATTCTTAGCAAATATGTTCCAGATACATAGTTGTCAATTTTCAGTTTGAAGTTATTTGAATTTAAATTTGTTTTAAAAACAAGATTTCCTGTTAAACTATATATTTCGATTGCCTGAAGTTGACCTTTATCAATGCTTATATTTATTACATCACTTGACGGATTTGGATATACACTTGCAGTGGCAGGCTCGAGATCATCAATACCTGCTGTATTTGTTACATCTGCACCTGTATTGCCATGAAGAAACTCCCACCTTCCTGTAAAAACACCTGGAATAACTTCTGTTACCTCCCAATATAATTGGTCTTCTATCAAACATGCAACTCCAGCTGAGTCATTTGTTAAAAGTGCAGTAACATTCATTGTGTCGTTAATAGGAATGTTATGATAAAACAAAAAATCACTGTTATCAATTAATGTGTCGTCAGCAATAATAATACCTTGAGAATCTGTAATCTCCCAAACAATAATATTTTCATTTTGGGGCGAAGTTAAATAGTGGCCGGGATGATATAATTTAACTAAACCAGTATCAGACACATTAACTATTAAGTTCATCATATCACAACCGACTTGTGCTTGAGTTGATTGAATTAGCCCTAAGCCGGCAATTAGTGTAAATAAAAATTTCTTCATAACATTAGTTTTTTTTTAAATATACCAGAGTAGCTCGTTTCTATATTCACGCTTAGCCGTGAAGTCGCTATTATCACGCGCGCAAGTGAATTTTAAACGCTTACAATAGGGGCATTTGATGTCTTAATTGCTTCTAACAATAATGAAATTTTCTTGTACTTAGATTCTTTTATTTCGAAGTATTCATACATTCTTCGTAATGAGGAGCCTATTCCATCAACACTCATAAAAGCTTTTTCAGCTATTTCTTTATTTGTAATTACAGGATCATCAAGCAGCATGTTTAGGACCTTCCAATCCGTTTCATTTAAATTTCTGTTAATAGAATGCTCAATTTTTTCTCTAACCAATTCAAACTTATTAGAATCTACTATTAATCCCTTATCTGCATTGTTTTTAAGCTTCTCTATTTCATCTAATAGTACATCTCGTTTTGCTTGATCTTTTTTCATTTTAGATCTAAAATAGAATACGACACAAAAAATTAATAGAGTAGATGCTATT
>MEHZ011615240.1_pt1 | contig 23300 bp, 18 predicted proteins | sample 897221 | NCBI WGS metagenome assembly MEHZ01 (sample SAMN05514161, study PRJNA337945) | marine metagenome | isolation source: marine surface water | place: Arctic Ocean | collected 2007-12-13
TGGTATTCTCGCGAAAGCCGCAGTGGCGGCAGTCGGTTGAATACTCGCAGAGTGTCGGGAGGAATGAGTTTTTTCCGCCGTCTCTGCACTTGGTGTCGCCCACCGCACGCGCATTGTTGTCTTCACACGTGTTGGAGCATTCGGAAAAGGGATTCAATGGCGGGAGAGGTGCGCTCGGCGCCGAGTAGGGCGGCGGGCTCTGTGGCGGCGGCGGCGTGTGCCGCGCCCCCGTGACGGCATAGGCGCGCAAAAACCCGAGGTGCTCCTGCCCGCAAAAGCGTGCGCACGTTTGCTCCGCATCGTCGTTTCCTGGGCAGTCGACGACGCGATGGCTCGAGCGCAGCGCCAAATCAATGGTGCGTCCGTTGACCAGCCGCTTGGTGAGCGCCGACACCTGACCGTCGTCGGCGGTCCACGGCGTCGCCGGGTCGGTGACGCCGCCGCCCAGCACGGGCGCCTCGCCCTCGACGTAGCTCGCCTGCGCGTGCCACTCCTCGGTGTAGACAAAGGGTGGAGGTGGCGCGTGCATTCCCGGCGGCGGCGTCGCTGGGTTGCCACACGCGCAAAAGGGCATCTCGGCCTGGACGCAGCGGTACGAGTTGGACGCGTTGAACTCGGTCTGCATGGCAGGCAGGAGGAATCGATAGAGTCCACCATGCTTGCTGCCGTATTGACAGCCGAGAAAGCACGAGGGCTCATCGGGCAGGCCCTCGCACGGCGCGGCCGAAACGCGCAGCACGTTTAGGACGCCCTCGTTTTCGGTCGCGTAGTCGGCAACCGCATTCTTGCACTGCGCATACGAGACGAGCTGGCAGTCGGCCTGCCAATCCCTTTCGCCGTCGCGGGTGCGCCGCTCGAGGTAGGCCTGAGGCGGCGGAGGTCTCGGTGGAGGCGGGTTGCGATCGATGAGCGGCAGCGGTGGCGGCGGCGGCGGCATCGGTGGCCGCGGTGGGCTGGGCGGCACGAGCGAGCACGTGCTGTCGTAGAGGCTCTGGATTTCGTCGGCGACCACGGGCGGGCAAGATCGACGTAAAAACTCGAGGCAGGAGTCGTGCGCACAGCTCTCCGTCGGGCACGATGAAAACCCATCGTCGGCGCCCCCAATGTGTGATTCGCCATGGCAGCTGTGCCAGCAAATGCGCTCGCAAAAGGGCGCGACGATGCCCGCGCCGTGAATCGGTTGCCACTTTGAAAGCGTCTTGGCAACCGCCAAGCACATTTGCTGATGTCGGCTCCCCTCTAGCCCACCGGCACAGATGAGCTCGACGCGAGGACGCACCTCGTGCCGCACAAAGAGCTCGAGCGCCGCGCGCTTGATGGAGGGCGGCGGCGGCGGCGCCTGGGCAGCAGTGGAGCGGTTCAGTGCGTGGATTGAGCCACCCGACGAGGCACCCGGAGACACGGAGCGGCGCATGCTCTTGGAGGCGTGGCTGCTGTGGGCGGTGGTGTGGACGTGGGCGGTGGTCCTACAAGGCACACTCGCACCTGTTTGGGGTCGTACCAGTGGCTGACCGTCGCCCCGGGCGGCGGCGGCGGTGCTGCGGCGGCGGCCACCGTCAGGATGCCGCTGCCGAGCTTGGCGTCGCAAGGTCGGAAGCGTGCGTACATTTTCTCGCTCGGCGAGACGCCGCTGGAGATGAGAATGCACCGACTCTCGCCCTGCTTGACCAACAGCAGGTCGCCGCCCTCGGTGGGCCAGTGCTGCGCACAACATTTGCAAATGAGTGTGTGTGTGTATCCTTGTGGGTTGGATTTCTGAGCCACACCATGCGCACGTCGCCCGCGTCCGTATTGGGATTCGCGCCCCAAAAGGCGGTGACGCCATTGACGCGCGCGTAGGCAATCATGGACATGGCCTCGACTTGCGTGCGCCTGTGTTGAAGATTCATTTGTGTGTTTGTAAGTGGTGTATTTGTGGTCTAGAACATGCGGCAGCGTACGGAAGAGGAAGTCCACGGCTGCCCGGTGCCGGGTACCGATCGTAGGGCACCTCGTAGGCAATGGCGGCGGCATCGGCGTGGTCGAGCACGCGTGAATCATCCCTCGTGCTTGGGATGCCGATGCACGTTGGATTTCCGAGCCCGGGCGCGCTCGCGCTGCACTGCCGCTCCGACTCGATTTGCCTGGTTGGGGTTTTACCGGTTAAGGTTGTGGTAGGTGTCTGTGTTCAAATGAGAATTGTCACACCTCGTCAAGAGTTCCGCGGAAAAGTCTTGCATCTTACAACCGCCTGCGTTTTGCAGCAGGTAGCACCAGCCCGTCTGGTCCGTGTACGAAAAGGGAGCGGCCCGCTTGAATCCAATGGCGTCTGGATACGGAGGTTGGGTCGTGAGTCTTTGCACTGGAAAGGCAAGGGGGTTTGAATGTGCGCGCACTGCAGTGCTCGGTGTGCTTGGCACGCTCGTCTTGCTTTGTGGCCTCGCACAAACTCAAACAGGACCCGTATGTCAATCCAGGGATTCCGCCCTTGCCGTAGAATTCCATGAGCTCGTGGGTGACCAAGACGTCGGTCATGTACGTCTCGTACTCGACGCGCTGCATGAGCCGACGACCCGCCGCCGCCTCAATCTCGTCCATGGCCGTATCCAGAAGGCTCTTGAGCACCGGGTTTGTCTCGCCGAGCGAATCGATGAGTGCCTTGGTACCGTCGAGGGCGCCCGACTTGTCAAAGGACCACTGGGCCGTGTCGGTGCGGCGCGGCTCCTCGTACTTTTCAAGGTCACCCAGCCGCTCGCGCTGCGCGCGCAGGCTGCCGGCGCCCGATGTGTCGGTCACGTTGAAGGCCGGCGGTGGCGGTGGCGGATCTGGGCTCGCCACGCGAGAGAAGCAGGACGAGGCGCGACGGCGCTCCTCGGCGACGCGGCGCACAAAGAGGCAGCTCGCACGCTCCTCCATGGGCGCGCCCTCGACGGCGTCGACGCCGAGGTCGAGGCCAAAGTCGGCGAGTCGCGGCAACGGAATGCACTGCTCGGCGTCCTGTTTGAATATGTTCAGGGGTGGGGGAGTGTGGTCAAGGTTGGTTGGTGGGGTCGCGCACGCACCTTGTAAAACGGCGGCGGCGTTCCCGGCGGCGGTGGCGGCAATGGAGATTGCGGCGCGTACGAAAACATCCGAGGAGGCGGCAGCGGCGGCGGCGGCGGGCTGGGCGCGACGCTCGAATAGACGTGGCGAAACTCGCCATTGACAAAGACGAGCTGAGGGCTGCGCTCGAGCACGCGTTGGATGACTGAGCAGCTGGCGGCGCTCTTTTCGCACCAGCCATTGTCTGCGCGCGCACGAAAAGTGGGTGAGGCGAGTGGGCGCGCGAGTGCGTGCTAACTTGGGCGCGCGGGGAGGGGTGCTGCTCACCAATTGCAGTCATTCCACCTGCCAAACGCGCACGGAGCGTGTGTCAGCGCGTGGATGCAATGGGCAGTCGAGTGCCAAGGGCTCTAAGCGATGCACAAAGCAAAAGCGGGTATTCTCGAAAGCCACCAAGGACCCGTAAGGCAGCTGATACTTTTGACGCACGTGTGTGTGTGTGTGTGTGTGTGTGTGTGTGTGTTTGAATTGCAATGGCGTTACTCCGCGTCTGTAGCCGCGCCGCCCACGTATTGAACGAGTCGCCGCCCGCAAAGGTGGGCACCTTGAAGACGTGTGTCTTGACGACACAGTCGGCCGCCGCCGCGCTGTCAAAGCCGTCGCCCAGCACAAACTCGCTCAGCTCGGTGAGCGCCACGGTTGTCGCAAAGTCGTGATTAAACTCCGAGCCGTCGACGCCCGAGCACGAGCCAAAGCAGCGCCGCGCCTCCTTTTTGCACTCGACCTTGTCCTCGGTGCACGCCTGGATGTCGTAGACGGCCTGGTGCGCCCAGCGGCCAAAGTCGCTGAAGATTTCAAACTTCCATCTGCGGCAAGAGTCCCACAAGAATTGCCCCGTGATGCGCTCAATCGATCCGCCCGCGAGGTCGTAGTAGGCGTGGGGCATGTCGTACTCGAGCCCGCGCACCGAGGCCTCGTGTCGGTGGTTGCGGCACATGTGGTAGACAAACGGCGCGGCCTTTACGTCGTCGTCGTCGTCAAAGTCGGTGCGCAGGATCTGGTCGGCATAGCTGCGCACCGACTCCCAGTTGCGCGCCGCCTGCACGAGCTCCGGAAAGAATTCGTCCGCACTGGAGCCCATTTCGCGCGAGCGCTTGACAATCGTGGCCGCGTACGAGTCAAAGATGCGCGCGTCGATTTCGACAAAGCCCGCAGTGTAGCCCTTGGCAATCCACGTGCGGTACGGCAAAAGCTCGGCGCCCATGGGCCCGCAGGCCTGCATGTACCAGCTGCCATTGGCGAGACAGTTTGCGGTGACGTTGCCGCGGTAGCCGTCGATGTTTTGCTCGGAAAAGAGGCTGCCGATGCTGGCCGTGAGCAGCCAGATGAGCCGGAGTTCCGGCCACTTGCAGTTGAAGCAGCCGCCGCACTGCTCGGCGCCCGTGGTGGGCAGTAGCTCCTTGAACGAGTCGGCAAAGTCAAACTCGTACATGGGATTGCCCATGCCGGCGCTCTCCGTCTCGGTGCGCTCGATGGGCTCGCCCGTGTCGGGGTCGAGGGTGCGGCTCTTGGCGGAAAAGGTGCCCGGCCCGGGGTTGCCAAAGAAGCGCTTGCCCGTGCGCGAGTTGAGCGTGGCCTCCATGATGGCCGTAAAACGGTGCAGCACAACGGGCAGGTGTGTGAATACGAGCATGTCGGCGACAATATTGGGCCCTCGGAAGCAGCGCTCCTCGACGCACTTTAATTGCTCATTCCAGCCCGAGGGTGTTAGAAAGTCGACGACGCAGAGGAGCAGGTCGATGGCGGCAAAGAGGCCGGGGAGTGCAATCTCGGTGAAGAACTGTGCGGCAGAGCAGTGGTGTGTGTATGCGCAAGCTATAGGACGGGTTCAAGTGGCCGCTTCGTACAATAATGGCAAAGTCGACGCCGATGCCGATGACGGTCGTAAGCATTCCCGACTCTGCCGCGCGCACACATGTGTGAGCCAAGGGTTTGGGCGCGTGTGGTTGGAGCTGCATGGAGCGTACTCACGAGCATCTTCAGCACCATCATCAGCGACCGCAGCAAAAAGAAGAACGAGTCCACCAGCACCGAAAACACCTGCGTCAAAACCTCCCCCGCCACCGCAAAGGCCACGTCGACAAATGTCGATCCGAGCGTGATGATGAGCATGCCCAGGTCAAGAATGGCATCGGTGAACGCGCTCGTGTCAAAGGCCGGCGCCGCAAAGTTGTCGTTGCTCTCGACGCCCAGCTCGGCCAATCGGCGCGCAGTGGCAATGCCAAAGACGTAGGTGTCGTCGAGATCGTGCAAGCCGTCGATGCTAGTGGCGTTGCGGCCCACGAGCGGCAGATTGGAGAGCATGCGTCGGCTGGCGGCCGCGTACGTGCCCGAGGCGTCGGTGTACCCCTCGGCCTTTTCGGCCGACTCGAGACGCGCCGCGTAGGCGGCGGCGCGCCCGCACCACTCCGAACTCTTGAACGACGCCGTGCAGTCGAGACCATTGTACGGAAAGTCGGTCTCGCTGAAGAGCCCCTGCCAGTGCTGGTGCGTGAATGCGAGCGAGAAGACCTCGAGTGAGAGCACAATCGTCGGCTCCACCACGTAAAAGGCGGCGGCGTTCCACACGGGCAGGACACCCGCGTTGACCACGTCGACGCCCGCATTGTAAAAGATGCTCGTCGTGTCCCATGCAATTTCTGCAATCTCAAAGAGCAGCGCGCCCTGGTCAAAGGCCTTTTCGGGGTCGCGGTCCGCCCACAGAAAGATTTGGTGAATGATGAAGAGCACGAGTAAAATGGACAAGAGCAACAGCCATTGCTGACCCAGGCGCGCGGCCGTGTTCACGCTCGTCTCGACAATCTTAAAGGTGCGCACCGGCAGCTCCACGACGCGATTGGCAAACCGGGCGGCCGCTTGTGACCGGTAGGACGAGGCCTTGGTCACCTCCGCAACCTGTTTGAGCTGCGTTTCCGAAAGCCCCTCGCCCTCCATGGCACCACAAGCCTCCCCCCCCTACCAATGCAACACGGAGCACCGGTTAATTAGCGCCGCTATCAGTTCCCCTTGACGTACAAGACGCATTCGTGTTAGCGTGCAGTGTCAAAAACCATGGGCAATACCCCGGACGCGTGCGCGCGTGCCGTGCGCCGCTCGTGCGTGGTCTTTGTGTTGCAGATGAGCATCGCCGTTGTGTTTGTGCTCGTCTCGCTCTGGGCCGCATCGCTGCTGCTCGAATTGACACCCATTGTCGGCATTACCACCGTGCCACCGGGTATTGCCTTTGTCACCTACGACAAGCGACACTAATCCACGAGACATAACGCGAGCTGGCCTCCATGAAGAAGCGTGTGGCCAATGGGGTTTGAAGACGTGGCGACGCTCGGATTTGCGGCGCGCAGGCTATCTGAAGACGCGGCGGATGACGGATTTGTAGTGCCCTTTTGGGTCATCATCACAATCGTCATACTGACTCTCACATTGCTCCTTTGCGGCTGCACATGCTTTGTGATTCGTTGCTTTGCGCCCGAGGTTACACAGGGGCCGGCATGGGAGGTCAACTCGTACGGCACACAATGGGTCAAGGGCATCCATCCAGGCGACGAGGGCGAAGGCCGTACCCCAGTGGCACATTCCAAAAGTTCAGAGTCCTATCCTGGGGGCATTCCCGTGCACGATCCAAAGCACAATGTCTACGACGAAAACAACGTTCGTCGACACATGCGACCCAAGAACTTTCAAGATCCCAACGAGTCGGAGTATGCAAAACAACGACAGGAGGTCCTCGATCGGCTCAATGGGATGCACCTGGGACATGGCGGCGGGCGACTCGCAAAGAATTCCGAAGTGAATCGACAGGAGCTGTCGGTGTGAATCGTGTGTGTGAATTATAAAAATATAATCATTAAAAAAGGCGTCACACACCCGCGAGCACATTCTTGCGGAGGGTATACACACCGCTAACAGGATCACACAATCGTCCGTTCCGTTAGTGACTCGACGAAGACAAAAAACGTGGCAAGTCCAATCAACGAGACGGTTCTCACCAGTCGACTCGGTTGTTGCGCTCGTACAGATTGGGCGAGCAGTTGGACTGAAATCGCCACGCAAATTCGCTGACAGATGGAGACCAAGAGGTGCGCAAAGTCCAACATGGATCGCCGATCCGCGAGCTTGTCGAGTGCCGCACGCCCCGCTTCGCTCACAAAGGATTCCTCGAAACCTTCGGTGACCTGCATGAGCAGTGCCGCCGAAGATCGAGCCTCGTTTGTCGAGGTTGCAAGAGCCAGTGGTTGGTGCAATTCGGCCTTGAGCGACACTAGCCTCGCGCGTGCCGCATCCTTGGCATCCGAAACGGCACGTGCACGCCTTTTTATGAGCTGTGCGCCCAGTCTGGACTGCAACGCGGCAAATACAATGGTAAACCCCAAGACGAGGCCAATGAGCTCGTCTTCACTCAGCTGCTCGTCACCGGCTGCGGACAGCAGCTCGCTCGCAATGTTGAAGGAGACCGAGACGCTCAGGTCGGACCCAATGGACGAGAGAGCGCCAAACGTGGTGCCGCCGACGCCGCCCGTGACGGCTGTGGCTCCGCTCATTGTAGGAGCACCGCTCTTGGACGAACGATTTGTACACAGCCTGCCGATTCAAATGGGAAAGAGTGAGTGCGAAGCCGCTGGTGGAGAGGGTGCCCTGCTGCTCAAGGGTTTCTTCGACTATCACAAACAAACTGAACTGGGAGTACGCCGGTTACTACTAGCGCCTCCAAAGGACCGCAAACGCAAGGCGGCAGATGCCGCGCCGCGCCCACGCACCGATCACAACTCCACGGTTGGTGCAACCTTTGGATGCGTCTTGGGGAATATCACGGGCTATCTCGAGGGCAGGGGCTTGCCTGGAGAACGGGCCTATGTCTTGCGCAGCATTCGCACGCACCTCCTCCCGGCGGCCGAGGCTTTGCGGTACATGCGCGGTGCCGACGTGCCGCACTTGGCCCGAGGGATGGCATCCTGTCGCGTGGTTCAGGCTGAGCGCACATCAATTCGCGAGGTGATGGCGCCCAATTTTCCAAAGATTGATTACAAGTACGGCAACAGCTGCACCGCCGTAGGTGCCACGGCTGCGCTATTGGTCGTCTTTGGGGTGATGAGCACGGTGCCCGATCACAGCGCACATTTTTGGAAGGAGGGGTCGCTGTGGAAGGCGTTTCGATGCGCCGAAGAAGCACTGGGCAGTTGGCGGCCCTCGATGATTTGCATGCCCGAGACGCATTGGCAGGCGCTCGGTGCCGAGCTTCGTGCCATGCGCCGCGCCTGCCTGGCCGCGTATGTAACGTGGAAGCGGCTGACCGAGCCTACCGAGCCGACTGAGCCGACTGAGACTGTGAGAGTGGGTGCCGCCGAAGGTATGCAGTTGCTGTTGCAAGCCGCACAGCGCGCCGCCTACCCAAGCGGCGCCATTGTCAACGAGTACACACATGCGGAGCTCTGCTCGCGCATTCAAAACGACCAAGAGGTGTGGCAGGTTCCCTCGTCAAAGGCGTGCAGCTCGGTGCCCATGGTTGTGCTGCCCCTGGCCGAAATCCCAGACTCGATGGCGCTAGTCACGGGGGGAGGGCCGAGCAAGCGGCACCTCGGACGGGTCGACGACGATGGCAACTCGTGCGCAAGTTCGTCGTGGAAGACGCTCAGCTCCCACCAGTCGGGGTTTTCACACGTTTCACAAGACTCGCTGAGCGGATTGGGGTTGGCAAACGGACTTGCATTGGACTAGCGGGTGGGAGGCATAACCCCAAAGTCTTGTGTAGTAGAGTATAAAGAAGAATGGCCTCCCTACCCAGCGTCGATCGCTTGCGCCTCGACGCGACCGCTCCCGAGCCCACGGGTCCCCAGGTTCGCAGACAGCGCATAATCTATGACGACGACAGTGATCTTGCGGATGAGCCGCCCAGACAAATACAGAGGACACGAGCGCAAATCGTAGCGCGGCTGCCGCCCCTTGCGGAAGACACGGCCAAGGCCCGCTTCGTGACGCTGCCGGACGAAGTCGACTACCCCGATTATATTGCCAAGGAACTCGTCAACCCGTCCATTCTGCCGACGCCGTATGAGCTTGCGTGGGCAAAATGGTGCACGGCCAAGGATGAGAGCGGCGCGGCTGTGAAGAAGAGTGACAAGGCCGAGGCCAAGCGCGTGGCATCGGAGCGGGCATTCCAGCAAAACGCGACCAACGCAAACCAACGCAAGCGCGACGCTGCAACCGCAGCGGCGCAGGCGGCAAAGACCGAGGCGGAGGCGGCCGTGAAGAGGACAGGCGACGCGGAAGCGGAAAAGGATAGGAATCTCGTAAACGCGTCGCTCAATGCGCAGTACCACAAAAATCCCTACGAGATTCTCGCAAAAAGGGTGCGCCTCAAGCGCCAAGAAGAGGCCGGTTATGAGGTTCTCGCTGCGCAGCTGCCACCACTGAGCGATCCGCGCAACCTGGGCGTGGCCGTCTACGAGGTCTTCGAGTCTGACAAAGAGCGCTGGGACTTTGTACAGTCGATGCAGCACGCCGTGGACAACACGCCCGAGTTTGCAGAACAGACTTGGCGCGAGGGCGGTTCGCGTGCGGGCGAGAAGCGGTCACTCTTTGAGATGACCCAGACCAACATTGCCGCCGGTGGTTTTGCGGCGCTCAACCATCCGTCTAGTTTCCATAACCAATTCGTGCGATCTTTACGCATGCACGTGCACGGCCAGGCGGTCTTTGGCGACTTTTTTGGCATGGGTACCGAAGAGGGCGCAAACAGCGAGTCGACGCACTTGGAGCAAGTGATTGACCGAATGATGATACGGAGGTCCAACCAGGCGCCAACCGCGGAGGCTTGGCACCGTGACGTGGCCGTTGGTACGCGCAAGGACGATCGCGTCTTTGGTGGCTGGATCAATTTGAATAGCTTTGACCAGACCTTTTCATGCGTCCTCGGTTCCTCCCACGAGAAGCGCGACGCATCCGACCCCGTTGGCTTTGCGACCATCGACAGCGTCCACCACCCCCAAGTCGTGGCCCGCTCGAGCAAGGTTGTCATCCCGTCGGGCTGCATGATCGTCTTCAATGAGGACACCATACACGAAGTGTCCTCTTCGACACAGATCACCTCGTTGCTCCGGCTCTTTACGGGCTGGCGGCTCTCGCGGTGGAATGTTCGCGAAGAACCCGAACCACTCATCGTCGACCTCGATCGTCGGCTCAAAGACCAAGAAGGCATGCCGCTGAAGAGCGGACAACACAAGCATTACTTTGAGAAGCATTCTGATGAAAACTTTCAGAGAAGCGTTCCAGAGTCGCGGAAGTACAACGCGACCACAAACCCAACCGGACTACGCTACTACCCTGGACCACCTCCATTCTTTCCTTCGGCGTATTGGGGCCAGCTCGATCCATCTACGGTGGCTAGGTTTTGCGAGATTCTGAAGCCGGAGCTGGTCCACACACGGTTCTTCAATCCAGAGACCTCGAAGATCAGGAGCGAGCAGTTTCCAAACGGGGTCAAGTGTAATCTAGACCTTTACAGCGCGCCATCGGGACACCGCTTCAACCCAAACGATACACCGCCACACAAGCCAGACACCCTCAGGGGACTCAAGGAAACGAGGGACTGGATGGATGTGCACTACCGTAATGGTGAGGTCGCCCAGTGGATGCAAGAAGACTACGAGCCGGAAGAAGTCGAGATTTTGAAACCACGCACACTAAAGGCGCTGCTTCGGATGTTGGCATCCCCGACGTGCGCGGCGCGCGCGTCGGCAAGCAATCGCGCCACCACTAGTGCCGAGACCAATGGACCCCTCGCCCTCCTCGCACCGGAAGAGCAGTAGATGGTTTCTCAAGTGTGTGTGTGATTTTTTTAAAGATTGTCAGTGGTGCTGCTGGAGGCGGATTCGTGCTTGCGCTTCTTCTGGGCCTCAAAATGGACGTGCAAACTCGATCTATTTCTTCAAGACATTGAGTGGAAAAGGCTGCCCCTTCCACCAAGTGTGCACGTTGCACTCCTCCAGTGCGTTCTCCGCGTCGTCTGCGTTGGGCGCAGTGGGCAGTGCAACAAAAGTGACGAGCTTGCCAGCGTCCTTGGCGTCCTTGTACGCTGGATTGGTCTTGACAAGTGGTCCGCGGTACTTTACAGCCACCTGCCCAACCGCATGTGCCAAGTCGTCGGGGCGCCACTTGAACTCCCCGATGCCGATCATGTCGTCCATCTGGATCGTCACGTCGACCGACCTGCCCTTTACGGGAACCTCGGTTGTGATGGTTGCTTCGGGGTTCTCCTTCCGCCACTGCTCGACGACCTCGTTCCTGAACGACGCCTCGTGTTGGTTACGCGGTGGCTTTTGGGTGTGCGGGACCGAGGACTGGGGCGACGACGCGTCGTCGGTTGTCGGCGACGCACGCAGTTCAGTGGTGGATGGTTCCAGCCCGTCGGGCCACGTCGACGCCGACTTGCTGGACTCGTCGAGCACGCCGTTGTAGTAGTCCTGCGTGTACCAGTTGCCCCGTCCGCTGGTGATCGTCCACGTGCCATGGCGCTTGTCGTCGACGTACCTGCCCTCATGGGTCTCCTTGGTGGAGACAAAGTGTTCCGTCGCAGCGCCATGCCTCGTGCCCGCGTTGTACGTCACAACACCCTTGTCGACGCCCTCAACCATCGTTGTGAACGCCCCATGCTTGAACCCATTCTTGTACACGCCCGTACCAACAGGCGCACCAGTAGTGGCGTTGAACATCTTGAAGTGGCCTTCGCGAGTCCCATACACCATTTGGCCAACGTGCTGCTCGCCACCAAAGTGGGTGATCTTGGTCAGGCCGTTGGCCATGCCGTTATTAAAGGTCGATGTGATGGTAAGATTGCGGGTCCAGAGCTCCCCACGGCCCCATGGCACTGTGGCGGTCACTGGAACAAACTTTTGCTCAGGTTTCGCAGTATAACAATCACCAATGAAGCGTGTGTGTGTTGTTTTTGTGAAGTCGACGAGCGCGGGTTCGGCGGTGTCTTTCTTAAACCGCGGGTCCGAATACCGCTTCAACTGTCCATCGTAATAAAATGTTCCGGGGTCGATCTCCTTGATCGGAAACTGTATTGGCCCAGCACACATGGCCAGCTCATCGGCAGGCACGTTGAGCCTGGTGCAAAAGTTGTACACGAAGCTGGACGTGGACCTGGTATGAAGCTCACAGTAGGAGGAGAAGCCGTCCTCAAAGCGCTTGTCCTTTGCGGCAACCCTAACCTCTGCGGATTTTGGCGTGGTCTTAGAGACCCCCTTCTCATCGGCGAGGGCGGAGGCAAAGGAGGCGACGTCGTGGGCCTCGGCCGCGGGCTTGGGCTTCTTTGCCAGCATTGACGCCGCCGGCGATTCGGTGGGGCGTTTTGGTGTCATTGTGGCAAGACACAAGCGCGACCCATTCTGCAATTTTCATGGCATGCACCTTCCGCAAGAATTCAAAACCACACACACAAAAGCAAGCACTATGTGGCCAGCCGTGCATGGACCCGATGCAGCCAAAAGTGGTCTCCAAGTGCCCGCGAAACACCATGCGATGCGTAGCGATAGGGCTCGGGCGGCAGCGTCTGCTTCGGTACATCGCTTTTTAATGCGTGCAGGGCCGCATGCCGGCCCCATTTTATCACCGTTTCCACACGCTCCGACGTGATCAAATCCGACTCAGTTGGAGGCCACGCCGGCCAGTATAGCACCGTGTGATCGTCTTCGTCGAGTCGGGCACACACGGCGGCACGTCGGTCTTGGTGTACACAGACACCCTCTTCGGCGCTGATGGTAATCAAGTGCTCCTCTGGACGCAGCAGCGTGCCCAGCCGTCTGCGACGGTCGCGCGTCCAAAGTTCAATGGTCACTGCCAAGTCCAGCATGTGCCTCGCAGCAGTCCAATGGCGTTCGACGATTGCTCTGGGGTCTGGCATGGACAATTGACCCGAGCTGGCATTGTAGACGAGAATTGGCGGAAAAGGCTCGTGGCCATTGTCGGTCTCGTCGTCGTCGGGCAGGTCGTCGTCATGCACCACTCGAAGTCCATTAAATACGTACGCAATGTTGAGAAACCGGTGCACGACGTCGGAGGCCACTTTTCTCTGAGACACATAGAGCCGCTCAGGCATCTTGAGCTGGGAAGAACAAGGCACGTCGTCCTCTTCATCGCTTTCGGCATCTTCGGAGCACTCTGTAAGGCATGTTGCAAAAGCGCACTCGATCGCCTTTGCCATTGCGGCGGCACATGCGTTGCTCATGGACTTTATCGAGATGCTGCACTCCTGTTGCTTCTTTTGCAGCTGGGCATAAATTCGAAACGAGGGGTGGACCAACCGCTGGGGCAGTCCGAGCTGGATATTCGATAGGGAAACGTCGGGGTGGCATGCGAGCGGAATGGCCACGAGTGAAGAGAGCGAGCGCAGTCGGTTTTGGATGGCTGCTTCGCTCGCGACAATGTCACACAACCGTTCGATCAAAACGAGTGCCTCGATGCGCGCATACCCGTCATTCGGATGACATCGGTTGGTCGACAACGTCCCCGCCGTTCCCATTACACCAAAGAGTGTCCCAAACTCCTCGTCGGGGCCGAGCATGGTATGACCATCAACTTGTGGTCCCTGAATGCCAATGGCGGAAAGCTTGGCCACGACTTCGTCTTGGGCATGCGTCGTCCACACGCGGTCGGACAAGGGCAGCTTCAGCCCGTGCGATTGCACACGCCGCTTCACGCCCGTGATGATCGAAGTGCTTGCAGTCTCGAGCGAAAACTTTTTGCTAATCGTGTTGAACTTTGTCGTCAACCGGTTTGTCTCCGACTTTGATAGCCCAGGCGCTTCTAATCTTTCAGAGAGCTCTGAAAGCGTGGCAATGGCCACCTCGGCTTGCCGCTCGCGTTCGTGCTCAAGCATGCGCCGCACGCTCAAGTGCATGCCCACCATGCGATCGAGCGCTTCGACGCGCTTCAGCACCAAGAACCGCTCACTCGCAAGCATTGCCAAGGCCTCGCGTCCACTGACGGGCGTGCCGTGCTGACAAAGGCGCTCGGTGAGAATCGAGTGCAGTGGCGGAAGTGGTGCTGCGATTGCTTGGGGCGGAAGCGGCGCGAGCGGTGGCAAGTCATCCGCCTCGGAGTTGTGAGTGGGTCCGAGGGGCGAGGCGTGTGTGCTCGTTGGTCTTGCAGACGGCAACCAGTGTGCCTTGCTCTGCTCGACGTCGTGACGATCGATGATGACTTGGTCGTTGAGCATCTTTTCGTTGCCGTGGTATGCGGTCCAGCGCAGTTTGAGAAAAATGAACACCTTCATGGCGACCATACAATGGACCGAATTCTCCAACCAGCACCGGGAGCGCATGGGATCTGGAAAACTGTGACGCAGCATCTTCTCCGAGAGGGGCGGCGATTGCGGCGACGATGTGGGCGTGAGCGTTGTGGCCAGTGTTTCAATTGAAAATTGGTTCATGCGCAGCCCGAGGTTGCGTTCGAGGCCAAAGTGAATTATGCGGAGCGTCCAAAACCCCAAGTCGAAGAGCTCGGCCCGCTTGGCCCAATTGTCGCTCAGGTTTGTGAGGAGAAAGAGTCCACCGAGTTCGGCCGCGGTGAGCCCATCGTCTTCAGACAATGGGTCATGCGGTCGAAAGAGCTCGTGGTTGGCCTCCAAGTCGATCATCTTCCGATGTGCCACCTCGGCGGCGCGCCATTTTGCTGCGGATTTGGATTCGGGGTCGACGATTCGCACGCGCGACCGCCGACTTTGTGCCTCGGAGTCGCCAAAGCAGTGGGCATACAGTGGGTTTTCAAGGGTGCGGTCGTAGATTTCAAAGGGCCAGTAGGACTCCATTGGAACAAGAAGTGTGCCCTGGTCGTCGCGAAGCGGCTCGTGTGTCTCGGGATTGAGGCCTTCGTCCCATCCATTCACACCCTGCGCAAAGAGCGCGTGTGATCCAAGTGCCACGTCGCGTGCCAAGGAAATCCATTCGAGGAGGCGCGTCGACAGCTTGGTTTGTGGTGTTTGTGCTCCTTGTGGCGGCAGGAGCAAATCAAGACAGAGGGACTGTACGGCCGCCTTGACCGCGGCCGACTTGGTCGCCAACGGTGGGTCGAGGTGGAGCCATAGTGTTCGCGACGCACATATGGACTTGTCGGTACTTGCGATGATGGCCGCCTCGGAAATGAGCGTCCATAGCTCTTCGGTTGTAACATGGGTATGGATGGCTCGATTGGTACGGTCGGTGGTGCTCAAACTGGTTGCAAGGGGGTTGGCGCGTCGGTCCACAATCTGCCTCTTTGTCGGTGCAGACGTTCCAAGTTCGCATGGTCGTTTTGCATTGTGCGGTGGGTAACTCATTAGTGGGGGGGGGTTTCGTTTTTTTTCCACCCTAGCAATGCAACCACAGGCCGCAAGACGACGACGACGTTTACGCGCCACAAAGTGCTTGCGTTTTTACGTTTGCACGGTGCTGGTGGGCTGGACTGGCTTTATTCAGGGGCGGTAAACAGCTAAAAAAACTGGCACCGCTAACCTTGTCTTCTTGCGTCATGTGCTGACACACAGAGCAAGCACACACAGACCTTGACCCTAACCAACTCATTTTAAATATGCCCACCACTACACATCCCGCCGATTTGAAGGAGCCAATGCTACAGGAAAACGCCTCCCGATTTGTCATTTTCCCGATCAAGCACAATGACCTATGGCTCATGTTTAAAAAGGCACAGGCGTCCTTTTGGACTTCCGAGGAGATTGACCTCGCCAATGATCTCAACGATTGGGAAAAGCTCACAAACAATGAGCAGTATTTTATCAAGCATGTCTTGGCCTTTTTCGCCGCCTCGGACGGCATCGTCAATGAAAACCTCGTGGAGCGCTTCTGTTCCGAAGTGCAGTACCCCGAGGCACGCTTCTTCTACGGCTTCCAGATTATGATTGAAAACGTCCACAGTGAGACCTACTCGCTGCTCATTGACACCTATGTTCGCGACAAGGCGGAGAAGATGCACCTGTTCAATGCCTTGGAGACGGTGCCATGTGTGCGCAAAAAGGCCGACTGGGCGCTCAAATGGATCAACAACTCGTCGCGCTTTGCCGAGCGCCTGGTGGCCTTTGCGGTCGTCGAGGGCATCTTCTTCTCGGGGAGCTTCTGTGCCATCTTCTGGTTGAAGAAGCGCGGGCTCATGCCCGGGCTCACCTTTTCCAACGAGCTCATTAGCCGCGACGAGGGCATGCACTGCGACTTTGCGTGCCTTCTATACTCGATGCTCGAGACCAAACTGACCGACGCTGAGCTGCACGCCATCATCGGCGAGGCCGTCGAGTACGAAAAGGAGTTTGTCTGCGAGGCGCTCTCGGTGTCGCTCATCGGCATGAACAAGGAAATGATGTCAAAGTACATTGAATTTTGCGCCGACCGGCTGCTCGTGGCGCTCGGCGCGCCCAAGATGTTCAACGCGACCAACCCATTCGACTGGATGGAGCTCATCAGCTTGCAAGGGAAGACCAACTTCTTCGAGAAGCGCGTCGCCGAGTACCAGAAGGCCAATGTCATGTCCAGCATCAGCAAGAATAGTTCGGACAACATAATGGACATGCACATGTTTTCACTCGAAGCAGACTTTTAAATGTGTTTTTTTACAAGGTTTTTTTTAAGAAAAGTGAGTACGCAAAAACGCGCAGGCGTAGTCGCCTCGGTCATTGGAAAGCGGGTGCGACCACGACACCCGTACCTGTTTTCCAACCCGGGCGCACCAGAGCTGCGAAACGTGCGCGCACAGCGAGGCATTGGAGACGACATCGAGGCGCATAATTGTTGCCACGGCGCCAGCGTCGGCAATGGCCTCGACGTAGGTCCGAGGATCGTACTGCACCAAAAGGTAGTCGGCGTAGGCATTGTCCCACTTCGACTGAAAAGCGGTCACGTGCAGGAGCTCGTGTGCGATAACATAGCCGATACGCGAGTAGAGAGACGCGTCGTCGTAGCGTTCGTCTGCAAAGGGCGGAACCAGAAGACCGGGAAGCAGCATGGCGCAGCTAAAGGAGGTGCTCAACAACAAGTAGGCGTTGCGAGTCAAGGCGTCGAAGAGCGGAGGATGCTGGCAGACCGAGGACTGACGAGCGGCACGAGCAAATCGATCAAAGTATACTGCCCTCGCCTGCTTCATGAGGATCAAGATGGCCCCATCGTTTGACGTTAGCTCCGGTCTCACAAAGGCGGTGTCCACCCCCGCCCACGTGGTCCGTGGCGCTCCGGCGATTCGCAGCGTCGTGTCTTGTAGTTGCGCGAGCGCCGTCGTGCGCCCTGCCGATGTGGCGTACAAGTTTCCAATGAGCGAGTCTTGCATTGTCGTAATGGCAGCGTCCTTAATTGCAACGCTCATCGTTTGAAGCCGGCCGTAGAGTGTCGGCGTCACGAGCGTGTCAAAAGCAACGTGGTCGAATGCATCGGGAAAGGCCACGCGTGCGGCGCGCAGGCAGACTGCGCGGGCCGAGGGGCGCACGGCCGAGGTGATGGGAGTCCCGTGCGCCGCGAGCGCCGACCAGGTCGTGGAGGAGGCGTTGAAAAAGTGCTCGGGCTTGATCTCAGAGAAGCGGTCAATGTCGACGACCGATCCCTTGAGTCGTCCAAGCGCAGAAGGAATGGGCCGAAGGTTGCCAATGGTCTTGACCGACGACTCCACGCTGGACATGCCACCAAACTCGCCAGTCACCGTCGAGGCGCCCGAGACGGCGCAGTAGGCTGCGAGCCCGTATACGTAGGCTGATGCGTCGGCAAGCTGTGCCTGTGCAGTGTGCAAGAATCGCGCGAGCGGCGGGTTGTCGGGCTCGTAAAAGATGCGTAAACTCGGTGTAACTTCGCTTGCAATCCAGCCATGGATGTACGAGCCCTCGACGATTTTACCCGTCGCTGCGTCGTTGACGAAGGGTGCGGGAGTGTTGTAGTCGTTGACCAGCGTAGCAAAGGCCAAGGCGCGCGAACGCGTGGACCGATCGGCACCCACAGCGTAGAGCGCCTCGGCGATTGCGGCAGCGCTGGGAGTGGTGCCAACCCCCACCTTGATGGCAAACGACTTGTCATCGTACACGAGCCCGACGGTGGCGGGCGCGTCGCAAAAGTGCGAACCCAGGTAGCCAATGACACCAAAGAGGTCGGCAATCTTCGTTAGGTCAAACGCGCCCAAGCCCACCACGAGGTGATTGTACGCAATGGTGGCCGCCGCTCCCGCTGCACCCGAAACCACCATGGAGCGACACGCGGCTCGAAATTTGGTCACGTCCGAGATGGCCAGCCTCCCGCTGCCGCCCGCCAACAGAATATCCTCCACATCTTGCTCCACCTCGTCCTCGTCGAAGAATGCAAACTTTTCTTCGCCCGACTCAATCGACTTGGCATCGATCCAATTCTTGCAATGGCGCTCGTGGTCGGGCATGCCGTTGTTGTCGCCACTGGCCTGCGCCTCGACGGCAATGGCGTCGGGGTAGTTGCGGCGTCGCACGCATCGCAGGTGGCCATACTGATCGAGCGATTGCCTCAGTCCGGGTGCGCAAACCCCACGTTGGAGCGCCACGAGCGCTTCGTCTTGCGAGCTGAAATTTAGCATGCGGTAGGCCGAGGGCGTAATGGAGGTCTGGAAGGCGCACGAGTAGGAGACATTCCGGATGGGGTAGCAGGTGCCGTGCTCGATGCAGACGTGTTGCTCATAACATACATTCTGCCACGCCAGCAGCGCGCCAAAGCTGGCAACGATGAGTGAGAGAATCACCGGCCAGGACGACTCGCTCTCCCCAACCTCGTAGTCGTAGTCGGTGACCAGTGCGCGGGGAAGGTCCTCGCTCGCCTCGTCGGTATCGTACACCTCGGCCGATGTGAGCTTTTTTTTGCTTGCCATTGACCTCTCCAAGCACTTTATAGTTTCGGAATTATCTCCTTTTTAGCGAAACACACGAACACGCCCGAACACACCCAAACACATACACATACACACACACACACACACATGATCAAGCGTTGCCGACAACGCTCAACTCCCATGGCCGGTTCTCGACCCAAGTGCACTGAAGGTCTGCGGGTTTGTAGTCGCCATTGAGCACGACGATGGCGACAACGATGCCCATGATGTTCTTTGAGATTATGTCGAGGTAGTTGTACAGAGTATTTGCCGTGCGCGACGTGATACTCTTCGACCAGTCTTTCGCAACGGCGACAACACCGTAGACGGACCACGCACAAAAGCTCAGAATAATGGAAAGTTGTCCACCGATTTTAAAGTGGTCCGTGGCTATCATGACAAAGAGGGGCGTGAAGGCGCCAAAGAAGAAGATCCAGCCAATGAAGAGTCCATCGCCTTTGCGCTTCGTCCAGAAGATCAGCCAGTCGTAGAAGCGTGCGAGCCGCGCCCACATGCCCGTGCCGTCGGGCTTGGCGTTGGCATAGGCGGCGCCCACCAGTAGCATGAGCCAATCACATGCAATTATGACGACGAGGGCCCACACACGTGAGCTGTCATAGCCGAGGAGGTCTTCATTGCGCACGCACCGGTTTGCTTCCCAGAGTGCAAAAAACATTAGAGTTGTCAGCATCAGCGGCGTTGAAATGGTCCAGTCCAGGTAGCGATAGCCAACGTCAATCGATGCTCGTCCACAGACATAGAGCAGGCCCACGGTGGTGTACCACGTGATCTCTATACCTTGAATGATTGTTTCGAGCAGCAAGACCAGTGAGAGCACCTCGGGTATGCCCTCCTTTTGCATTGCGACAAAGGACACGATGAGCACACCGACTTGTACCAACCAGGACAAAACAAAGGACCACTCCTGACGGTTCCACTTTGTGGGCATCCATCCGTTTTGGCAACCCGTCGCCTTTCCAACTAGGACATCGGCCTGCTGCTCCATGGCCACAGCGCTGGGCTTGAAGGTTTGTGGCACGCTTTGCAATTCTGGATCGACGACCGTGGGCACGCGCGTGTACTCCATTTGTACACGCGTGCTACGTTTTTTTCTCTACAATGGCCTCAGAAACCGGTTATCTCTGACTTGGTCAAGGTTTTAAAAAAAACACACACGCCGCTACAAAGTGCTTCGGGTTTTACGTTGGTCTTCACCGCACTAGGCGAGCACATTATCGACTTCGACGAAGAGGTCGAAGTCGATATTTTCAACAATGTGCGCGACGTAAAACCCGAGCAACTATTCGGACTCGTCGCGCGTGCTCTCATTGGTCGCATTGGCCGCATCGACGACGCGTTCCACGAGTTCGCACACTGCCTTGTGCACCACATCTTTTGTCTCGTTCAAGTTCTTGGGCGTGGTGTCAAAAAGCGTGCACTGTCTCGCAAAATCGTTCATGAAGCTCAGGTACGCATTGTTATGATCCGGCGACGCGTCCACATTTCCAATGCGGACAAACTCGAGCTGCTGCTCGAGCAGCTTGTCTTTATCCGCAAGCCCGTCGGTGTAGAGCTTCGAGATGCGTGCAACCTCCAATTCTGCAGTCGTGCGATTCTGGACCATTGAGACGAGGTGGCGCTTGCAAGCCTGCAGCTTCTTGGCACGCGTATCCAGCAGGTGGCGTACGACGAGCGTCTTTGTGTGGCATTCGTAGAGCGTCTCGGAACGCTCCTTTAGTTTGGCCGCGTATGCGGTCATTGTCTCTTCGTAGACATACGTGTGCGTTGGCTCCCCCTCAATCGCCTCCCTGACACGGGCTTCGCTCTCGTTGACCTCCCGGACAGCGATGGTATGACCTTCCTTGAGCAACTTACCCGCAGTAGAGGCATACGTTGTCCCATTATCGTGAGCAATGTCGGCAAGCGTGACTGCCATGGTGGCTTCGGCCTCGGCCGCGTGTGCAGTTTTGAGGACATGACACGCATTGTGCAAGTCGGTCATAACACTCTCGTACCAATTGTCCATGATTCTTTACTCTCCAGCCAAAACTACACTCCGCAAGAATTCAACCGCTACTGATGGTCCACTGTGGGTGCACTGCAAAGGATCGCGCTTGGTCTATCATGTCATTCGTCGAATTTAGCGCGTGCGCAACGCTCGGCTGCACCTGCAGCGCCAGTGCGTGCGCCACGCCCGAGGCCCTGGCCATGTTGATCGTCGCATCTTCGACATTCTTGGCGCTCGCGACGGCGTGTGCAACCATTGCGTCCATATCCTCTCCATCCACCCTGTCGAGCACGTGATTTACTCGCACGTAGAGCATTCCCATCATGGCGATGACAATGCCGACAAAAATGACAAAAAAGAGCCCCATTATTACAAACCCGATTCGGGACCAGCGCTCCACGCGCGTGCCGTCGTGCTCGTATCGGCGCACGGAGCGCTTGTTGGCATTTAGCAGGGTTGTCGCCTGCGCAGAGTCGTCGCCGCCTTCATTGGGCGAGACCAATGCGCGAGCCGGTGGTCGCACAAACCCGCGCAGCGCGTCCAGGGCTTCGACAGAAAAGGGGATGGACGTGTCGAGCCGCAAGTGCTCAACGGGCATTATCCACACCCTTGCTACTAGACGCACCCACCCGTGGGCCAAATCTGCGCTAGCCAAAGCCGCGAGCGTGGTGCGTCTAGTTTCCAAACGAGCACCCAATCAAATGTCAACATCCGTCGACGTTTACGCGCTACCCAAGCTGCCCTCTACCACTTCGCGCGGGCCAACGCGCACTTGTGTGTGCATGCTCGCGCTGCTGCTCGTGCTCTTGCTCGTGGCGCTCGCGCCTAGCCTCGTGATCTCGTTTGGTGGCAACGAGGGTGTCAGTGTCGTGCCCACTGTGGTCATGGGCGAGGCGCCCCTGCAGATACCCGCGGCCGCACAGCGCTTTGCACATGCGCATGCAACTGTTCAACCGGACGCGACACACGACAATCGCCAAGAATTTTTAAACGCGCTCGATGATCACTGGCGCGGAATACGTGTGCAGAATGATCCGCATCTGCAACTCATCGCGGACGTGGCACGTACATTGGGGTGGTTGGTGGAGCGCGCTCAGGCGCCGCGCTAACCCTGAGCTTCTGGATCGGCGCTTGTGTGGAAACGTGCACGCGCAACACACCATGCCACCGTTTCCGCGCGCAAAAAGGGAGACGCCCGCGCTCAAGCGCTCGCTGCTCAACACGCTCAATGCCAGCTACCAAAATCGCACCGCGGAAAAGAAGATGTGGTCGACGGCGCACACGTGCCCACTCTTTTTGAAAAAGGCCAACAAGAAGTCGTACAAGATGAAGAATGGCCGCATGAGCCCAAAGTTTCGGGGCAACAGGGCGCTGTCGACGCACACCATCAAGGCCATGGCGTCGGGTGCGGGCGCCAACGCGTCGGCGCTCATCGAGGAGGAGGCCGCGTTGCTGCGGTGCGACTCGAGTGCCGAGATTGCAAAGTACCCACTCTTGCCCTCGGTGACGCGCTCGGCCGCGTATGTGCTCGAAGCGGCGTGCATTGCCTACGCCCAGACCATCTTTGGCACCGCGACGGAGCTGCGCAAGACGTTTTCAAAGGCAAAGCCGGGGTCGTCTGACGAGCGCGTGGCCAAGCACCTAAAGGTTTCGGTCAAGGCGATGCAGGCCGCATCTGACTCGGTGAACAAGCGGATTTCCGACGCGACGGGCTTCATGCCGCCCGTGGTGAACACGTCGCTCAAGCCGGACAAGAAGCCAAAGAGGGCCAAGGAGGTGGCGGTGGAGGTGGAGGCGTAAAGAGTACTCGGGTTTTACCGCATCAAAACCCGAGAACCCATTTGAGTGAGACATTCCGTGTGTGGTGTTGGTTGCTCAAGGTGCTTGTATTTTCTCAGAATTGCTTCCCCGAGGCCCAGGGTTGCTCCGGTGTGTGTTGCAATGGCCACGCCACGGCGTGAGGGACAGTGCCGCGTGCCACACCGAGCGTGTGCGCAGAGCGTGCGCGAGGGCTGGCGGCTGCGCCGCGGCGGCGGCACGGGACGTGGAGGGGCGGCACGGACCTCTCTTCACAGGCCCAGCACGCGGCAAAAAAAGGCGCCCGCTGCGCGCTGTTTGGGCAGAACTTGGCAGTTTCCAAATGAGGACGAATGCCAAGGGTCGAACCCTTGGCATTCGAATAATAAGCCAACGGAAAAGTCAAAACTGCCTCTCTTTTTACCACCTCGCTCCCACAGCGCCCACACTATAGCAACTGAAAGACGAACCGAAAAGCCAAGAAGACTGTCCCCATTGCCACAACCACAAGATTTTTTACACTATACGGTACTCGGGTTTTACTGCATCAAAACCCGAGAACCATTCT
>MEHZ011427723.1_pt1 | contig 23249 bp, 23 predicted proteins | sample 897221 | NCBI WGS metagenome assembly MEHZ01 (sample SAMN05514161, study PRJNA337945) | marine metagenome | isolation source: marine surface water | place: Arctic Ocean | collected 2007-12-13
GCTCCAAAAAGCCTTGCCGATACTCCGGATGAGGTCTTCATTCCAGCGCCAACGACAGATAGCTTGCCGATTTCGTCGTCATAAGTAATGTTCTCGAAGCCGACTTCTTCCTGACGGTCCTTGAGGGCCTGAACCACCTTGTGTCGATCGGAGTGGGGCAGCGTCATTGAAATGTCGCTGCGCTTATCTTCATCGGTTGAGACGTTCTGCACGATCATGTCTATGTTCGCACCGGCTTCAGAGACAATTTGGAACACCTCTGCTGCCTTACCCGGTCGGTCTGGTAGTCCAATAACCGTCACCTTAGATTGAGTGTCATCAGTTGCAACACCTGAAACGATTGGTTCTTCCATGTCATCTCCTGCACTAGCTGTGTAAACGAGGGTTCCGGGGTCAGTACTAAACGAGGACCTAACACGAATTGAGACCTCGTGGCGACGCGCAAATTCAACCGCGCGGATGTAAAGAATTTTAGCTCCGGAGGATGAGAGCTCCAGCATCGATTCGATGTCAATCTGCGCCAACTTATGAGCCCTGGGGACAATTCTCGGGTCAGCTGTATAGATTCCATCCACATCTGAGTAGATTTCACAAACGTCTGCACTAAGTGCTGCGGCCAGGGCCACAGCAGTGGTGTCTGACCCGCCTCTACCTAAGGTTGTGGTGTCGCTATTTTCAAAACTGAAGCCTTGAAAGCCAGCCACAATCGCAACCTCGCCCTTTGCCAAAGACTCTTGGATGCGAGTTGGTTCTAATTTCCAGATTCTGGCTGATCCGTGATCCGAATCAGTGGAAATGCCCGCTTGGTAACCGGTGAAAGACTTGGCTTGGCCGCCCTGCTCTTTTATAGCCATTGCTAGCAGCGACATGGAGATGCGCTCACCGGCGGTTAGCAAGACGTCCATTTCGCGTCCGCCCGCTGGTGAAGAAGAAACTGAATTTGCAAGATCGATGAGGTCATCGGTGGTGTCGCCCATGGCAGAAACCACAACGCAGACCTGATTTCCCTCGGCCTGAGTCTTTAAAACGCGCGCAGCAATATTCTTGATCTTCTCAGCGTCTTGGACGGAAGATCCTCCATATTTCTGCACAATAACTGACAACTAAGGCTCCTGGATTGGGGGAATCATGCCCTCATTGGCATCTTGCCAATTCTAGTTGACTCTTTTGCGCCCCTCAAAGGCGCGACCCAAAGTCATGTCATCCGCATATTCCAAATCGCCGCCAACCGGCAAGCCGGAGGCGAGTTTGGAAACGGCGATTTCCATTGACCCCAAGAGCCTAATCAAGTAGGTGGCGGTCGCCTCACCCTCGAGGTTCGGATTAGTCGCGAGGATAACTTCTGTAATTTCCGGGTCGCTTAGGCGCTTCAGCAAGTCCTTGATTCTCAGCTGGTCTGGGCCAATTCCAATAATTGGAGAAATCGCTCCTCCGAGGACGTGATATTTGCCCCTGAACTCTCTCGTTCGTTCAATGGAGTTGATGTCCTTGGAGTCCTCAACCACGCATATCGAAGTTAGCTCTCTCTTTGGGTCTAAGCAAATAGAGCACTGCTCGGTTTCTGAAACGTTTCCACAAGTAATGCAAAAACGAACTTTTTCCTTGGCCTCTCGCAGCACATCCGCAAGCTCAAGGGCAACTTCGCTATCGGTTTCAATCAGGTGAAAAGCAATTCGCTGGGCAGACTTTGGGCCGACACCAGGAAGCCGACCAAGCTGATCAATTAGTTCTTGAATCACTCCGTCATACATTAGTTAGGCTCGCCCTTTATTGGCTTAGCTCCGAGCACTTCTCTGAGAACAAACTCTCCTGCTTGCTCAGCCTCCGGTTCAGAGGTCTGAATAACTTCAACTGGAGCGTCTTGTGCTTCTAACTCTTCTTCGGTCGTGAACTCCTCGGGAGCAGTCGGTTCAACCGTGTTTTTTGTCTCAGGCTGAACCGGAGCTTCGGCAACCTTGGCCCGATATTTGACGACCACGCCCAATTGTTCGCGAATAACTTGACGAAGTACCTCGGCTGCTCCCTGCGAACTCTTGAAGGCATCAACATCGTTCTGGCTCTGAAACAGAAGGGTTAGAACCTCGTCCTTGAAATCAATCACTTTGGTGGTGAAAGCAACGGCCCAGGCAGATCTTGACTGCTTTGCCAATGTTTCTAGAATCATCGGCCAAGCCGACTTAACGGTAGCCGTGGTGATGTCTTGAGCAGGCACAACCGGCTGCTTTGGAGCAGTAATGACGGACTTTGCCTCAGGCTCCGGGCTTTCTTCTTCCGCTGGAGCTACTTTCTTTACAGCCTCTGTCTTGGCTTCCTTTGTTGCGGGAGTGGCGGAAGTTGCGGTTTTAGCTGGAGTGACAGGGGTCTTTAATGGCGAAGCTGTTGGTGCAGCGACAAGAGCAACTGGCTCCTGGTGAATTGAAGCGATGGATCGCTGGCTTACTGGCGCTAGCACCCTTGCGCAAAGCAGTTCAAGCTGCAGCCTAGGGTTCGAGGCTGCACTGGTGTCTGAGAGCGCCTTTGAGGTAGCTTCAGCGGCTGCGGTCAAATCGGAAAGACCGAATCTATTCGCTTGAATGGTAAGAATGTCGAATTGCTCGGGGCCAATGCCTCGCAAGATGGCCTTAGCGTCGTTTCCAAGAGAACTGACAAGCATTAGATCTCTGATGCGCTCAAGAAGGTCCTCAAGAAATCTTCTTGCGTCTTGGCCGGACTGAATTACCTTGTCAACCGCACTGAATGCCTTGGCCGCATCAATCTCGGCAAAGGCGTCTACGACCTCGCTCATAAGTTCATCGTGAGTGAAGCCCAACAGGTTTACCGCGCGCTGATAGGCAACCTCTTTGGTGTCGCTACCAGCTATCAGCTGGTCAAGCAGGGACAAGGCGTCTCGAACACTGCCGCCGGACGCTCGAACCACAAGCGGCATCACACCAGCCTCAGCACTGAAGCCTTCGGCTTCCAAAACGGTTCCTAGGTATTCCAGTAGCTCGCCTGGAGGTACCAACCGGAACGGGTAGTGGTGAGTTCTGGAGCGAATCGTTCCAATAACCTTCTCAGGCTCTGTGGTTGCGAAAATAAACTTCACGTGCTCTGGTGGCTCTTCAACAATCTTTAGCAAGGCATTGAAGCCCTGCGGGGTGACCATGTGAGCCTCGTCAAGAATGAAGATCTTGTATCGGTCACGCGCCGGAGCAAAAATTGCCCGCTCTCGAAGATCTCTTGCATCATCAACACCGTTGTGGCTGGCCGCATCAATTTCGACTACGTCTAAAGAACCTGGTCCACCTCGTGAAAGCTCGATGCAGCTATCGCACTTGCCGCAAGGAGTGTCGGTGGGACCCTCTTTGCAGTTCAGGCATCTGGCTAAAATTCTGGCACTTGTGGTCTTTCCACAACCTCTTGGGCCGGAGAACAAATAAGCGTGATTTACCCTGTCTGCCCTCAGGGCAGAGCGCAACGGATCGGTCACCTGAGACTGGCCAATTAGCTCGGCAAAACTCTCTGGTCGATAGCGTCTATATAGGGCTGTGGTCACGCGCCAAGCCTAACCGAGCTAGCAGACAAGCAAGGACACTTCCACAGCCTTGCGGGCATTTGCTAGCCGAGTACTGAGGACCAAGTAGCTGCAGCCCCCGAGTGGCCAATAAGGACAATCATTACTATCGATGCAATCGCAACTGAGATGCCGATAAAACTAAGTGCGTAGACAATCGGCTTGGCCAAATCCTTCTTCACGGCAAGCCAGTAGGCCAATGCGATTACAAACATGCCAATCGAAAGCGCCATCATCGAATCGCCCAGCTCAGCGTGCACGCCGGGGTTACCAACGACCTCCTGAAATGCCTCGCCGGATTGGGAAGCAACAAAGACAGCCGGGAGTGAAACTCCTAGCCCGACAAGAGAGCTAACTAGAAACTTGCTTCTAAATTTTGGCCAGCAAACTGCGACTATAAAAACAAGCGCGCTAAGTGGCAACAGCACCACGGCAAAGTGCACCGCTAGCGGGTGAAGGGGTAAGTCCCCGAATCGCAAAAACAGTTCATCCATTAGTTGAAAATCCTTGGCTCGGTGAAGCGGTCTGCCGAAAAAAAGGCACTGCCAGTATGCGGTTGATAAAAAAGGACCCCCCGTGCACCCATCAGAGCTCAGTTACCCTTGCTATCTTTCGATCCTGGGGGATTTAGCCAAGGTGACGCCACACGAGGAGTCGTTCCCAATTCTAAACCCAGAAACAGCCAATTTCCAGACCCCAAAAAATACAGATAGAATCGAGGTTCTGGAGAATTCGCCTAGTGGCCTATGGCGCACGCTTGGAAAGCGTGTTGGGTGCAAGCCCTCAGGGGTTCGAATCCCCTATTCTCCGCCAGTAACTCCCTTGATTTAGAGCCCCGAACAGGCTTATCTTGAGGGATGCGCTTTGTTGCGCAGGTTACCTTTCGCTTGCCACAGACAAAGCGCCATTGCAACTCTGGGCTCAGCTTTTCCAATCACTGCCAAAAAGATGTTGCTTCTGCGGCAGGTAATGAGTCCTGCGGTAAAGCAGGAGTCATCCGGACGTGACGCTATTGCAGCAGAACCCTTTTCGACTACGACCTGGTATCCGAGCGAGAGAATGACCCTTAAGGTCTCGGGCGTTGCGGCAACACGAGATTCATGCTGTTGCTCCGCGACAATTCCAATCAGCGACACAATTCGCCTTTGAACGTTAGAGGGGCAATTAGTTTCCATGCCCAAGGTTTCCTGAGAACGTTACCTCTATCTTTTGAATCTTTGCGGTTCACTCCGAAAAGAATTTCCGTACCTGCAATTTCCTTATCTAGTTCTTCCAATACTCGCCAAGAAAAGCGCCGCCATCCACTTCGATGCTTACGCCAGTAACCCATGCGGAATTATCTTGCAGCAAGCTGACAATCGCCACTGCGACTTTCTCGGGAGTTGCAACTAAACCTTCAGCCATTGCAGCTTGTAGTTGTTTTTGCGCTTCAAGTTCGTCGCCAGACACCGTGCCAAGCCAGGTTTCGAGCATCGGGGTGAGCGTTGCTCCTGGCATGACCACGTTCACTCGAACCTGCCGTTCCCTTAGTTCTAGGGCAAGCGATCGTCCAAGGTGATTCAGTCCGGACTTGCTCACGTCGTAAAGCATGTTGTTGTGATTCACGCGATGCGCGTTTGTTGAGCTAACCAGGACGACTGAACCACTGCTGGCCTCAAGCTCAGGCCGGAAGTCTCTAGCCAGAAAAAAAGCCGAGAGAAGATTTATTCTCAGGACGCGCATCCACTGATGCTCGTTCACTGTTTCGAAATCAGCGTAATGGGTAATGGCGGCATTTGAAATCAACGCATCAAGGCGGCCAAAGTTCCTCAGCACCACCTCGTGCAGCTGCTGGCTTGCTAGTTCTGGACCATCAAAATCAGCCGAGCAATAGAGGGCCCGCTGAGGAAACTGCACCAGTAGATCCTCCACAAATGGATTGGCATCGAGCTCCAAGCCATGCAGTTGCACTGACCAGCCCCTGAGAAGCAACTGCTTTGCAGTCGCAAGTCCGATACCGCTGCTAGCGCCGGTAACCAGAGCAACTTTTTGCAACCTTGAGCTTTTCATTCTGCCTTTCACTTCTAAAGACTTATAGAAATACTATAGGATTCAGCTAAGAGCGAGCCAAAATATCGACTTTAGGCGGCGACATGTCCAAGCATCAAGTCCCAGGCATATCACGAGTAGCAATTGACAACAAGGCGCCTGCCCCAGATTGGGCGCTGAGTCAAAGGAAGCTCTTTTCCAGGCTGCATGAGGGCGCCAGAGAATTTGTCGCTCGCTACACGCGAGAAGACGGAAGCCTAGTCTGGCGAGATGAGTGGCCGGGTATGGACGGGTCTGACGATCCCTACGAGGCTTTTCAGTATCTTGCTCTGCTTTATGCGCTCGGTGGTGACGAGGAAACCTACGCTCTCGCTCGAAAAATGTGGGACACAATAACTTGGCAATGGTCTCAATACGGCCAAATTGACCGCGAGTTTGATGGCTACTACGACTGGATGCACCACGGAGAGGCAAACCTTTATCACTACTTTTTTGGGCTTACCAAGCCAGAGTCGCTTGTGGAGCGAGTTCGCGCGGACCGTTTTGCTCGGATGTATACCGGTGAAGATCCACTTGCCCCTAATTACGATCCTGAGAAAAAACTGATTCGAGCTCCTCAATCTGGTAGCAAGGGACCTCGTCTGATCGTGAACAAGGAAGACTTGGGCACCCATCGCGGAGTTCTAGATGACTACCTGGCGCCATTTGAAGACATGGAGACCTCACCGTTCGAGGACGGAAATCGCCCTTGCAACTGGAGCGACGATGCCGTGTTTGACGAGGTGGTTCGACTTATGAATCAGCGGACCACTAGAGGAGATGTTCCTCTGAACATGAATGCGTCGGGTCAAATGACACACGCCTTCATGTATTCGGGTGACGAGTCTCTGAAAACCTGGGTTATCGAGTACATGGCGGTGTGGCAGGCTCGCGCCAAAGCAAATGGCGGTGTGATGCCCGACAACGTTGGGCTAAGCGGTGAAGTTGGCGAATACAACGATGGCAAGTGGTGGGGCGGTCACTACGGCTGGCGCTGGCCACACGGCTACTTAACCATCATCGAACCGATTCTCAATACCTGCCTGAATGCATACCTGATGACTGGCGACGAATCTCACCTGACAATGGCTCGCGAACAAATGGACCTTAACTTCGATTTCGGCAGGAACGAAAACGGAATTTGGCAAACTCCAAACAAGCATTTTGACGCGGGATGGGCCGATTATCGACCTGCAAATCCCTTTCACGCAGTTCATCTATGGGCAAGAACACTAAAGAGGGAGGACATGGAGCGCGTTGAGCGGGCACGGGGGAATCACAACTTCACAGAGGTGACGATTGCTGAAAAGCCCTTTAGCGTGAAGCACTACAACAGCAACACGCTCCCCTGGTACGAGTTCATAAACGGCAGGCTCCCCGAATATCCAGGCCTGCTGCTAGAGGCAAACCACAGGTTAATTGACCAGCAACTGGAGAGACTGAGATCGAAGCACGGGGACCCCTCCAACTGGCACCAGGTAGAACAGATAATGGACTATCCAGCTTCGCTCAGCATGCAGATTGACGGCTACGCCATCCACGCTTGGCAGGAGTTCAATCCCGTGTATTTTGAATCGCTGATTCAACTCATGCTTGGTGGACCGGCACACATCTCACATGGGGGTCTCCAGCACAGCACTCTGCGCTATTACGACGCCGAGTCGAAGCGCTGCGGGGTTCCCGATGGTGTTGCGGCTTTGGTTCATGAAATCTCAGAGAAATCAGTGGAATTAGACCTGGTAAATACCAGTGCTCACTGCAAATCCGTGATGATCCAGGCAGGTGCCTTCCGAGAGCACAATTTCACTAGCATCCAAGCCATGGACCCGGAGACCAAAGTCGGCCTCGCTGACCTGGCAATCAGCGGAGAATGGGTCCAGATTGACTTGGCAGCAAATTCACAAGCCAGGATTCGGCTGGGAATGCTCCGATACTCAAATACTCCAAGTTACGAAACCCCTTGGTCAAAACGAGCCCAGTGGGCTCCGCTAATCAGACCTCGCAGAACCGAATAAGTTCGGTTGATCGATGATCTCCGAGAGATTTATAAGCCCTGGGAGTTTGGCGTTTAGCTCTTAACCGAACCGGCTAAAACACCTCGAACTAAAAGTCTTGCAGAAGCGAGGAACACCAGAAGAATCGGCAACGCAACCATCAGCACTGCTGCTTGAACTGCCGACTTCTCCACCCGCCGCGCAATCTGCCAGAACAATGATGCCGGCTGCCGCTCGGGGAACAGAAAGAATTTACGCATTGGACCTTCCTCCGTTTTAGATGCGGAACGAGGGAGGGCCTCATCGGTCTAAACGCTGAACCTACATTCAAAAACTGAATTCGTATAGGATACATGACATTGTTATAATCCTTTTATACTCGGAATCGAAACGGCGATCACGATAGCTTAATCTGACAAGGAGAAAACATGAAGTTGATAAGAGTGGGTGCGGTAGGCAGCGAGAAGCCGGGTGTTCTGATATCGGACTTGCACTACGTTGATGTTTCAGACTTGGTGGTCGACTTCAACGAGGCATTTTTTGAGAACGCAAATCTGCACGATCTCCAGTCAGAGGTTGAGCGCAGGATGTCTTCGGGTGGCTCAGTCGAGCTAGGTTCCCAAAGACTTGGCGCACCAATCGCCAGACCTCATCAGATTATTTGTATCGGGTTAAATTACGCGGACCACGCGGCTGAGACCAACACTGAAATTCCATCAGAGCCAATCATTTTTACCAAGTCCCCCAACACCATAATCGGACCAAATGACGATGTCCGGATCCCTAGGCACTCAGTCAAAACGGATTGGGAAGTAGAGCTGGGAGTTGTGGTTGGAAAGCGCGCCAGGTATCTCGAATCTGAGGACTCAGCCATGGAGCACATTGCCGGCTACATGCTGGTGAACGACATCAGTGAACGTGAGTTCCAGCTCGAGCGCCAAGGCCAGTGGTCCAAGGGGAAAAGCTCAGAAACTTTCAATCCCGCGGGACCGTTTCTGGTCACAAGAGACGAAATGCTCGATAGCTCAAACCTCTCGATGAAGCTCTGGGTCAATGGCGAACTAAAGCAGAACAGTTCTACCGCACAGATGGTCTACGGTCCCGCATTCTTAGTTCATTACCTGAGCCAGTTTCTAGTTCTGGAGCCCGGCGATCTTATTAACACCGGCACCCCGCCGGGAGTCGGGCTAGGCCAGAAACCGCCGGTTTATCTCAAGCGTGGAGATTCAATGCGCCTTGAGATTCAGGGGCTTGGCAGTGCTAAGCAGCGAGTGATCAACTTTGATGACTAGCTTTTGTAACGTTACTCGGTATTAGATCCTCAGGGCTTAACCACGGAGTTGGTTTCAACTGACGTATAGAGTGCATCCACGAGCTTGATGGTGTCGACATTGTCCTCAAGACTCGAGCGCATTTCAGTCCCAGTTGCGACAGCGGACAACAGCGAGCCCATTGTTCCAATAAATGCGTGGGGTATCCAACGCGTTGTCACTGGATAGGGAAGCCAACCATCGGTTGGCAGGGCTTTGGAATTCAACTCAAGAGTGTCCACACGACCAGTTGGGTAGTCATACAGCAGGCCAAGAGTGCCCCTGATGGAACCATTAGTGCCGTCGATGCGAAACTCGGCAGTATTGTCCCCGCCACGATTGACATGGTTGGCGTGCACGACAGCGGATGACCCATCATTGAATCGGTAACTTGAAATGGTTCGGGTTTCCCCAATTGGAAGCTGCCCCGGAGTCTTTCCTGCAATAGCGTAAACGCTCTCCGGTTCCCCCATGAACCAGCGCACGACATCGTGGTAGTGAATTGAATGCACCATGATTTCAAGCCTCTCCATGGACTGGGCCCACTCCCAAAGCTCCCAAGGAGTGTCAAGATTTACAGTGATGCTGAAGTTGGTTACCTCACCAATCATCCCGAGTTCAACCATCCGGTGAGCGGCGGCCATCCCCTCATCAAAACGCAACTGTTGGTTCACCGCCACGAGTAGTTTGGTGGATTTCACAGCTTCCAATAATGCCAGGGCTGCCGAAACAGAGGTGGCGAGCGGCTTCTGAGCAAGAATGTGCTTGCCTGCAGCTAGGGCTGCGAGCATGATGCCCGGTTGCTCACTGGCCGGGACTGCAATATCGACAACTTCAATCTCAGGATCGTCAATCATTTCCTGGTGGTTCTGATAAACCCTGCCGATACCAAACTTTTCGGCTAATTCATTGGCCTTGTCAAGATTTAGATCAGTTATTCCATGCACGGGTAGCCCGGCAAGCTCGTACGCGGGCAAGTGGGCCACAGCTACAATTCCACCGGCGCCAATAATGCCAATTTTCCGGTGATGACTCTTTGGAATCTCAAGCCGACAATACTCAGATACGTCTCTAAAGAGATCAATCATTGCGACTCTCCCATGCTCTCAGCCCCTCCAAGACGGGCCTGCTCAGGATCGCGGTAGCGCACCGTTTGCAAGTGTTCGCAGTAGAGAACAATTTCTTCATCATCTGCCCTAAAGACTTCGTAACTGACGACAAAGAGGCCGAGATCTTCGTACTTCGGTTCCTTGCGGAGCAGAGTGCGCATCGTATAAATAGTGTCATTTACGAACACCGGTTTGATGAATCGCAACCTGTCATAGCCGTAGCTGAAGGTGTTGATATTGTTGTGAGCCATCAAGCCCATGCCAAAGCTGAACACGAGCGCTCCCGGGACCAACCGCTTGCCAAACAAGCCTTCTTCCCGAGCCCAAATATCATCGGCGACGTATGGGTGCATGTCCAACAGCAGTGAGTTGAACAACATAGTTTCGCCCTCGGAGATGGTTCTGCGGATGGATCGATCAGTCTCCCCAACCTGGTAATCCTCATACAGCTTGGAGTCTTGATTCCAAGCTGGGATGCTATAGCGGGCTGCTGGGTCATTAGTTCGATTCTTCATGCTTAACTCCCTATTCCGAACTCTTCAACAATTTGCTGGTTATGCTCACCTATCCGAGGAGCACCCCGAGAGTTTCTCAGCGGTCGCCCATCGAATCTCAATGGCGAACGAGTTGTTTGCAGCCTCACCTCCGAGCCATCGGGAGAAGTGCGAATGATGTCTTGACTCATACCCATGCCCTTAAAGCCCTCGTGATTAATAAGTTCAGGCAGCGTTAAAACCGGGGCGCACCAAATGTCCCCGGCATCTAGAAGGTCGAGCCAAGCCTTAGTAGTTTGAGAAATCAAATGGCCCGCGATTAAGCCCGTAATCTCTGTTTGCATAGACCACCAGGTGTCAGGGTCCACAAATTTGGAAAGAGCCGGGAGCCCAATGAGCTCTCCGATCTCAGGCACCGACCCCATCGCAAGGGCAAGAAAGCCATCCGAGGTCGGGTAAATGCCATACGGTGCTTGTAAAAATGCGTGAGCCGTGTGCCTGGCCCCGCGGTCAACCGCGATTGTTGGGTCATTCAAATGCGCACTTATCAGTTCAAACTGCAAATCCAGCATGGACTCCATGAGGCTGGTCTCAACCTGGCCACCCTTGCCAGTCCGCTCTCTGCGAAGTAGTGCAGCAGTGACCCCGTGGGCACAGTGTATTGAGGTAATGATGTCCGCTAGAGCGACGCCAACTGGAATCGGGGGATCTTCGCCTGAGCCACTTAGCCAGGGCAAACCTGAAAGCGATTGAGCCAGAAGATCCTGGCCTGGTCGCGTTGCCCAAGGGCCGCTGGATCCATAACCGCTGATACTCGCGTAGATGATCTTGGGGTTTAGATTCGCAACTTCTTCATAACTAAATCCCAGCCGTTCCATTACCCCCGGACGAAAGTTCTGAATCACGACATCAGCTTTTGAGAGGAGCTTCAGAATCTGCTTCTTGTCATTCTCGTCCTTCAGGTCAGCCGCAAAACTGTCCTTGTTGCGATTGGTAATGTGAAACGAAAGTGTGTCGCCATCTTCTATAATGCCACCGAAGGCAAGCCTTCGACCTATGTCACCGCCTTGCGGTCTTTCGATCTTGATGACCCTCGCGCCGAGATCGCCCAGGCGCATGGCTGCCATTGGGCCCGCGAGGAATTGGCTAAAGTCCAGAACGGTAATTCCGGACATTGGCAGGTCGCTGTGTTGCTTCATTTTCGATATTCCCCTTCGTTCTGACATCGGAGCCTAAATTGGAAACAGTCGTCTATTTTCAATTACTCAAACAAGATCTAGCGAATAAAACTCTGCTGCACTTCGGAAATAAATGTCGTCCTGCTCTGAAGCACTTAGGCCTGCGATGACGGCTCTCTGCGCTTGCCAGACACCTGCGAAGTCACCGTTTAAGAGTGAGACTGGCCAGTCGCTGCCGAGCATTACTCGCTTGGACCCAAAACAGTCAACAACGTGATCCACGTAAGGCTGCCAATCATTGAATGTGAAATTTGGAGCAGAGGCGGTATTGAGCCCAGAAATTTTGCAATGCACATTTGGTTGCGCGCCTAGAGCAGCCAGCTCTCCAGCCCATGGCTCCCAGCCTTTGTCAGCAATGGGTGGCTTTGCCATGTGGTCGATGACAATCTTTAGCCCACCATGTCTCTTTGCAAGTTCCAAGATCGCGAGATTGTGGTCACTGTTAACACTGACCATATCAAGAGTAAATCCGCGACTCGCCATGACTGCCAAGGTCTTATGGACTTCAGGACGCAGAATCCACCTTGGATCCTCATAGTTGTGAGACAAGTTTCGAAAACCCTTTATAAGCTTGGACTTGGCAAACAGATTTATTGCAGTCTCTGCCTCTGTCGGGCGGTCAAAAGGCAGCCACCCAACCACTCCAAGAATTCTTGGGTTCTCCGCCGCAACCGAAAGCATGTAGAAGGTGTCGTCATAGGTATCCGCAGCCTGGACGAGTACGGTACCTGTGATTCCGGCCAAGCGCACATCTGCAGCGACGTCCTCGGGGCGAAAGTCGTTATAAATGACTCCGTACTCAGGAATCAACCAGTCGTACTTTCGCTCGGACATGACCCAGAGATGCTGGTGGGTGTCCACTGATTGCTTAGGCGTGTGTGAAACTGACATTAGTCTCCTTAATTTGGTCTTCGATTGACAAGATAAATTTTGGTCATCGAAAGGACTACCTGTCCACGCTGATTGATTACCTCAAACAGCTCATCAACAAAGCCAAATTGATCATTTTGTTTAGAGTGTGGACGGAGTTCGGAAATAGTCGCCCTCGCGCGAATGGTATCCCCGATGAAGACCGGTTTTATGAATCGAACTCGGTCATAGCCATAGCTCATTGCTGCCTCGTTGATCACTCCTGACAATAGGCCAACCCCTGCGGCCAACACCAGGGTGCCATGAGCCATGCGTTTTCCAAACGGTTGCGTGGCACAAAACTCAGCATCCACGTGGTGAGGGTAGAAGTCTCCTGTTTGCCCAGCATGCATGACAATGTCCGCTTCGGTCATTGTCCGCCCCGAGCTTGTTCTTGTCTCTCCTGCTTCAAACTCTTCAAAATATCTCAATGCCAGCTCTCCTTAAGATGAATTGCTGCCTGAGCTTCAATTTCTGTGATTGTCGCACTGCTAAATTTCTTGGCCACCAGTGCAGAGTGAACAATGAGCGAAACTGCCATCTGATAGTCGGGATAGCCAAAGATGCGTGGCCTGACCCAAGCGCGCTCAAGAGTCCGAAGGGTATTCCTAAAAAAGTTGGCGGTAAGTTCATTTAGTCCCGGATGAAGCCAGGCGTGCAAATTTCCAGGCTGCCCGCCTCCTGTTGTGTACTGTCCCGCCTGTGACTCGGCCAAACTCAAGTGCGCCGCGATCGCACCCGCCAGCTCGGGGTGCTTGGTGGTTGATGAAACGGCGATGCCCGCCCCTCCAAGTTGTGATCCAGCAGCCTTACCGTCAAAAGACACTATGTCGTCATAGAGCAATCGGTTTCTACGGAACCCAAGACGAGAGTAGTTTGTGTACCCGTAAAGAGCCGGTGAGTAGTCATAATCGTTCGAACCCGCAAGCATCTCGGCTACATCGATTGGGTTGCTTCTGGAGCAGATATCGGGAGTTAGAGCAGAGAGTTCCACCATCAAATTAAGAGCAAATTCGGCAGCCCCCGGGTCCCATGCAGTATCAGCATTCAACAGGGGCTTGCCCTGCTGAGCCATCAGGGTTGCGAACGTGCTGAAGGCATCGACTGGTTTGTGTGGCCAAAGCACCCGACCACCTTTGGCATCTGCCAAGACATCAGACCAAAACGGGGGAACTCCCCCTGTGCCCTCTCGATAGACCGAAACCTGTGCTGCCGTGTCAATCGCCAGAGCCCAAATGTGACCCCGGTAACCATAGGAATTGTGAGATTCGCCAACACTCTCCTGGGCAAGCTGAGCGAGCAGTGAGGGCTCTAAGAGCTGGTCGAAAGGGAGCACAGATCCAGAAACTACCGCGTCCGGAACATGTGGGTGGTCGATTATCAGCAGATCATGCTCACTCGCAAACTCGGAGATATGCTGATCTCCAAAGGCCAAAAGGGACCGCGTGGACCAAGTAACCTCAGCAGCGAACTTCCTGAGCGAATCAGAGGAGCAAGCTTGAAGTCCATCTATGGCCCGCGGGTGATCCCACGTAATTCCCGTGAGCGAGAACTCTCTGGCCATAATATCCTTTTCCTCCAATAATTCGTTGAAGTATAACACAAAATCGTGTATCCTATTTTAAAATTGCTAGCAAATTGACGGCTCATCGGTCGCCCCACTAGCGGAGCTGGGAAGTAAGCATGACGCAGGAGTTCAGCGGTTTATCCGCAGTCGTAACGGGGGCTGGTTCGGGAATTGGACTGGCAACCGCAACCATGCTCAAGGAGCGAGGTGCTCGCGTAATTGGACTTGACCTAGTCAAGGGAGGACTTGAAGGAATCGGGCACTGGTTTGAATGCGATGTCAGTGATTCCCAGTCCATTGCGACCGCCTTCGTTGAAATTGCTGAGCTCACCGGCACGTTGGATGTCCTCGTGAACAACGCTGGCATTGGCGCCGTTGGAACGATCGAAGACACCTCTGATGAGGAGTGGATGCGCGTCCTCCAAGTCAACGTCATTGGCACGGCTCGAGTCTCGGCGGCTGCGCTCCCTTTGCTGCGCCGAAGCAACCATGCCAGCATCACAAACATATGCTCAATCGCTGCCACTGTGGGCCTTCCTGCGAGAGCCGCCTACAGCGCCAGCAAGGGTGCAATCTTTTCGCTGACACTAGCAATGGCCGCCGACCACCTTCACGAGAAGATTCGAGTGAACTGCGTGAACCCCGGAACTGCTGACACCCCGTGGATTGGGCGCCTGTTGTCACAAGCGGCTGACCCTGCCGCCGAGAGAGCGGCTCTGAGTGCCCGCCAGCCAATTGGACGGCTGATCAGTCCCAACGAAGTGGCGAGCGCGGTCTGTTTCCTCGCCAGTCCGAGCCAAGCTTCAACTACGGGAATTTCATTAGCCGTTGATGGCGGAATGGACAGTCTCCGTCCTCGACGGTAAAGTAGGGATGGCACAAGTCGACGTGAGGTACTAATGGCTTCAAGGCGGACTTCTCCAAACGGCCCATCCCGAAAACCCATGCGAATGGTTCTCTCGGATGAAATCTACGAGACAATCCGAAGCATGTTGCTCACGCATGAAATCAAGCCCGGTGAGCGCTTAAACATCGACTCCGTTGCCAGGCAATTAGATGTATCTCAAACTCCAGTTCGAGAGGCGTTGGCGAGGCTAGAGTCAGACGAGCTGGTGGTAAAGCAGCCGCTACGCGGCTATGCGGCAACCCAGGTTTTGAGCGTTAAGCAACTAGACGACCTTTTTCAGTTCAGATCGATAGTTGAGCCTTGGGCTGCAAGCGCGGCGGCGGCGAACATATCGGAAGACGGCGCAAATGCCCTGCGGGAGGAACTTGAGGCTGGCCGCCTCGCGGGCGAGCTCGGTATTGAAGACGCCTATGCCGCGATGAGTAAGCACGACGCCAGATTCCACGAGTTGATCGCAAGGGAATCTGGTAACGAGTTTGTTCGCGACGCATTTGCCCGGACTCACTGCCACCTTCATCTTTTTAGGCTTTACCAGGTGCTGCAAGCTTGGATAAGCGAGTCTCGTGAAGACGCCAAGGTAGTTAGTGAACTTTTCAAGCTTTATTACCAACCAGAGGGCGGCTTCCTTGCGTTCAGGGAGCACAAGGCCATTGCAAAAGCAATTCTTGAAGGAAGCCTTGAAGAAGCTGACAGCCTGATGCTTAACCACATTGAATCTTCTAGGCAACGCTTCGGTCCAATAATGGAGGCGATTAATAGAGGCTCTGCCAACGAAATTCCGGGAGCCTAGATAGCCAGCTCCGCAGCAATAAGATTTTGACTCGCGAGGTCTCTCCAAAGCTCGATTGGAACTTCGACCCTAAACAGTCCGGCGTTGCGCTCAACTTGGTACCTGCTTCTTGCACCAAGACAGATGTTGGTGACAGCGGGATGTAAAAGAGGAAACTGAGCTGCGGCCTGAGGCAAAGTCACACCGTGATCTTCGCAAACATCTGCCAGGCGATTTGCCCTCTCAAGCACCGCTTCTGATGCCGGGACATAGTTATAGTTAGATGCTTGGTCTGGCCTGTCCTTGGCTAAAAGACCCGAGTTGAACACGCCGGCGGCAACCACCGAGACCCTGCGCTTGGTTGCCAGCGGTAATAGATCCTCAAGGGCGCCTTGCTCATAAAGAGTAAATCGACCCGCAAGCATGATCACATCAAGTTCAGTGTTCCTAACAAACTCGGCAAGCATCTCAGACTGGTTCATTCCGGCTCCGTAGGAGCCGATTACCCCCTGCTGCCGGAGCTCTTCAAGCGCAGGAAAGGCGCCGTCCATCGCTTCCGCAAAGTGCTGGTCAGGGTCGTGGACGTAGACCAGGTCAATTCGATCTAGACCAAGCCGCATGAGTGATTCATCTAGAGACCGCAACACTCCATCCCGCGAGTAATCAGACTGCCTAATGGTTGTCGAGGGAACTGCGAATCCCTGATCGTCAAGCTCTCCGGCGTTGTGCTTTGGGTTAGAAACCAGGACCCTTCCCACCTTTGTGGAGAGCACGAACTCATTTCGTTTTTTGTGCCGCAGCACTCGGCCCAAGCGTTGCTCTGAGAGGCCGAGACCATAGTGCGGAGCGGTATCAAAAAACCGGATTCCCTGCGACCAGGCCGCTTCAACGGCATCCGTTGCTGTCTCATCTGAGACAGCCCGGAATAGATTTCCGATTGCCGCACCGCCAAAACTCTGCGATCCCGCTTTTAGACCCGAGCTCCCCAAGGGGCTTTCTTGAAGCTCTTTGCTCATTTGATCCTTCTCAAACTCTTCCAAACCTCCCCATCAGGAAAGCGATGGCGCTCCCTCGAATCCGCAAGCATCTCCTGCGAATTTCCGGGCAGTTGCGGTAATACATAACTTCCTGAGCGAATCTGGACGGGATCGACATAATGCTCGTGGAGATGGTCCACGTACTCCAAATACCTTCCCTCCAAAGAGCCCGACACGGAAATGTAGTCAAACATGGATAAGTGTTGAACTGCCTCGCAAAGACCCACCCCGCCAGCATGTGGGCAAACTCGAACCCCAAACTTCTTCGCCAGCAACAGCATCGCAATGTTTTCGTTGACCCCCGCCACCCTGGACGAATCAATCTGGAGCACTTGAAGCGATCCTGCCTGAAGCATTTGCTTGGCGAGCACCCGGTTGGCAAGATGCTCTCCTGTGGCAACGGGAATTGGGGATATGGCTCGAGCTATCTCTGCATGGCCAAGAATATCGTCTGGACTGGTTGGCTCTTCAACCCACGCTATGGAGAACTCAGCGAGCTCCCCAATCCATTGGATAGCCTCTGGGACGTCCCAACGTTGGTTCGCATCTATCGCTATTGGAAAGTCCGGGCCACAGACTTCTCGTGCCTTGGCAAAGCGTCGACGGTCGTCCTCAAGGTCTGCGCCAACCTTTAGCTTGATCTGGGTAAAGCCATCTGCAATCGCTTCTCGAGCAAGGAGCTCGAGCTTCTCATCGGTGTATCCAAGCCAACCTGGACTGGTTGTGTAGGCAGGATATCCGTTGCTGACAAGTTCATTCTCGCGCTCTCGTTTTCCAGGAATCATTGATTGCAACATCAGAAGCGCCTCATAAGGTGTGAGCGCATCGGAAATGTAGCGGAAGTCAATCAAATCGACCACCTGCTGCGGTGACAGATCTGCCAACAGCTTCCACAGTGGCTTCCCGGCAACCTTGGCTAAAAGATCCCAGACCGCATTGACGCAAGCACCGATAGCCATGTGCATAACGCCCTTTTCGGGACCGAGCCAACGCAATTGCGAGTCGTAGCAGAGGTCACGATAAAAGGCCCCTGGGTCGGCAGCCAGATCTTCGAGATTCAATCCAATAATCTTTGGCGTCAAGGCGGCAATTGCAGCACACTGAACCTCGTTGCCGCGCCCAATCGTGAAAACGGAAGCGTGTCCCTCTAAAGAAGGGTCAGATGTCCTTAAAATCACGTAGGCGGCGGAGTAGTCGGGGTCGGGATTCATCGCGTCTGAGCCATCTAGTTCTAAAGAAGTTGGGAATCTAATGTCCAGCGTCTCGAGTGATGTGATGAAAGTCATGTTGAGAATTGGTCGTGGTGGAAGATTTCGGGAAGCTCATGCCACCATTCATCACCCACAATTTCGTCGACTGGTTGCTGAAGTGGTTTACACGCTGCCCACCAGTCCTGAGTAGTCTGATCCTGGGCCATCCGGGCCATGTCTTGAGAGAAGTCATCGCCAACGTATTCGAAGTAGGAAAACAGTAGGTTTTCGTAACGATAAATCGAATAATTCTGAATGTTGCACTCGCTGATTTTTGTCAATACGGCAGGCCAAGCGTTTGCGTGCAGAGCTTCGTATTTAGCAATTCCCTCAGGCTTGAGTTTTATTACAGAACCCAGTCGTTTCATTTCAATCTCCTTTTCTTCGTGGTTTCAGAGAATTCCATGCCTGGTCCAAACCTGGCGCAAGGTCGAACCGGCAAGCAGCTCTTCTAGCACTGTTGACTCGGCCGCCGCCCTTGCTCGGGCCGCTTCCAGAACCTTTACTTCCACTAGCTGAGGAATCACAACCACTCCGTCATCATCGGCGCAGACGATGTCTCCAGGGCTTATGTTGACACCTCCCAATTGGACGTCCTGTTGGGTTTCGACTAGTTTCATGCGGCCTCGAAAGTCAATTGGACGACTGGAATTCGCAAATGCGGAAAACCCAAGATTTCTAATCTTAGAAATGTCTCTTAAGTTTCCGTCCGTTACCATTCCCACAGCACCCCGACTCATAGCGGCAGCGCTGAAAAGCTCACCCCAAAAAGCTGAAACATTCGACTTTCCGGTGGAAATCACAATTAGATCCCCCGGATTAGAGCCGTCGATGAAGTCAATAGCTTCGTCGTAGGGGTTGCTGGGGTTGATGTCGAATGCTGGAATAAACTTGGCAGTCCGCGCTCGACCAAGAGCGTAAGCACTGGCCTTCACGGGAGAGAGCTTGTCTGCTAGGACTTGCTCCTTGGCCCGAAAGAGGTCCAGGGAGTCCGAGAACATGGCCGAAGTTATCTCCTGGTCAGCTAGGAGCAGGCCATGAGAGATAACTTGGGGGATTAGCAACATGCTTCCTGTCAGCTTGTCATTGAATGTACTTCGCGTAATACTACATCCTATAGGCGAAGAAAGGTGATGAGTCGATGACCCGCAAGAATCAGGCAATCTCGGCCGGTTCAAGGCTTGGGTTATTTCCCCAATACGAACCAGAGCTGCAGAGTTTATTAAACACTTCACCTTGGATATCGCGTGAGTCCTTGAGGCCCGAGGGGATACTTGAGCTGAGGGAAAACTTTGTCGGCCCCAGCATCTCGGAGATCACTATGGGCCGCCTACTTAAATCTGAGGAACACGTTTTCGTCGGCTACCAAGGAGCGGAGCTCGCCATCACAATCATTGGGCCCAGGAACCAGAGAGTCGAAGCCCCCCTTTTATTTCACATCCACAGCGGAGGCATGATTGCTGGTGACCGTTTCGTGGGGCTCTCTCTCATGGCTGATTTTGTCGAGGAATTTGGTGTGGTTTGCAGCTCGGTCGAATATCGACTGGCTCCTGAGTTTCCAGACCCTTACCCGGTGGAGGATTGCTTCGCGGGCCTGCAGTATTTGCTCAAAAACGCTGAGCAGCTCATGATCAACAGGGAGCGCATTGTCATGGTTGGAATGAGTGCTGGTGGCGGACTAGCGGCAGGGGTTGCATTGCTGGCAAGAGACCATGGGCTTCCAAAACTGGCGGGTCAGATGCTGATGTGCCCAATGCTGGACGAAAGCAATGCCTCGGAGTCGAGCTTACAGTTTAACAACATCGGCCTTTGGGACCGAGCAAGTAACGACACGGGTTGGAACGCGCTACTCGGGAATCGCCGGCACACAGACAAAGTATCCATCTACGCCTCGCCGTCTCGTGCAGATGACCTGTCGGGGCTTCCGCCCACCTTCTTGGACACCGGATCACTCGAGGTATTTAGATCGGAAATCCTTAGTTACGCCGAAGCGCTGCTGTTAGCGGGTGTAGATACAGAGCTTCACATTTGGCCGGGCGCTTTTCACGGCTTCGACCTGGCGTTTCCAGAGGCGAGGCTCTCCAGGCTTGCGGTCAGTGCCCGAAGAGAGTGGCTGCGGGCAGTTCTAGCTACTTCTTAGTCACCCCGCGGGACGCTTGGTTATTGCGAGACTTGACAGCGGCGGGGCTGGCAAGGTGCGTAAGGTGCTCTGGCCCTAACTCCGAAATCGAACTTACCCCCAACAAGCCCATAGTCCGAGCTACCTGGCCCTCGAGAATTGAAATTGCCCTGTCAACGCCTGGACGTCCACCGGCCATGAGTCCGTAGAGGTAGGCCCGGCCAATAAAGGTGAACTTTGCACCGGCAGCCAAGGAAGCCACTATGTCAGCCCCGTGCATGATTCCGGTGTCCAGGTAAATTTCCGCGTCCTTGCCGACCTCCCTCACTACGCTTGGCAATAACTCGAAGGGCACTGGTGCCCGATCGAGCTGACGACCTCCATGATTCGACAGCTGAACCGCTGTAGCGCCGGCCTTCACACAAAGCACGGCATCCTCAACAGTCTGCACGCCTTTTACCACAACTGGGCCGCCCCATTGCTTGGTAATCCAGCTGAGGTCTTCAAAGCTCATGGTCGGATCAAACATGCTATCTAGTAGTTCGGCAACGGTGCCCTTCCAGCTGTCTAGCGATGCAAACTTCAGAGAGTCAGTGGTGAGGAAGTTCATCCACCAGGCGGGCCGTGGAATTGCATTCACAATGGTCTTCAAAGTCAAGGTTGGCGGGATGGTCATTCCATTGCGCTTGTCCCGAAGTCGATCGCCCGCCACGGGAACATCGACAGTCAAGACCAGAGTCTCAAAACCCGCCGTCTTGGCCCGATCGACAAGCGCCATCGATCGATCGCGGTCCTTCCACATGTAGAGCTGGAACCAGTTGTGACCCTGCGGTGCCGCCTGCGCCACCTCCTCAATCGAGCGGGTACCCATTGTGGAGAGGCAGAATGGAATCCCAGCCGCTTCTGCCGCCTGGGCACCGGCAATCTCACCCTCCGTCTGCATCATGCGAGTGAACCCGGTTGGAGCGATACCGAACGGAAGGGACATCTTGGTTCCCAGGATTTCTGCGGTCAGATCAACCTTAGAAACGTCTCGAAGAATTCGAGGTCGCCATTCAATTTCGTTAAATACCTCCCTGGCTCGATTCATCGTGAGCTCAGCGTCAGAACCACCGTCGGTGTAATCAAAGGGGGCCTGAGGAGTTCTTCGCTGGGCGATTTTACGAAGGTCATCGATTGTGAAGGAGTTTGCCAACCCTCGCTTTGTAGGCCTGAAATCAAACTTTTTGAACTTCATTAGTGGAGCGAGGTCCTTGGGGTTTGGAAACTTACGCTTAATTCTTGTCATGATTTGCCTTCGCTGAGTGTCAACACTGGTCCTAGTTACGCACTGGTGTTGGTCTGGTCATCGTGGTATGCTCTCATTATCCTATAGGATTTTGGAGAGAAAATGCAGTCACCAAGCAAAATCAAAAGTGTAAAAATTCGCGCCTGCAAGGGTCCAGACCAGTTAGACCCCGGTTCGGTCTCTGTTGCCCTACCAGGCGGATCCCGGCCAGATTTCACCGTTGTAACCATAACCACCGAAGACGGCACCACCGGTACGAGTTTTGGATTTGGTGCTCTTGATGCAAAAGCCGCAGGTGCTGCCCAGAGTCAAGTGAAACCCTTTTTCATCGGTCGAGATGCGTTTGATGCGAACAAGAACATCAAGGAGTTTGAGATGTTTGACAGGCGCTGGAATCACGTTCCCATTTACGCCTACGCACCATTTGACAACGCCTGCTGGGACATTGTCGGCAAAATATCGAACCAACCGGTTTATAAGCTGCTGGGAGCTGCAAAGTCAGAGATTCCACTCTACGTCAGCTCGATGTTTCTAGAGGGCCCCTCAGATTACGCTAAACAGGCTCTCGAAGTGAAGGCAAGAGGGTTTAGGGGCTACAAGTTGCATCCGCCAAACAAGGGTCTTGAGCTGGACATCGAGTGCTACCGCGCAGTTCGGAAAGCAGTGGGACCTGATTTTGCGCTGATGGCAGACCCCGTAATAATGACAAACTACGAAGAAGCCTTGCGGGCCGGCAGAGAGCTCGAAAGGCTGGGCTACCGCTGGTTCGAAGAGCCGTTGCTAGATGTGAATTTCAACGGGCTCAAGAAGCTCCGCGAAAAGCTTGACATCCCAATTTGCGGAACAGAAGTGCTCGCGGGCGCGCAGTATTCGACTGCTTGGTGCATCAAAGAGGGAATCGTGGACATTGTTCGAACAGACGTTAGCTGGCGCGGTGGTTTGACTGCAGTGATGAAAACTGCCCACTTGGCGGAGGCATTTGGGGTCCAATGCGAGCTGCATACCACAATCTACCACGGTTTAGAGCAGGTGCAGCTTCACGCTGCACTCGCGATTTCAAATTGCGAGTTCTTCGAGACCCTTTACCCTTGGGAGGACTTTGAGTTTGGTACTTTGACAAAGCTGAACGTGGCGGATGGAATGGTTCAGGCACCTACGGGCCCAGGGCTGGGTATTGAATACGACTGGGACTTCATCGAAAATCACACGGTGGCAAGTTTTTAAGTAGAGGCCGGCGAGAGCAGTGACTTAGGAACAGGAGTGATGGCGAGATGATCGAGCTCGGAGAGACCGAACGGCTGATCGCCCTGACCGGTGGTCAATATGAGATGGGTTCCACCTTGTTCTACCCCGAGGAAAGCCCGGTGCACACCGTCGAGGTGGCACCGTTCGAGCTCGACCGGGGTCCCGTCTCCAACCGTCAGTTCGCCGCGTTCATTGCCGCCACCGGTTACGTCACCGTCGCCGAACGCGTGCCGGACCCCGCCGACTACCCCGGTGCGAACCCCACCGACCTCGTACCGGGAGCGTTGGTCTTCACCGGGACACGAGGACCGGTCGATCTCACAGATTGGCGCCAGTGGTGGGCCTGGGTTCCAGGTGCGAGCTGGCTATATCCGTTCGGGCCGGGCAGTTCCA
>MEHZ011428905.1_pt1 | contig 23223 bp, 26 predicted proteins | sample 897221 | NCBI WGS metagenome assembly MEHZ01 (sample SAMN05514161, study PRJNA337945) | marine metagenome | isolation source: marine surface water | place: Arctic Ocean | collected 2007-12-13
CCCCCCCCCCCCCCAAAAATGGCCAAAGCGACACCCCCATCCCCCCCCCCCCCCCCAGAGGCAATAACCGCCATGAAACGCAGCACCAACCGCATACAAACCACTCATGTTGGCAGCATCCCGCGTGCAGACAGCTTGGTGGGTTACATGATCGCCGAGGACAAGGGAGAAGCTTTCGACACGGCAACTTTTGAGACATCTCTAACCCAGGCGGTAAGCGATGTGGTCGGCCGACAAAAAACTCATGGGATTGATACGGTCAGCGATGGCGAATTCTCAAAGCGCGGTTTCGCAGTTTACGCGCATGAGCGGCTAGCCGGCCTCGAGAAAACTGGCCGATCGCGGCCCTCCCCGTGGGCGAATTCACGCGAATCTGACGCGTTTCCGGCATTCTATGCCCCCGAACAGACGGCAAAGGATCGCACACCTACACAAAGCACCATGCAGATGTCCTGCACCGGACCAATATCTTACAAGGGGCAGACCGAGTTACAGCGCGATATTGAGAACCTGCGTGCCGCTTGCGACGCCCATGGTACGGATGCCTTCATGCCCGCAATCTCGCCTTGTGACGTCGTTGGCAACCAGTTGAATGAATTCTACGCGACCGAGGATGAGTTCTTGTACGCCGTCGCCGACGCTTTGAACGTCGAATACCGCGCTATCGTCGATGCAGGGTTTGACTTGCAAATCGATGACCCACGACTAATCAATTATTACGTCAAAAGTCCGCAGCTTAGCGTGCAGGACTGCCGGGCCTGGGCGGAACATCAGGTTGAAGCTATTAACCATGCGCTAACCGGCATTCCGGAGGACCGCGTCCGCTACCACACCTGTTATGGGATTAATATGGGCCCGCGCGTCCACGATATGGAGATGAAGGATTATCTCGACATCGTACTTAAAATAAACGCCGAGGCCTATTCGTTCGAAGCGGCCAACCCTCGTCACGAACATGAATGGAAAATCTGGGAAACCACAAAGCTACCTGCTGGAAAATTGATCATCCCGGGCGTGGTCACCAACTCGTCCGTGCTGGTGGAACACGCCGAACTGGTCGCACAGCGGATTGAACGTTTTGCCAATGTCGTTGGGCGTGAGAACGTTATTGCCGGCGCAGATTGCGGTTTCGGCACACAAGCAAGTGCAACGCCGGAAATTCACCCAACAATCGTATGGGCCAAGTTCCAGGCAATATCCGATGGAGCGAAAATTGCGAGCAATAGGCTTTGGGGGTAAGAATAATGTCGGGACGGCGCGGTTAAAGCGCTGAACGCCGGCGCGCCTTAGCCGCCAAATTGCGAGCCCACCAAGGGGACAGATTGGCAAGACGTTAGCTCCAAATCCCGCGTCCGCTTGTTCATCGTGAGCCGATACATCCAAGGTTTTGCGAAGCTTCTGGTGACTCGCGTATATAAGCTGCCGCCATCGGCGATCATTCCGGGGCTAGAAGTACTCGCTACTCTTCGAGCAGCAAGCTTGGCTATCTTTCTTGCTTTGACCCACACCCATGTTTTACCCAGGACCTGAGGGCAGAATAGTATTCGACCACTTTGGATACTAATCGATAAAACTACTACGCCATAGAGGCTAAACGTTAGGCTTGCCCGGCATAGAGGGCAGAGCTTTTTTGTGTCTGCCTGATTGACCCGTTCGCTACATCAAACCTGGCAGCCACAACGCCAGGTTCGGCCAGGCAACAAGTATCAGGATAAGAATGGCGTCGCAGACCAGGAACGGGAAGGCGGCCTTGGCGACGTCGATCAGCGTTGTTCCCTTAGGCGCCACCCCGAGCATTACGTATAACAAAAGCCCAAAGGGCGGCGTCGTACCCGCCATCTCAATCGTGATGAGTACGAACAGACCGAACCAGATCAGATCGAAACCCATGGCGCCCGCAAGCGGGAAGAAAATGGGCACCGTGATCAGCATCATCGATGTCGCATCCATGAACATGCCTAACAGGATCAGGACGCAGAACATCATGAACAGAATGGCGAATTTGTGCAGCTCGTAGCTTGTCACCCATTCGATCAGCCCCTTGCTGGCGCCCGAATAGGCGAGCATCTGGCTGAACACGGTGGAGTTCATGATAATCAGAAACACCATCGCACCGACTTTGACAGTCGCCTCGACCGACGTGGATATTGAGACGAAGGTAAGCGCCCGAAAGCCGATCGCGACAATGAAGACGCCCAGCACACCACAGGCCGCGGCCTCTGTTGGCGTCGCAATCCCGAGGACAATAAAGCCGATCACCATAAAGACGACAATCCCCATGGGCAGAATGTTCGTCGTAACCAGCTTCAGGCGCGTCCCCATGCTCATTGGCGCGACGTCATAGGCGGGCGCAGATCCGGGATAGCGCCATAGCTGGAAGGTGATCATGGACGCGTACAGTAGCGCGAGGGTGAGGCCGGGCAGAAGCCCTGCGACCAGAAGGCGACCGACATCGATCTCTGCGATCGCCGCCAGAAGCACACCGAGTGCCGATGGCGGGATAATCATGGCAAGTCCGCCGGTACCCAGAATAGGCCCCATGGACATCTGCTTGCTGTACCCCCTACGGCGCATCTCGGGGACCATCAGGGAACCGAGCATCGCCGTATTGGCCATTGACGATCCGGTGAGGGTCGAGAATATCGAGCCGCCCGCGACCGTCAGATAACACAGCCGGCCGGGTAGCCGACCGAAAACCGCGTCGAGCCCGTCGAAGACCTTCAATGCCAGGCCCGTATGGAAGAAAAGCGATCCCATCAGAATGAACATCGGCACCGGGCCGAGAGTGAAACGCGATATCAGCTGTGTTGAATTATCCGCGACCTGGATAAGCGCATTGGGATCAAAATCGGTGAATGTGTACACGGCGATAAAGTTCGTCGCGATAAAAGCGAAGGCGACAGGCACGCCCAGTGCCATGAAGCAGATGACGCAACCAAGGAGGAACGCAAAAGCCCAGTACCACTCCATGACTACATCCCCTCCTTGACATCGGTTCGGCTGCCATACATGTCGTCGATGCCGATCAGGTAGCGGATGAATTCAATTGCAACGAGCGCGAAACTGATTGGCATGGGTGCGTATATCCACCAGAGCATAAGTTCGATGCTGCGTTCGTCGATATTCTCGTCCATGTAGGATTCGACCAGCAGCAACCATGAAAAATAGGCGAGCAGCAGCGATCCGGTGATCGCCACCAGGTAAGCAATTTTCGCGGTCACTTTTTTGACGGCAGGCGGCAGCATCACGGCAACGGCGTCGATAAAGACGTGTCCCTTGATGCGGGCAAGCCAGGGGGCCGCAAGAATGGTGAACCACAGAAGGCCGTATTCGACGACACCGAGTGTGCCGTCCCACGGCTGTATGCCCACCAGGGGCAGAAGCACGTCGAGTGTGATCAGGATGAAAATTGCGATAACTATCAGGCCGGATATGACCTTGAATGCGTTTATTAGCCAGCTATGTGCTGTTGATATTAGCTGCACCGTGCTTCCCCGTATTTTTGCAGACTTGTCGTCTGATTGGGTAACAGCTTAGTGGGCATCGCGCGGCGAAACAATACTGCGCCGTATGGTGGCAGGCTCGCGTATCAGGTTCCCGAACGGCTCATGTAGTCGACAAAAACGATCAGGAAATCGACCGTGTGTCCGTCATCAGCGAGCGGCAGGATGACGTCTTTGCCCCGCTTGAAGCCCTGATGCGGAACGACATAAGGCGTTCCGGCCTTGAATGCTTCGCCGGCTTCCACGACCCGGCAGCAATTCTGCCAGATCTGGCTTGGTGCCTTCTGGTGCTCGATTTCAGAAAACCAGCAACCCGTGTAGTCCTTGAAAAGGTTTTCGGCCACATATGTACCGATCAGGCGGTATTTGAAGTTCAGTTCCGGCTCGCGTTTTACATCCAAGAGAATGGCATGCGGCATAAACCGCGCGATCTCAGCCGGATCGATGTCCGACCAGCGCCATCTTGGTCAGCTGGCGGAGTATCAGTCATATATCTTCGTTCTAATTATTGAGGCTATATAAATTAAGTATTCAAGAATTAATACGGATATATGAACAACAAATCAAATTAGTAGTTTTCTCAAATGATGCAAAATATATTATTTGGATTTTGTATTATTTTTGCATTACTTAGTTCTCTGGTTGAGTGAATTTGTAAAACAAAACCTGTCATTTTGTGATTTGGAGAGGGCGGTCTATTTATTTTGAATTATTTGTGCGGTTTTAACTGTCGCGATTATGACAGCCCTGCTGCAATCGGTCCGTCGGCTGTTTTGTGGACGAACTGATCGACATATGGATTGCCGGATTGATCGAGATCGTCCGGACGTCCGCTCCACACGACACAACCTTCGTTCATCATCACGATCCTGTCGGCAATGTGTCTCGCGCCGTCGAGATTACTGGTGACGGAGATAACGGTCGCACCGAGACTATGAACATTTTCCAGGATCAGGTCGTTGATCACGTTGGTCATGATCGGGTCGAGGCCTGCGGTCGGTTCGTCGAGTAACAGAATGTCCGGGGAGTCCGCCAGAGCGCGCGCAATGCCGACGCGTTTTTGCATGCCGCCCGACAGTTCGACGGGGTAGAGCAGGGCGGTGTCCTGCGCCAGCCCGACGGCAGCCAGTTTTTCGCCGGCGGTTTCTATGGCATCGGCTTTGGATAGCCTTGTGTGCTGGCGCAGCCGAAAGGTGATATTTTCCCAGACGGTCATGCTGTCGAACAGAGCTGATCGCTGGAACAGCACGCCGATACGGGCAATCTTGGGTCGTTCCTGATCACTGATCCCGACGCTCTCGTGGCCGCGAATCAGAATGCTGCCCGAATCGGGGCGGAAAAGGCCGGCGATCGTCTTTAGTGTCACCGTTTTACCGGACGCGGAGGGGCCAATCAGGACGACGGATTCGCCGTCCCCGACCGAGAAACTCACGTTCTGTAGTGAAAATGTTTCGTCGAACTGGCGGGTCACACCTGAAAGTGCGATTTCAGCCGGACTTTCTATGGATTGGGAGAGAGAAGACATGCGCTGATATTAGCGCATTGCGGTGTGATCAGGCGTTCTTTTTGTTGTGCCGTTTGCGGGTGATGAAGAACAGGCCGGCCGAGAAGATGAGCATCGCGCCCAGTGCATGGATTTCGGTACTTCCAATCGGGCCTGCCGACAGGTCAAAAATTCAACCTGACTGGTTAGTAAAGGCGAGTCTTGTAGTAGTTCTGTAAGTCGGCGTTGATATCGGCGGCGGCGGCGGCGGCGGCGGCGGCGTCAGGGGCCCGTTGGTCCCGGACAATTTCGCCATAGGTTGGAAATTCGCTGCGCTGAATCGGCGTTTTCGGGTCCCAGAGTTTTGAGCGGATTACGGCTTTTGCGCAGTGAAAAAAGACGTCGTCGATTTTTACGATGATCCCCAGGGCAGGGGTGCTGCCGTTACGGCAGAATCGGCGAGGAGTGTCGGCTCTTCGGTCAGGGTCGCTTTACCATTAATGCGCACCACTTCCTCAACCCCGGGCAACATCAGCAGAAGACCGACACTCGGGTTTTCGAGGATGTTGCGCATGGTGTCGACGCGGCGGTTGCCTTTTCGGTCGGGGATCAGGATCGTCCGGTCGTCCAGTACCCGCACCAAGCCGGGCGGGTCGCCCCGGGGGCTGACATCTTGGTTTCCGTCCGCGTCGGCCGCCGAGATGCACAGAGACGGGCAGAGCGAGATAAAATGACGGCAATGGGCATCTAGCGCCGGCATTTCCTTGGTGGCGATATCCGGCTTCGGTGTGCCGATGATTTCGGTGAGTTTCACTCAATCGGTCACGGCTTGCCGTATCCAGTCATCTGGCATCGGTCATCTCCTCCGCAATACGGGATTCGATCTCAACGGCGTGAATGATCAATCTTCTTGTGGTGCGGCTCCATTGCGATCGACAAGTGCTCTAAGCATTGATTTAAGCCGGTCAGCCTCGGCGGCAGAGTAATCGGCCAGTACTTCGTGTTCATGCGCCTTGGCATCTGCCAGCGCGTCATCGACGCGGCACCGGCCTTGTCTGGTAATGAAAATACGGACCTTTCGCCGGTCCGTTTCGTCCGGGCGTCTTTCGACCAGCCCCGATATCGCCATCCGGTCGATGATCTTCGTCATGGTGGGTTGGCGCTGAAGGGCAAGGGCGGCCAGGTCGCCAACGGTCATCCCGTCGCCGTCGCTCAGGCTGGCAAGGACGCGCCACTCCGGAACCTGGAGGCCATGTGTCTTCAGTCTCACGTGGAACTGCGCGCTGACCTCGGAACTCGCGCGCGCAAGCAGATACAAAAGATAATCGTCGATGAAACGGTCAGCCATTCAACGAATGTATCAAAAATATATTCCTTTTCATATAAATTTTCATCCGCTAGATTTGAACCATCAAAGTGCAGGGAGCAACCGCCGCATGTTCACGGACCGTATTGAAGGCAAGTGGATCGACATGTTCTGTTCGGTCTTCGGGCATTGCAAGCTCGAAACCGGCGACACGGCAGCAATTTTGTCCGAAACCCAGTCGCGTGACCTCAACGTTCACCTCGCGGAACTCGCGCTGCATCGTCTTGGCGTAAACGCATTTCACATCAAGCTTGTTTCAGTGCCGCAGACGACACCCGTGGCGGTGAGATCGACCGGCGCGTCGAACGCGGTTCAGGGGCTGGAACCGGTGATAGCCGCGCTTGGCGCCGCGACGATTGTCATCGACTGCACGGTGGAGGGCATGCTGCATGCGCCCGAGTTGCCGCGTATTCTGAAGGACGGTGCGCGGCTGTTGATGATCTCCAACGAACATCCGGATGTTCTCGAACGCCTGCTGCCTGACCCCGACCTGAAGCCAAAGGTGAAGGCCGGCATCAAGATGCTATCCAATGCCGCCCGAATGACGGTGCAGTCCGCCGCCGGCACGGATCTGAAAATCGATCTCGCCGATACGCGTGGGGCAGGGGTTTGGGGCTATTGTGACCGGCCCGGTCACGTGGCCCACTGGCCCGGCGGGCTGGTGCTGTGTTTCCCGAAGGTCGGCGCGGTCAACGGAACGCTTGTGATGGATACGGGAGATGTGAACCTTACCTTCAAACGCTATCTCGAAAGCCCGGTTACGCTGACGATCGAACAGGATTTCGTTACTGACATTGGCGGGACCGGTGTCGACGCCGATCTGTTTCGTGAATATATCGCCGCCTGGGGCGACCGTGAGGCCTATGCGGTTTCTCATGTCGGCTGGGGGATGAACCCGGCGGCAAGGTGGGATTCGCTGGCCATGTATGACAAGCGCGATATCAACGGTACCGAGCTTCGCGCCTTTGCTGGGAATTTTCTGTATTCAACCGGCGCGAACGAGACGGCCAAGCGATATACGCTGGGGCATTTCGATCTGCCGATCCGCAACTGCACGATCCGCCTCGACGACACTGTAATTGTCGACGGCGGAGTGCTTCAGGGAGAACTGGCGTGATCTTTGCTCCCGATTGTGTCGAAAAGGGCGATGGCGAGGTTGTTCTGTTTCTGCACGGTGTCGGCGGCGGCGCTTATAGCTGGATGCCGCAGATCAACAGCTTCTCGATGAACTATGTCGCCGCGGCCTGGAACATGCCGGGATACGGCAAGAGCCCCTTGTTCGGGCCGATGTCATTCCCGGCGCTAGCGGACTCGCTGGAGGTGCTGCTCCATGACCGCGGCTGGGACAAGGTACATCTGGTCGGTCATTCAATGGGCGGCATGGTGGCCCAGGCATTTGCGGTCGGTCGCCAGGACCGCCTGTTGTCTCTGACCCTGTCTGCGACCAGCCCGGCATTCGGCAAACCGGATGGTGATTTCCAGAAAAAATTCGTGGAAGCCCGGCTGGCGCCGTTGGCGAATGGCGCAACCATGGTCGATCTCGCAACGGAGCTTGTAGATACCATGATGTCGAAAGACGCAGATCCGTATGGGCGTCAGCTCGCCTTTGACAGTATGGCGGATGTCCCGGCTGAAACCTACCGGGCCGCGGTGGAATGCATCGTGACGTTCGAACAACGAGCAAATCTGGCGAACATTAACGTGCCCACACTGGTTCTTGCGGGCGAGACGGATACCAATGCGCCTGCGCCGATGATGGAAAAGATGGCTGCCAAAATCCCGGGGGCTCGTTACGTCTGCCTGCCGGAACTCGGCCATCTCGCCAATCTCGAAGACCCGCAGGCATTCGATGCCGCGCTGAACGATTTTCTGAACTCCGTTCCTCGTTAATCCAGAAGGAGGCACATATGGCCACCGCATCCAGATCGACCCGCGAGCCTGCCGCCAAACCTGCCCGCAAAGCCGCCCCGAAGCGAACGGCGAAGAAGAAACCGAAGGCGTTCAAATGGCAGAAGATGGCCGGCAAAAATAGCGAGATTGAGCAGGTCATCCGAACGCTCGGCCAGGAAAAATTCGTCGGTCGCGCTCAGCGCTATGATGAAGAGGCTTCTTTTCCGTTCGAGAATTACGACGATATGCGCGACGCCGGTATCCTCGCGATGACGGTGCCGAAATCTCTTGGCGGTCTCGGCGTCGAGTATCCGGATTATGCTTTGCTCGCCGCCGAAATGGGCCGCTGGTGCGGTGCAACGGCGCTGACATTCAACATGCATGCCTGCACCCCTCTGTGGACCGGCCACATCGCTGACGATCTCGATATGCCGGCGGCGGACCGCAAACAGCACAAGAAGAACCGGGAGCTGCATTTCTCGCGGATCGTCGAGAACGGTGCGATCTTCGCCCAGCCGTTTTCCGAAGGGTCGGCTGCTGCGGCAGGTAAGGCGCCGTTCGGAACCATGGCGGCAAAGGTCGATGGTGGCTGGCTACTGAACGGCAAGAAAATTTTCGCCTCACTGTCCGGCGCCGCAACCTATTACGGGGTGCTGTGCACCGAGGACAAACCGGACAGGTCGGTCCGCGATACGCTTTTCATGGCGGTGCCGGCTGATTCCGAAGGCCTGTCGATCGTTGGTCCGTGGGACCCGGTTGGCATGCGGGCGACCGTATCGCGCACGCTCCTGCTGGAGGATGTGTTTATTCCGGACGAGCAGATGCTACTGCCGCGCGGCGTCTACTATCAGGCGGCCCGGCGCTGGCCGCATATGTTTCTCACCCTGTGCCCGACCTATATGGGGCTCGCGCAGGCGGCCTACGACTTTACGGTGAAGTACCTGCGGGGCGATATCAAAGGCATTCCGGTTAAGCGGCGGATGTATCCGACGAAGCAAATTACCGTCGCCGATATGTGGATCAAGCTGCAGCAGACATGGGCGCTATTTAAACAGGCGACCGGCGAGGCGCGGGTCGATCCGTCGAAGGAAGATCGCCTGCGGGCGTACGCGGCGCAATATGCGGTGATGGAGAACGCCAACGAAATGTGCCGGCTCGCCATCCGCACCTGCGGCGGTCAGTCGATGCTCAAATCCCTGCCGCTGGAACGTCTGTATCGCGATTCCCGGCTCGGATCGTTGATGCTGCCGTGGACGGCGGAGTTGTGCCTCGACCGGCTTGGGCGCGAAACCCTGTACGAGCCGGGTGAGACGGACGACGATTGATGAACCTGTCGCACTGGATTGAACGCTGGGCCGATTTCCAGCCTGATAAAACGGCGATCCGATTTGAGGGCCGGGACATCAGCTACAAGGTGTTTGATGACCGCATCCGCCGGGTTGCCGGGATGCTGCATCATGATCTTGATGTCGAACACGGAGACCGGATCGCGTTTCTCGGACTGAATTCACCGGACATGCTGGCGCTGATGTTCGCCTGCGCGCGCATCGGTGCGCTGCTGGTCCCGCTGAACTGGCGTCTCGCGCCGCCCGAACATCTCTACATTCTGCAGAATGCGGATGTGAAGGTTCTGTTCTGCGAGGACGAGTTCACGGAAGGGACCCGGTCGATTGAAGACGATCTGGCTGATTGTCGGGTGTTGGCAATGAATGATGCGTTCGAGAACCTTGTTGCGGCCGCTCCCGATGACACGGTCGATCGTGCGGTCGGTCTGGATGATCCTTTGCTCATCGTCTATACATCGGGCACGACGGGGCGACCCAAGGGCGCTATCCTGACGCAGAATGCGATGACGTTCAACGCGATCAACTCTGTCGCGATGCACGACATGACCAGCAGTGACATCATTTTTACGAATCTGCCGATGTTCCATGTCGGCGGCCTGAATATTCAGACGACGCCGGCACTGCACGCAGGCGCGACCGTTATCATGCATCGCCGTTTCGAAGCCGATGCGACAGTTCAGGTTATCAATACTGAGAAGCCGACATTGATGATTTTGGTGCCGGCACTTATGGCGGCGATTCAGCAACATCCGGCCTGGGTGGATCTGGATTTTTCATCGTTGCGCGCCATCAATACCGGGTCGACGACGATCCCCATGTCGCTCGTCGATGCCTATCTGGGTCGGGGCGTGCCGATCATTCAGGTTTACGGTTCGACTGAGACGGCGCCGATCGTCATTCATCAGCGCATTCCCGATGCCTGGACGACCAAAGGCTCTACCGGACGGGCGGCGCTGCATTGCGATGCGCGGATCGAGGATGCGTCGGGTAAAATACTTGGTGCTGACGAACGCGGCGAAATCGTCGTGCGGGGGCCGAACATCATGTCCGGCTACTGGAACGATCCGGAGGCGACCGAGGAAGTCCTGAAAGATGGCTGGTTTCACACCGGCGATATCGGACATATCGACGACCAGGGGCTTTTCTATGTCGATGACCGGGTCAAGGATGTGATTATTTCAGGGTCGGAAAACATCTATCCGGCGGAGCTGGAGATGGTTCTCGACAGGTGCGACGAAATAGCCGAATCCGCGGTTGTCGGGCGCGCGGACGATAAATGGGGTGAAGTGCCCGTTGCTGTTGTCGTGCTTGGCAAAGGCAGCAAACTCACACGGGAAGGGGTTCTCAGCCTGTTCAACGGCGAACTTGCGCGGTTCAAGCATCCTCGCGACGTGATTTTCAGCGATGCGCTTCCGCGAAACGTGATGGGCAAGGTGCTGAAATTCGAGCTCAGAGACATGGTGAGTCAGAGAAACTCCGGCTAGATTGCGATTATGATTAATAAGCCCCCCGGCAAGGGAGCGATCCGCGTCCTTCTGCTGATCGTATTTTTCGACATGCTGGCGTTTGGGATCATCATCCCGTTTACGCCGTTCTGGGCCGAAAGGTACGGAGCGTCGCCGTTCGAGGTGACGCTGCTGTTCTCGACATACTCGTTCTTTGCCTTTCTTTCATCGTTCCCCTGGGGCGTCATCAGTGACAAATGGGGACGTCGTCCCATCCTGTGCTTCAGTATGTTGGGCACAGCAATATCCTTCGCCCTCGTCAGTCAGTCCGATGCGCTCTGGATGCTTTTTGCAGCCCGTGCATTCGGTGGGCTCATGGGCGGCACCTTGCCCGTTGCACAGGCTTATATCGCGGACGTCACGCCACCCGAAGATCGTGCCGGGCGCATGGGAATGATGGGGGCCGCAATCGGTGCAGGTTTCGTTCTTGGCCCGGGAATAGGCTGGGCACTGACCCGCCTGGGCACCGGCGAAGCGGATTTTCGGACAGCGTTTATGATAGCCGCGGGCGTTGGTGCATTGGGTTTTGTCGCTGCCATGTTGCTGCTCCGCGAACCGCCGGCGAAGGCGAAGTTAGAGGATCAACGTAGCTTCCCCGCGCGCCTAAAAGCATTTTCAGTGGCCGGGGCAACGCCGGGCGTTCTGTATCCGCTCGTTATCCTGACGCTTCTGGCGTTCTGCATGGCAGGGCTCGAAGCCACGTTTGCGCTTTGGACCGAACGCCAGCTTCACTGGGGTGTGCGCGAGGTCAGTATCTTCTTCCTCTTTATCGGCGGCATCATGGTGTTGGTGCAGGGCGGCATGGTCCGGCCTCTGGCAAAGAGAATGGGCGAGGCAAAGCTGGTAATCGCCGGTACTCTTTTGATGTCGATCGGCTATGCCACGGTTCTGTTTGTTTATGCGCCACCGCTGGCCTTCGTTGGCGGCGCATTGATTGCGGTCGGGTTCGGTCTTGCCAACCCGTCACTGACGGCTCTGATTTCGAAGAATGCGCCCGATGAACATCAGGGTGCGGCGATGGGGGCCTCCCAGTCGGTACAATCCCTGTGCCGGATTCTAGGGCCGATAATGGCGGGTGCGGCCTTCACCGGTTTCGGCCGGGATGCGCCTTATCTCGTCGGCGCAATTATCCTGTTTATCGGATTCCTGATCGCGATCCGGGCACTGCGCTACGCCGAACGGACTTAATTCTCCGGATAAAAAGCCCCGGAAGTATTTGTCTCCACGCCACAGAGGCATCCTCCCACTCTATCCATTCGTTCCGGGGCAGGGCATCGTTCTAATATGTGGTGACCAACCGCTTGCTGTTGATGCCGTTGGAACCATCAGAGGCAAGCTATGTTTTTGGGGCCTGCATCACGTTGGGTTGAACCAGCTCCTCGCGCGGGATACCGCAGTAGTTGAGTGTCATGTGGGTATTTACCAGGCCGTCCAGGACCCAACCATTGGCGATCACACCGGTACTTTTTAGGTCGCTGGCCATATTTAAGCGCATCGTCAATTCAGGCCGCTGTGGATGGTGATTTAGAAATTCTAGAATGTGGAGGCTTTCATCTTTCGGAATATCGTTAAAGGATTTTTCCGGCCGTTCTGGGGATGCGTAATCACGTCAAAATGTTCCGCAAGAAGGTGCGTTTCTTTTTTGTCTTTTTTCACTGTGGCATGAAAGGCTGCGGCAATATCATGAGTTGCGGTTTTCCCACTCAGATAATCTCTCATGCCCAAGCTTAGTTCGTTATCAGCCTTCGCCGCTAACGGAAACATGGTGCCGCAACCACCGATTTAGGCGCCTATATGAGGAGAAGATATTTTCACCGTAATGGTGCCTTAGGACGTTCCAATTTTCCTTTCGGTACCCAGAGGAAATTAAGCATCAGCGAGACGTCATGAATAGTAACAAGGCCGGGAAAGGGGCGAGTATACAGGGTAGCCTGTTGGTATTACCTGCTGCTGCGCCGCCAGTTTTGGAAGATATTCGTCGTTATCCGAACGATGGCTACGTTCAATCCGAGCAGAAGAACGGCTCCCAGGAAAAAGTAACCCTGATCTTTTTCCAGCCATCCATGCCGCGCGAGGATCCCTGCGCCGCATACGAGAAGCAGAACGACCGACATGGCGAGATAGTCACGCATGCGGCATAGGTACCCTTATGCCTTAAATAATAAACGCTGATTTTAAACGCTTATGCTCTTTTCCTGAGTCACAATCTTTGTGCAGAAACGCTGCAAATTCAGTAGTGGAAGAGCCTATCTAAAAATCCCTAATCGGCGGCAGTGTTCTGCGCCATGCTTCAGGGGAGACAATCGATAGCACATTGAGACAAAGTAGCAGTCTCACAGATCTCGTTCCCTCTATCGGCGGAGAACGGTGAACGATGCCATCGGCCAGGTTGGCGTGTCTCCCTCTGAAGATTGCGACGTCGTGTTCGCGAAGAGACCCTAAGGGGCCTCCATATGCTTTTTGCTCTCGCAACGCCTGCTCCGCGTATTGTGGATTTATCCACTGGGTGGTTGGACCTATATATGTTGTCAGGAGTCGAGTTTCCACGGAGTCCTTATGGAATTTTCGACAAGCATCATTCTCAATTCGGTCGAGCCTGACGTCAACAAGACCCCTTCGCGTGATCTGGGCATAAATGGAGACGAGCTTGGCGATGTCACCTATAAACAGGTCCCGCCCTGAACCTGAAGGCATGCCGCATTCGTCCAACTGCGTTCTAATTGCTTCTCGAACGTCAACTGGCCTCACGAGTATTCGAAAATCAGGAAGCTGAGACGGTGCAATATTTTTAAGCCATTCGGACATATCAAACGGGATTAAGCGTTGGCAAATAATCAATTCTTTTCCGGAATCTTTAATTGCGTAAAGCCCCTCCGCTGAATCGCAAATCCCAATAGGGCCATTTGGCGGAAACGTCCTATCGGCGACCGCGCGGCCGTTCATTGGATCGGTCCGAGCCTTTTGGCATTCTTCTGACCGCGTTTTAAATTGCAACAATTCAGGATTAGTTTTGTTCATCGTTCAAAATATATTTGCTCTATTGAAAATATAACTGTTATGTTATAACATACATATTTTGAGCGGTCATGGAATAAAAAATTATGAAAATCCTCACGAATGCAGCACCTGTCCTTGATCGCGTGGCTATCTCTGCCTCGACGCTCTGCGCAATACACTGTCTTTGCCTCCCTCTGATTCTGACGGCGCTACCGGCATTGGGCGTTACTTTTTTTGGGCAGGAATCATTTCATGTTGCGTTGCTCTGGCTGGTTATTCCCTTAAGTGTTGTCGCCCTCACGATGGGATGCAGTAAGCACAAAAATTGGGTGGTCGGATTGCTGGGTTTAGTCGGTCTTACTCTTCTGATCATCGCAGCAGCTTTCGGGCACGATTTATTGGGTGAACCCGGTGAGCGTATTGCAACACTTGCTGGCGCCGTATTCATCGGCGTGGGGCATTTTAGTAACTATAGACTCTGCCGACAGGCAATTTGTGACCTATAGGTTCTGGGTATGTTGTGGGGCGTATAAAAGCAGGAGGGAGTCATGCTTTCTGGCGTCTTCGAAACTGCCCTCTGTCCACCGGACATTTTTTGCTTCGGTAGCGGCGGTCTTCAAGAGCTCCTCGCCGACGTCGATTATCGAGATCTTACACCGGCGGCTGCCAACGCATCGGACATGGATCGTCCTATGCCGCGTCCGTCACCAGTCATCAGAACTGCTTTTCCTTCGAGTATGCGGTCAGTCATCCGGCGTTTTACTGAAATATACGAAGTTATCTGTCTAACGAGGCCACGCCGTCTGGTCTGATCGCCTTGGACGGTATCTGTGCCCAGGCGGTCGGTGCGCCTGCCTGCTCCAATCGTTCTAAAAGCGGCAAACTGTCATCCCACAGGGCCGCGATAAAACGCATACCGTTGGTTTTGTCAGCATCGTTTGTGCAAAGCCAAGCCGCTGGTGCTTGCATGACCTGTGGTTGGATAAGGTCCTCGCGGGGGATCCCCGTCGCTTCTGTGATCATGCGCGTATTTGCCGGGCCGCCGGGAATGAGCACATTGGCAGTCACCCCGGTTCCTTCGAGATCCTTTGCCATTATACGGGTGTTCGATTCAAGCGATGCCTTGGAAGGGCCATAGGCCCCGCAGCCCGATAGAAACATGGTATCTAGACTGGTCGTGACATTGATAATCCGACCCCAACCCTGCTCCACCATATTTGGTACGACGGCGCTTGCCATTAGTTGCGGACCAAAAGCATTGACCGTCAGCACACGAAGCCAAAGATTGTTATCGACCTCCCAGAATTTCGGACCGTCTCCTGTAATGTCGTTAGAAAAGAACTGGGGGCCCATTGCGGCATCATTAATGAGGATGTCGACACTGCCAAAAGACGAGATCGTTTCCTGAACGACCTCCGCCGCACGTTGCGTGTCGGTGACATCTGCTGCAAGAGGAAGGGCGCATCCTTGTCCGCCTGCGGCTTGTACGTCGGCGACCGCAGAGGCGAGCACGTCTTGTTCGAGATCGATCAGCGCAATTTTCGCACCTCTGGCTGCCAGCCCCTCTGCCATGGCTTTGCCAAGGCCGCGTCCGGCGCCTGTGATAAGTGCCGTCCGTCCTTCAAGGGATCTTTCTGTCAACGTTGGGCCTCCTAAATAGTCGTTGATATCAGCGTTCGATGGATTGCGGCAGAATCGCCTGCTTCCCAAGCTGTGGCCAGGCGCAAGGCGCGGAGGCTTTTTCGAGCCCCGCATCCCAGTGTCCGGCGATAAAGCGCATCCCGTTATGACCGTCGGAATCGTCGGACGCGAGCCAGACTGCCGGCGCCTGCATGTCTACCGGCTGTATGAGCGCCGCGCGCGGGATTCCCGTCGCGTCGGGGATCATGCGGGTATTGGCCGGGCCGCCCGGGATCAGCACGTTGGCGGTCACACCGGTACCCTCAAGGTCTTTTGCCATGATCACCGTGTGGGCTTCGAGCGCTGCTTTTGACGGCCCGTATGCGCCCATACCGGGTACACACATGGCATCCAGCGCCGTCGTGATATTGACGATGCGCCCCCAGCCGGCCTTCAGCATGTGCGGTACTGCCGCAGCCGCGACCAGCTGCGGTCCGGCGGCATTGATGTCCATCATCCGGATGAAAATATAGGGGTTCAGTTCCCAGAATTTGGGCGGCGCACCGTAAGGGTCTTCCGTGACGGCCTGCGGGCCGAGTGCTGCGTTGTTAAAGACGACATCGATGCGTCCGAAATTCTCCGCGGCATAATGGACGGCAGTCGCGGCGCTGTCCGGATCGCAGACATCGGCGCCGAGCGGAATAACGGAATCTGCGCCGCCGATGTCCTGAATTTCATGCGCGACCTGTTGAAGTTCTTCGCCGTCCAGATCGATGAGTGCCAGGTGTGCACCCTGTTCGGACATTGCCAACGCCATTGCCCGGCCGAGCCCACGTCCAGCACCAGTAACCAGGACAACTTTTCCCGAAAGTTTTCCGTCAGCCATTTTCATTTCCCATGTTTCTGTTACCCCGAGGGTCATCGGCAGGGCGGATCGTCTTTCCGCCGAGCTGGGGCCAGGCGATCGGATCGCCGGTAGTCTCCACGTTCTTCGCGGCATCGATTGCGGTGTCCCACAAGGCTGCGCGGAACCGCCGGTCGTTTATATGGCTGGCGTCGTCGGACAGGAGATGGAGCAGGGGTGGGACCATGACATCCGGTTGAATGAGCTCGTCGCGGTTCTCATAAACACCGGTAGCGGAAATCATTCTGGTGTCGGCCGGACCGCCGGGGATCAACACGTTACAGGTCACGCCCGTGCCGGCGACGCCGCCTGCGATCATTGTCGCCAGGGCCTCGGCGCCTGCCTTGGAAGGGCCGTATGCGCCGTTTGTATAATTGGTCATCGTATCAAGGCTGGTCGTGACATTGACGATACGCCCCCAGTCCTGGGCCAGCAGGTGCGGCATCACGGCCTGTGTCATAACGAAGTGACCGGTTGTGTTGACGTCGAGATACAGCCGCCAGTCGGCTAGGTCGATCTCCCAGATCATCTTTGCGTTGGAGCGGTCGGTATCGCGGAAGCGTTCCGGCCCCAGTCCCGCGTTATTGACCAGAATATGCACCCCGCCGAAGGCGGCTATGGTGTCTTCAACGATCCTTTTTACGTCTTCTGGATTCGAGACATCGCCCGGCGCCGCAATACAACCGTGGCCGATTTCCGTAGCGGCCTGATCGAGTACATCGTGGTCGAGTTCCACCAGCGCGACATTCGCGCCTGCATTGATTAATCCCTGAGCCATTGCCTTGCCAAGGCCGCGCCCCGCACCGGTCACGATGGCCGTTTTACCTGTCAGTGAGACCATTTTATCAGTCCTCGTAGTTATCAAAATCGACGACCAGCGGCGTCAGCTTTTCGCGATAGAAATCCGGCATTGGCGCGGATGTCCGCGTCTCCGGATCGAAGAAAACCTCGATGGTGTCCTGGGTCGCGCACAGGACGTTCGTGTCCGCGTTATACAGACGCAGATGATGACGGATCGATTTGCCACCGACATGGCTGAACCCGCCGCGGATGACGAGCAGGTCTCCGGCCTTCATTTCATGGACATAGTTGATCTTGATCTGTCCGACGACGAGGCTCGCCCCTTTTTCGTGCATTTCCTTCTGGCTGACCCCCGCGACGGTCCACAGGTGGAAACCCGCATCGTCGAAGTGATGAGCGTACCAGCGTACGTTCATGTGGCCGATATGGTCGCAGTGCCACGGAAACACGACAGCGCGATATAGCTCGTAGATATTCTCCACGTGGAATTCTCCTTCGTTTGGTCAGGTATCCAGAACGGATGCGTGGAACAATCGTTCCGGCTCGTAGGATGCGCCGATCAGTCCCTGATCCGCGCTGTAATCTATAAAATTCGCGATATTGTCGCGGTTTACGGCGAAGCCCGACGGCCAGATATCCGTGCCGAACATGTCATTCTGATGCTCCATCGCGTTTCGGGCAAAGGCGATCTCGGAATAACCCGGGTCTTCGTAATAGTCGGCAGCGATGCGCTTGGCGGAGTCCCACATTTCGATCACCGAACGGGGTAGTTCAGGGTTCTGTTCAACGATTTCGTTTCGAAATGCCATGATGTGCATGATCGGAAAGTAGCCGAGTTGATCGTAATAGCGTTTTGCTTCGGCCATCGGATCAGGAAAAAGGCGGCGAATTGTGTCGCCGGCCTCAAGCACCTCACGTGGGGGATGCGGGAAGATCATCGCATCGACCTCGCCGGATAAAAGAAGGTCTGCGCCACGTCGCCCGTCAGTTAGCCAGTCGATCTTCGTGCCTTCGGGCGGTGTCCAGGCCAGCGCTTCCTCGGCTTCCATTATCCAGTGGATATTTTCCCAGGGAACGCCGTAGAAGAATTTGAGGTCGCCTTTGACCAGCACTGACATCGTTGTCTGAAAGGCCCGCAGCGCGACCTTGCGCCCGGCCAGGTCAGCCGGGGTCTGAATCCCGGAATCGGCGCGAACGTAAATGTGGTTCTGGCTGAACAGCCGGCGCGGGAATACCGGTGTGGCGGTGAGGTCCGCACCCCGGTCGACGGCCATGATATAGGATGAAAACGATAATTCGCAGATGTCGAACTCGTTGTTTCGCAGCATGCGTTCATGCCTGTCGCGCCCATCCCGGTGGGTGTGATCGATGCCGACTTCAAGCGGTTCGATTTCGATGCCCGCTGGTGGGGTGATCGCGCCGGTAAAAAACGGTACGTGCCGATCGTAGCGTTCAAGCGCCATCGTATAAGTCGCCACGTCATCCCTCCCTTATTGTTCCACTCACTATAGCAGGGTCGGGACCGGATAGCAGGGGCGGACCGGGTCTGTCAGCCCTGCCAGTCCAGCCGGTTGCGCGCGAATTCGGGGTAGGTTTCTGAGATTTCCTCGGCAATGCGCGAATGGATCAGGGCGATCCGGTCCGGTTCGGGCGGGGCGACGGGGCCGACATCGTCCGGACAGTCGAAGTCGAACCCGGTATTATCGCGGACTTGTTCGAGCGTGGCCCCCGGTAACAGCCCATCCAGCCAGAAGCGATGACGCTCCTTGTCATACAGAAAGATGCACAGGCTGGTGATCAGCGCATGCGGTCCACCGGGGCGGTGCACCCCGGCCGGAGACCAGCCCGGTGCGCTGATAAAATCGACCTTGTCGACAAACACCCGGCGCGAATGCTCTTCGCGGAACAGGATGACCCGCGGGACGGAAAAATACAGATAGGCCGAGCCGAAACTGCCTGGAAATCGGGTGTCGGGTTCCGGGTAGGGGCCGGTGCTGACCAGGTTGATATTTGCTTCGCCGTCGATCTGACCGCCGCCGAGGAAAAATGCATCGACGCGACCCTGTCCGGCACGGTCGAACAGCTCCGGGCCACCATCGTTGAACGGATTGTGTATATTGCTGCCCAGAATACTCGCCCGCGATGCGCCACCGGTCAGCGCCTGCATCAGCAATGCGGCACTGCCCGGGATGGGAGATGCCGTGCCGACGGCGATGTTCCTGCAGCCTTGGAGCATCCGCGCGATGGCGCAGATAAGCAATTCTTCGCGGGTATATTCCCCGGTATATTCCCCGGTATATCCCATTGTATCGGTCAGGCTGCTGCCTGCTCGGCATGGACATGCTGTTTCAAATAATCGGCAAAATCTTCAGGTGATTTCGCGGCTTTCACGTAATCGCGAAGATGTTCGCTGTCGCGCCCGTAACAATTGGCAAGTGAGAGGGGCCACGCGCCGCGTTTCGCATGGGCGACGGCATCAACGTATACCGGCGGGATCGTGCCGGCCAGCATGCGGTCATCCTCCATCAGATTGCCGTCCCAGATTTCCTCGACCGTAACGAATGTACTGGCAGATGCATGGGCCAGCAGGACGCATTCGCGTTTCGGGCCGACCCAGACATTGCCGTGGCGGTCGCCATAGCGGGCGTGAAACAGCGCCACGTCCGGGCGGACCGCGGGGAGCAGAACGATCGGGTCGCCGCCACCCTCGGCAAAGGGGTTGTCGATGACTTTCCAGTCGGCCCGGTGGGCCAACACGTCGGACCCGATGATTCCGCGCAACGGCTGGAACGGGGAGCCTTTTTCCGATGCCTGTAATTCCGCATAAAGAGCCGGGCAGGTCGCGTCGCGCATAGCGATGGCGCCGTCCTGAACAGCTCTGCGGAAACACGGTGCGTAGCCAAATTCCCCCATCGAAACGCCACTGGTCTCAATCTCCGACACACAGCCGGCACCGATCAGAATGTCTGCCTGCATCGAGCTGACGGGCACGGTCAGTAGCCGCAGGTTCCGTGCGCCGCGCCGGATCAGCGCGCGCGTGACCTCCATGGCAACGCCGCCGTCTTCCTTCGGGACACCGATCAACGCGCCGTCCGGGATACGGCTGGCGATTTCGTGGGCGGAGATATAGTTTTCGGGAGTATCCATGGCGCATATTCTGCGGCGATCTTTGAAAACAGGCAAATAAAATGAATAGGGATGATCTTCTCGGGACCTGGGACCTGCAGCGTTTCTGGTTTACCGGCGATGACGGTGCCGAAATGGACCCGCTCGGGACAGCGCCAGTTGGTAATCTGATCCTCGGCGCGGATGGAAATTATGCGTTCACGATGATGCGGATCGGGCGCAGCGCGTATGCCAGCGGTGACCTGCTCGGCGGAACCCCGGATGAAAAAGGCGAGGCGGCTGACGGCTATGTATCCTTTGGCGGGGCATGGGCGTCTGACGGCGACGCAATCACGTTCGGGATTACCTACAGCCTTTTCCCCAACTGGGTCGGCGGCAAACAGGTGCGCCTCGCATCCATGATCGGCGCTGAATTACAGCTTCAGACAACCGGCCCTATTCTGCTGGCCGGTAAAATGCACCGCGGCGCTGCGCGCTGGCGGAAACGCTAGAATTCAACACATCAAATTTAAAAGAAGGAGCAAGAACGGTGAAAGCCTGGCTTATCGAAAACGACGACGGCATTGATGCCCTCAATCTGACGGACGTAGAAATCGGCGGTCCGGGCCCGGGTGAGGTGCGTGTGAAGATGATGACATCTTCGATAAACCGCCGGGATATGAATACGGTTCTGGCCCCCAGTGCGCGCAACACGCCGCTGCCGCGCATACCTAATTCCGACGGCGCAGGCGAGGTGGTCACGGTCGGTGCAAACGTCACCGAATTCAAACCGGGCGACCGCGTCGCGAGCTGCTTTTTCAAACGCTGGCAGGCGGGACGGATTTCGGCTGCCGTGATGAGAAGCGCTCTTGGCGGTGCCGAGGAGGGCATGCTGTCGGAAGAAACCATTCTGCCCGAAGCTGCGCTGGTCCATCTGCCGGACCATCTGAGCTGGGACGAGGCGGGTACGCTGACCTGCGCCGGGGTTACGGCCTGGCACGGGCTCGTCGCGCGGGGCGGGCTAAAGGCCGGGGACACCGTGCTGCTGCTCGGCACTGGCGGCGTGTCGATCTTCGCTCTGCAGTTCGCAAAGATGATGGGCGCTCGGACGATCATCACATCCAAGAGCGGCGAGAAACTGGAACGTGCGCGCGCGCTCGGTGCGGATGAGACGATCAACTATGCCGAAACACCTGACTGGGACAAAGCCGTGATGGATCTGACCGACGGGGTCGGGGTCGATCATGTGGTCGAAGTCGGCGGGGCGGGCACGATACAGAAATCCGTCAACGCGCTGGCATTCGGCGGGCATATCGCGCTGATCGGCGTGTTGACGCAGGGAGAACTGAATCCGCTCCCGCTTATGGGGAAATCAGGCCGTATCAGTGGCATTTATGTCGGCAGCCGTGAGATGTTTCAGAATATGAACGCGGCCATCGGCGCCAACAGCATGAAACCGGTCATCGACCGCACATTCGATTTTGACGATGCCCGCGCGGCCTATCACTGCATGCAAAGCGACAGTCATTTCGGCAAGATCGTCATCCGCTCCGGGGCGTGATAGAAAATCGAGAATTCATTTAGAGAAATTACCGCCGGGCAGGCGGGTAACGAAAATATCAGGGAGTTAAAAATATGGTCAAACTGGCAGATAGCGACATCAAGACGCGCGACGTTCTGGATTGGAAGGGACTGCACGTCTTCCATTTCCCCTTTTCGTCGTGTTCGCAGAAGCTGCGCATCTTTCTGGCGCTTAAGGGCGTTGAGTGGGACCCGCATCTCATCGACCTTATGGGCAACGAAAATCTTCAGGAATATTTCCTCGGCATCAATCCGCGCGGGCTTCTGCCGGTGCTGGTCCATGACGGCGACGTGCATATCGAAAGCAACGATATCCTGACCTATCTGGAAAGCGTCTATCCGGAACCGCGCCTGATCCCCGAGGGGTCGGAGAGCGAGGTCGCCGCGCTGCTGAAGCATGAAGACGAACTGCATCTTGATCTGCGGGCGCTCAGCTTCCGCTTTGTCTTTAATCCCCCGCATGCGCCGAAATCCGCGGAAGACCTTGAGGTATACGCCAATACGGGTTCAGGCACGGTGAATGGCCAGAAAGACGGTCGTGTCGGTGTCGAGATTGATTTCTGGGAAACGATCGCGTCAGAAGGCATCACCGACGAGGTTGCACAGGCCGCCGCCGCGAAGTTCCGCAAGATATTCGGCGAGCTAGACGACCGCCTCGACGGACAGGAATACCTCCTGGGCGACAGCATGAGCGTTCTGGATATTGCGTGGTTCATTTACGCCAACCGCCTGACATTGGCCGGGTATCCGATTGCGAAACACCATCCGAAGCTCGGTGCCTGGTACGCCCGGATCGAAGAGATTCCGGCGATCAAGAAAGAGATCACGCTGCCGCCGCCGGTGAAGGAAAAATTCGATGCGACCCGTGCCCAGCACGTCGCTGAGGGTGTTCACCTGGAAGCCGTCGCCGGTTTGTAGCCGGGCACGATGGCGCTTGAACTCTAACAGTTCAGGGATTCTCCCTGCTGTATGAAAGTGCGCATCGTCCTGGCCGAGAAAAACTCGGCTGGGCGGAGCACTTTTTGTGGTCTTGGCAGTTTGATCACTATCTGCCGGAATATCTCGCGCTCAACCCGCATGGTATCGTGCCGACGCTGGTCGATGATGGTCGACCGATAATTC
>MEHZ011535028.1_pt1 | contig 23148 bp, 14 predicted proteins | sample 897221 | NCBI WGS metagenome assembly MEHZ01 (sample SAMN05514161, study PRJNA337945) | marine metagenome | isolation source: marine surface water | place: Arctic Ocean | collected 2007-12-13
TGTCTAACAAATGTTAGTGTACCTGCAGTAGCTCTACTTACATATGTTCCAGGAACAGTAGCTTTGTAATTTTCATATACAATTGTTTCAGCTGGCAAGTTCCAGTTTGTATTAGCAAGTGCTATTGCTCGTTGTGTTTCATCTTTAAATCTTGTTGTAACTAACGGCATAACTGAAACAGCGTCACCGCACATCTCAATATATTCATCTATATAAAATACATTACTCTGTGCTCCAACTTTTGTTACTTTATGTATGCCATCAATGTTAGGAGTAGTAGTTGTGTTTAATAATTGTACAAAGTCTCCTACTTGTAATCCGTGTGATACGTTTGTAGTTACTTCTGCATCGTTGCCATCTAGTGTTGCTGCGCCTGCACAAATTCCACAAGCTTCTTCTTGTTCGTTAACTAGCGGAGTGCTTACATCATCTGGTGTATTACTTAATGTATACAATGGTGCGGTTCGTTGTGTAACTTGTAAAACATTCCAACCAAAGAACTTAGTTGTTACTCCGTCGGCACTTTCTATTTCATATGCACTGTCATCTGACACTAGTATATTATATAATGCATTATCTTTTGTTTGTGGTACACCGCCAAAGTCTGCAATATCAAATGTATTGACTACTCCGCCATCTGTTGCAATTTTAACTCCTGTGTTAAATCCTGCCAACGTATTAAATGTTGCATCACCTAAATCTAAACTTGTACCGGTAGAAACAATTCGTATATTATTACCAACTGTTGACATTGTTACTTCAGTATTTCCTGCCGCAACTAATGCTTTATTAATTAGTCTAACCGCTTCAGATCTAACAGTATCAATTTCAGCGGTGGCTAAATCTGCTTGGTAACCTGTTTCTAATCCCAATATTGTTCCAGCACTACCACTTATTGATAGTGTGACAAGAGGGCTTGTTAATGTTAATTTATTGCCAACGTTCGATGCTTTGATTTTCTTCAGTTGCAAAGCATCAGTTTCGTTAATTTGTGTTATAATTTCAGTAAGTGTTAGTGGTGCGTCTTCAATATCTATCTGAATTGGTACTGCGATAGTGTGTCCGCTATTTTCAAATCCTAGTGCCAAATTGCTTGCCGCTTGTGCTATTTCTAATACATCACCCACACCTCCAGCATATGCTATTTCTAATACATTACTTGCTGTAACTAGTGAAGCTGTAACATTTGTTATACCGGCTGCGTTAATAGTATCTCTAATTCCAGTTGTTGTTATACCAACTGTTACATGTGGTAATGTAACTTCAATAGCTGCGCCTGCTGCTGGTGCAATTGTAAATATTATGTCTTGTCCACTAAGTGTGTATGCTGATGTAGCTGTTCCATCAATTGTAACAGTTCCCACACTATATGTACTTGCACTTAATAATTGTGCTATTGTAAATGTATCTTCTAAATCAACTGCTGGCGCTACTCCATTATCTATACCTGTAAAGTTTTCAACTATATCACTTGGTGTTGTACCAAAGCTAATTGCTGTGTTATTGATTGTAATACCTTGTCCAGTTGCATCTGCAAATGCAACGTTACCTAAAGTTGAACGCTGTATTGCTGGGCCGTTAGTTACGTCAACGTTAGCAGTCTTACTAAAGCCAATTGGATGTCCATCAATAGTTAATGTTTTGCTTGGTAGGAGAGTAGGATTAAGAACAGACCCAGTTGCAGTTATTGGCTGATTGTACGTAGATGTTTCTTTAAATGTTACTTCAGTACCTGCTATCTTTGCTACAGTACCATAAGGGAAATCAGGTCTTGTAGATACACTTGTTTCTAATATAGTAGCGGTTGTTTCAGTTAATCCCGTAAAGTTTACAGATGTTTTCCAAAGTTGTCCGTTGTACCTTACAAACTCTCCTTTTTTATAACTTGTATAATTATTCCAAGTTGGAATATTTGCATATGTATCGGCAGTATCAAACACAGTATCTATATCGTCTGTGGTTAATATTCTATATTTTGTTTCTGTGGATAATGCTTCTCCACCTGTTAATATATCCTTCGGTGAATCGTTATAATCTAATGTGTCAAATGTAGTTGCTTTGCTATTAACAATACGAGGTGCTGTTGTATATATAACTCCATTTACTTTGGTAGCAGGATCAGCAGTTGATATACATTGCGGAGATGAACCCAAGTCACTTGGAATAATTTCAATTTCTAAAACATCTTCTAAGTCACTGTTTCCTAATTCACTTTGTCTAAACATATACTGATCATATACAGATACTTTGGTTGTATCGTTAATTATGTTTGCTCTATTAAATCTGTCTATTGCAGCGGTAGTACCGGCTTGCTTAATTGCACCTTGGTGGAATTTAGTAAGTACGTTTTTATTAAGTCCTAATCCAATATTCCATGTCTTGTCAATGTTTCCTATTGTAAGATCTTTTGACTTAGTCATCGCAACATTAAATTCATCAACGTCTGTTCTATATATGTCATCAATGCTTTGTACTGCACTGTCAAAGTTTTGTACAATGCTATTATCTTTTACTAAGTAGCCTGGTGCAGTTTTAGTTCCGTTCCAGTTGTTTGTTCGTTGTCCTCTAACTAATAATCTCTTTTGTATTTTGTTTAATACATCATTATGTATATCTACATTTAATTTTGTTTTATTTTCAAATATTAAAACATGATCGTATTCAACTACTGCACTAGTAATACTACCAATGAACTCTTGATTCTTAGTGCTTACTGAAACAACACCTTTGCTTCTATTAACACTTAGCTCGCTGTCAGTTAATGTTTTATTATAAATTGTTAAAACATCATTGCTATTATATTTTAATGTATTATATGGATATACAGAACCATACTTAGTTTTAAATGATATGTTTCTACCTATTTGTAAAATAAATGTATCAGTAGCATCGGCAGTCATTGCCCAACTAACAAAGTCACTTGCGGCACTGTCGCCGTCAAATTCTAGTTCGTATCCAAATGTTTTCATCCACTTAAAGTATCCTCTAACAAAGTTATAAGTGTCTTGCATCTTTTGTAACTCTGCTCCATACTCTAGCGTACTAGGTTGTGTTACAAAATTATTGTATCTTCTTACTGTTTGTCCACTTACTGTTATTAATTCATAATCAGTAGAATTTGAGATGTTAGGTTCAAAGAATCTAAATTCTTGTTTGTTATTGCTAAGTCCTTTAAGTTCGTATCCTGTTAATGTTTTTGTAATATAAATTGCACTAGCTGTTACTAGTCTAGTTGGTCTACCTTGATACATATCTATTTCAAAGTCTGCATTACCAAATTTAATACCACCTCTTAAACTACTCTCAGCAAAAACTTCAAGTAAATGTTTACTAGTGAATCCACATAGTTTTTCATGTAACTTAGTATCTAGATTTCTATATAATGCCGCTTGGTTTACATCGCTGTTTTGATTTCTCATTATAAAATTGTGTTGTGCTTGCGAAATACCATTAGCTACATATGGAATCTTACTTGTTGTAATTTTAAAATCAATTCCTGTTATGCTAGATGATGCACCCGAGTAAGAAACAATTGGATCACCTGTAAAGTTTAATCCTCTGTCTGTAATACTTAATGCTCCAAGTTTACCAGCTGTATTTAATTTAAAGTTTGTTTTGGCTTTTGTGCTGCCAAAGTCGTCTAGTAATATAAAGTTTTCTGATGTTGATACTGCTACAGGTTTTTGTACTTCAATTTTAGTAATACTGTTTCCATATACCTCACCTGGCATTTTATAAGACGCACTGTTTAAGAATTTGTTATCATAATAGTTTCCTTCATACCCATCTCTATGTATGCCTGGCTGAAAGAATGCACTCCACCCTCTTGTAGGATTAAGTTTAACAATTGCATCAACAGATGCCGCTTGTCCTTGTGGAGATGTTCTCCAATTATATTCTACTGGGCCCCAATCGCCAAACTTAAATGCTTGTGCTGCTTGTGCGTTTGATGGTGTTCCAATTATAACTGTTGGGTCTTCCAGTACGCCTGCTGTTGTTACTGGACTCTTGTTAGTAAAGTCCCAATGTGATCTAGCAAGTCTTGCATCATGTGTGGCTGGTAACGCTGGATTATTTACTAAGCCATTTTTTAATGCAAGTAATAACGCTGTACGTTTTGTTGCATTTGTCCAACTATAGTTTGCGTCCCACCAAGTTGGTTTAAACGAATGTCCTAGCATATGCCAAGGTGTTAAGTCTGGAGTTGCTGTTCCAAATAAATGTATGTATATACCTTTGTAGTGTCCAGGTACAACATCGCCAAAGTTAAATCCTATAGTCTGGTCACTGTAGTTCCATGTAAACTTATTAGAAGCGTCATAGTAGTTTGCTGTATTAAGAGAACTAATATTTCTTTTACTTGCATATGCATTGTAATGTGGCTCTAAGTAATTATTTAATAATTCTAATGAGTACCAAGTGCCCGATGTTTCGTTGGGTAAAAATGTTACGTAAGATGCAGCATTTGTTTTATCATATGTTGTATCTTCTTTAACTAGTCCTGCATACACACGGTTTTCTAAATCAAACAATGCGGCATTAACTGGATCAAATATACTTGCGTTATTTGGATTAGTAATATCAGCGCCTGCTTTTAATACTATCTCTGCTCCGTCATGTGTATATAATACATTGTTGACTACTTGCGGCTGTGTGCCGTATGCTAATCCTAGCTTAACTAAACTAGCAGGTATAAAACTGTTGGTATCCATTTGATTATATACTACTGTAAGTACTGGTGTAGTGTGTGTTGTATATGTTAATAGTATACTAATTGCATTACTTACTTGTGTGTAATCAATATCTTTTCTTAAAATTCTTGTGTATGGTATATTGCTACTATCTGATTCTGTTAAGTAAACATAAACATGATCCCTAGTATTAATGTCGCCATTGAATGTCCATTTAGTTTCAAATTCTTTAACTGATGTATCTGTAATACTAAACGTTTGTGTTGAGTCGTCATTGCTAAATGCCATATTAGAATCGTTATGTAAAGTAGTTGTTCTTTTATTTTTTAGAACAGCACTTAATGTAGCTTCTGTTAAATCTTTTGTAGAAGCATATACATTTATTCCGTACAATCTTTTAGCCTGTGCTTTAAATCTTTCTCTGAACGCATCCCAATCATTAGCTTGCTCAATTAATGATCCTGTAATATCTAGTTTCTCATCTGAATAGTTGATGTCATTCATTACTGCAATGTCGTTGTGCAAAAATAAAGTTCCACCTGTGTTTCTATTGTGTGTAATTGACCCATAGTTGTTTTCACCAAAAGTGTTCCCATCAAAGCCAGGTTGTGAGTTTAGTTTATCAGACCAATGTTCCACTGTTTCACTTATAGTAAATGATCTAATTATTTTATTATGTGCATTGTGTTGTGTTACTTGTGGGTAACTATGATTTTTTACATTGTTATTATTTTTATTACTGTTCCATGTAAAGTCAACTAAGTCATTTAATTTAAATGCTGTTTCGTCAATAGTAATATTATTAGAAGTTATAGTAACAATAGATTCTTTAACTTTAGTTCCATTAATCGTTACATCAAAATAATTATTATCCCATTCTTTTGAGATAGTAAACGATCCCATTCTCTGATTGCCATTTACCATAACATCGAACGTGCCGCCTACACTGTTAGCATGTGTGTCAATTTTTATAACATCGCCGAATCGTTGTATAGTTATATTAGGTACGTTTGCATGACTTGGGTTTGCTTCAATATCAATGCCGCCTGGTGCTAAAAATGTAATAGCATCTGTAGTTGAATTAATAAATTTAATTGTTTGACTGTAGCCAATATTATATAATCGAGTGTCTTCTACTTGTATTGAACTTCCGTCTGATATATTTCTTCTTGTTAATGCTAGCTTGCCATTTAGATGATGTACACAGAAACATTCTTGCGTTGGTCTCCATTTTCCATAACCAACTGGTATTACTAGAGGACTATCTGCTGTTGTAATTTTATATTGTTTAGTTTCTTTTGCACCAGCATTAATATCTGATTTATTATAAATTCCTTCTAATACATTTCTTTTCTTATACAAGTTATATCCTTGTAACTGATGATGGTAGTCTAGCTTTCCATTTTCTGCTTGGGCATGATTAGATTTATAACTTGATGTTAATATGTAATTTTCAAATTCATACTCAGCACCTTTTATGGAATCTTTAAAACTTAATTGCATTCCAAGTTCAGGATCAACTATACTTGTACTTGAGCCTTGCTTGTATCCAAATATCTTTTGTCCATTAAAGTTAGTTCCGGCTATATCGCTTAACAGCTTTCCTGTGTGATCATAAAACTTATAAAGTGGATACTGATTTATTTTTGTTTTTTGTTGTGCATATGTAAGTACACTGTTAGTATAATATACGTCTGCATTAACCCATTTTTCTAAAGAAGTATCAAGTACTGCTTTAATTGTTGCTGTATTGTTTTCTACTAATGTAATTGATGTTGCGCCTCCAGATGTTTTTGTATATACTTTTGTATCTGAATTATCTACATAAACATATGTTGCACCAACCGGTATACTTGCTACGCTATCTCCTGTCTTAAGTCCAAAACTAATTGTACCTAAGTTTTTAGGATTAACATGTCTTGCATGATCCCATAAATCTAATCTTGCTGACATTTCAATAATAGGTCTTTTTGCTTTTCTCTTATCAGTTATAATGTTGTCAAAGTTTTGAAAAGGCATAACTGTCTTTAATTTATTAATTGCACTTATGTTAACCCAATGGTTAGCTCTACTCCATGCTGTATTAAATACATCATGTTTCTCAATAACAATGTAATCTTTTAATGGTTCAACTGGTAACATCCAGTCCCACATTACAGTATCAAAACTTTCTGCTATTTTTACTTTTGCAATCTCTGATGGTGTAGCATCAGCTGCTAATGCTAGTGTGAATTTTTTATTTACTGAATCGTATGTTGCAATAACTAATGGCTTAATACTAATATTTCCTGTTACAGAATCACGCTTGGTTATCCAGATACTTTCTCTATCTGCTGCTGTTACGTCAAACCAGCCTGTGCCTCTGAACTTAACCAATATACCTTCATTGTATAATGTTTGGTTTGAAGTTAAGTCTTCAAATATAAATCCGTCAAACACTGGTAGCCTGTTTACTAAAGGATCAATGTTATTTACTGTGTCAGCGTTATATGCTGCTATCATTCCATTATAGTTTCTTTTTCCATAAGGTGAAAGCCAATATTTGTTATTAGTATTAGGTATAACTGAATGTACTTGACTAGCATCCCATATACCACTATTTGATTGTGTATGCTTTGTAAGACTATTGTATACTCTAATATCATTGCTGTCGATGTAAAGTTCAAGTCTTAGTTCGCCGTTTCCTTCGCCAGATCCTAATACAATAAATGTACTTCCTCTAACTACGGAATCGTAACCTGATCCAAGAAACTTGATTAACATATTGTTCTCTAAAACAAATGAGTTAGTATCATCAACTAATGTATATACGTTAGTATTTTTAATCTCTTCTAAAGGGTTTTTACTTGTGCCTGTATATATACTTGAGTATATTGGCAACTCTTCTACCCAGTAGTAATTATTAAAGTTAACAAACTTGTCAATACTAATTGGTGGATTATACGTAAATGCGTTAGATGTGTATGCTGAGTTATAGTTGTACTCGTTAAGATTTGCATCTAATGAATGTACTACATCATCATATGTAATTTTATTTGTTATGTTACTGCTACTATCATAAGATATAATACCTGGCTTTAATGATATTGCTGTTCTTAGTTTAACTTCTGTAACTGGTTCAATGTATGAATCGCTAGCAGGACCTTCTTTGCCATTACGACTACCTATAAAGCCATCAATTTGATCCAACGGTCCTTTTGAAACCATTTGATCTAATGTACTATCTAGCCAACTGTTATTTAAATCAGTTTGAAATATTTGTGGTAAAAATTTACTTGTCTTGATGTTTTGTACGTTTGATGAACCTGCTTTTTTCTTAGCCATTTAATTATGTTCCTGCTCTAATATTTTCGTCTGTGATAGTTTGAATAATATCAATATCGTTAACTGTTACGTCTGCAATAATAAGTTCATCCAGTTCAGGTGTAAACTCAAACAAGTCACCGAATGTTGTTCCTGTTCCTTGTGGTACAATAACAAAACTACTTAGCACACCTGCAAGTTGCTTGTGTACGTAAGCCGCTAGTTCTGTAAAGTAAAAAGTTTCACCAAAGTCCCAATTGCTTGATGCAAAAAATTCATCTATTGCTGAAACCGTTTGTGTTTTTAAATCACTGTTTGTTATGTTAGAACCTATTGTTTTAATTATTCTAAACTTTGCTTTTAAATCTGTAGAAGCTTTTGCTCCAAAAATTGGTTTATACTTAACTGGTTTAAATACTATAGTATCACTCATTGCTTTCTTTTCTCCAATTGTTGTAAACTGTGTTCCAAGTTCGTAACTAGTAGGAGGAGCAGGCATTGATGGTATAGTACCCTTGAGCCAATTCTTATAAGCAGTATCATATGATGTAGTTAATGCATACACATCTATAACATTTGTAAAACTAGGATCTACTACTTGATTATCTGCAGCAACATGATGCCAGTTGAAGTTTAAATCCCTTCTACCATAATTTGTAACTGAATTAATTGTTACTTTATTATTATTTACTGTATCAGAAAATACATCTGGGTTATCTGGTCTACTGTCAGCATTACTGTCAATTAATGATAGTCTGTAGTTGTTGTCTGTTACTGTGTCATATCCATATACATAGTAAGTTCCTATATCTATAATTTTACTGTCAACTGCACCTACAACAATAATTTTATCACGTGTTGCTTTCTTAGTATAAGAACTAATGTCAACTTCATTTTGAATGTTTCCTAGTCTTACTGTACTGCTTGTAAAGTTAAATCTTAAAGTTCTAATGTAAATATCAAATGTAGTTCCATTGTATTTAAAACACAGTGTCCAACTATCATTTGCTAAACTAAACGTAGCTGGGTATGCCGAAGTTGGAGTAATTTCGTTATTACTTTCTCCTCCAACAATATCCCAACTTTTATTCTTGTAATTATATTTTATACTAAAATCTCTTTTTGCATCAATGTATGTTTTAATAATAGACTTTTCTCTAGCAATAAATCTTCTTGCTAGTCCGGGGTATATAACAGTAATTGTTGAACCATTTAGAATATCTGTGTCTAGAACAATAGCACCTGTTCCATCTGGACGTATTCCAGTTGGAGCACCTGTTGATGTTTCCATTCCTAATCCATTTGAAAATATGTCTACTACCTTTGCCCACTTAGTTGTAGTTACATTAGGAGTTACAGTTGTATCAATATGTGTAAATTTAATTAAAGCACCAGGTGTAACATATTTCATATAGCTGTCTGCTAATTCGCCTACACGCTGAAACTGTATTGAGTCGTCTATAGTTCTATCAACATACCCAGTTAGTATTCCACTTGCTGTATTACTTGGACTGTTCCATACAAACGGTTTTGTTGCATAGTCGTCTGGTCTTAATGCTTCAAATGCTGATTTATATTTTGTATAATACAAGTTAATAAATTCGTCATTGTCTAATATATTTTTAATTTGTTTTTCAAATACTTGATTTGCAGAGTCTGTTGCATTGCTAGCAGAAGAAACTACTTTTTCTTCTTCATATATAGTAGCATCTTTACCTGTTAGATATAAATCTGTATATGTACCTGTTGGGTCTGTAAATTTTGAATACCTGCTGTGTCCACTAAATGTTCTGTTAACACTTTTAAGTTTAAGAATGCCACCTTGCTGACTAGACAACATTGTGTTATAGTCTTGAGCTGTAATCATTCTATCTTGACTAGCATAATTTCTAGGAGCATTTTCTCTAACACTATCTAGTGTCTCACTTGCGGTTGCATTAACAATTGATTGTTTTAGTTGTAACGACATCACGGCTGTGTATATGTTTCCATCTAGCCCTGTGTAAGTAATGCTTACTTTTTTATTTAATAAATCTTCTGGTCTAACAATATATGTACTATTGCTACTTGTTCTAAACCAAACTCTAATAGTATCTTTTGGAATGTTACCAAATTCTTTTGATGGGAACACAATTGAAATTCTGTTATTTGTTCTAGTCTTCACACTAAACACATCACGTACACCAGATGCTAAGTCGTTGTAAATTACATTACTGTTAATGTCTGTAACCTTAGACCATTCCTTAACAACGTTACCTGTTGAATTAATGTTTTGTACCCATATGTCTGTGTTGTTTACATTTTCTGCTAGTACGTCTAGTACTGCGTTATCAATTGGAGATGTAATAACAAAGTCTTCAAAATTTAATGTACCTTGCTTAACTCCAAAAAAGAATCCAGTATTAACACTGCTAATACCTTTACCATCATTTTTAAAATACAGTCCAACACTTCCTACTGGGTTAGGAGATTTTTCTGTAAACGCTTTGTTTACATTGTCATATTCGCTGCTGATAATTTCATAAGTAGAACTTTTACCCACTACTTTTCCTTCAACATCAAACTTAATTTGGTTAGGCGTATTGTTTATATCGTAGAATTCTGATTGTACTCCATTTATAATAGAACTTTTCTTTGGGCTACCATATTGGTTACTATTTTCTAGTGTAGCATTTAGTACAGTAATAAAATCATCTATGTTACTTACATTATCTGTAGACTCATATTTTATTTCAGTACCGCCTAAGCTAGTTCCTGCACTACCTATAACTGCTTCGTTTGTTTTAATTCCAACAACCTTCATCTCACCAAACGCTGGCACGTTACGTCTCGGTTGATATCCTAAAAATTCTGCTAGTTTAAAAACAGAATCTTGTTTTTGTGCTGTACTTAAAAAGTTATTTCTTGCACTAAGGTCTACCCTGTATGCTAAGTTATGTCCAAACTGTGCAACTACATCTAGTAGCGATACAAATTCTGCTGACTCTACCCAGTCATTATAATTTTCTGGGTATGTGTTGCGTACATAGTCAACCATTGCAGTTCTAATAGTATCATAATCAAATGCTTGAAAGTTAGCATTAACATATGATTCGTATATAACTGTATAGTCCTCTGCCGCAAAAAGTTTATTTTGTCTTGTTTTTTGTGCCATGATTAAAACTCTGCGTCCTGTTCGAATTCTCTATCGAACTTAATCTGCAAATCTGTTGCAGTTGTTGTTGGTAGGTAAGTCAGCTTTACATTAATTGTAACACTTTGCTTATCTTGATTAATTATAATAGTTGAGTCATTTACTGCAAACCTGGGGTCGTAATTTACTACTCTAAAGACTTCTTCTTTAATAGAGTCTCGAGTGTCTGCATCTAATGGTTCAAATACGTAATAAGGCAGGTCGCATCCAAAATCTGGGTCAGTCCACTTCTCGCCTTTGCGAATATTAAAGTGATTTAACAGATCACGCTTAGCCAAGTCTATATCTGTTAGACCTTTGCTTGAGTATGCTTGTGCTACAGTTGTATATCCTATTATATTATCCATACAACTATTTATGCTATAAATTATATAGGTAGTTTATGATTGCAGAATTAGTCTATCTTCTGGCCAATTTACATAATCTTGCCAAGCAATGTCTGGTATATGTAAGAAATGATACTTGTTTGAGTGTTGAATCTGATGCCAACTTGGACGAACTGGTATGCGTACTGGTTGTACTAACCTATCACTTTTCTTAAGATTACAAGGACCACATGCTGTTACACTGTTTTCCCATGTTAATCTTCCTCCCTTTGATTTAGGTATAACATGATCTAGTGTTAGATCAGCTACTACAAACTCGTTATTACAATATTGACATTTATAGTTGTCTCTGATATAAACATTTCTTCTAGTAAACTTTGCTCTACTAGGTTGCTTATGATATGTGTTTAGCATGACTATGCTAGGAAACGGAATACGTAGAGTAGCACTTCTAATGAACTCATTGTCGTAATTGCTTATTGTTCGGACCTTGCCTCCAAACAATGCCTTAACGGCTGTCTGCCAGCTAATTGTGCTTAGTGGTAGCATGCTTAACGGCTGCCCATCGGCATTTAGTAAGAGGACACTGTTATTAGTCAACGTTTATTCCTTGAATGTATATGTATTTAAAATATTTATGAAAGAGTTAACTGAGTTGTTTTGCTAGAATTCGTTTTCTGCTTTCAGTTAAATTGGGTAAGAATCGTTTTGTCTCTGCATAGTACACGTACTCGGCTTGTGACTTTTGTTCGTCAGCCAATCCCATTGTACTGTAATTTTTTAATAGTGTTTGCAATCCTTGTTCTTTAATTAATGATCTATCTTTAGTAATTCCATAGTCAGCAAGCATTAATACTTTTGCCTCTTGTTGTCTCATCAATCTATTTTCTCCAGCAAGTGTCATTGCAGTTGCTACATAATCCCATTGTCTGTTATTAATAAAGTCAGTTATTTGAAATAATCTAGCTTGTGTTCCAATTGTGTTGATTGTACCTGTGTCAAAATATAAACTTAGTAATGCATCATATTGTGATTGCGACATTGTTGGTAACTGAAGTGCTTTTTTAAATTTTCTTTCCTTGTCTTTGAATTCTTCTATCCATGTATAGTATGCTTGTTGTTCTAGCAATCCAGCTCCATGGACTAGTGTTTCGTTACTACTATGATACCCTATATAAAACTTATTGTCAACCTTTTCTTTATAACCTTGCCAACCTATATTTCTTAGTTTTAAATTAATTATTTTTGCACTTGCTTCTAAATCAGATAATGGCAAAAGATCTCTAGCCGCTATAGAATCTATAACAGAAAATAATCCATAATCAATTAGTGTCTTTGAGTTAACTTCATTGGTCATATTAAAAGTTGCCATTATGCAGTATTCCCTTTACCAGTTTCAAATGTTTCTTGTACACCTTCAGCTCCTAACCATGGATGCTTCTCTGGCACTCTACTTGCTGTACTTGTTTTTACACTTGAGTTAGCACTTTGATTTTGTACTGTTGTCTTAACTGCAGCAGTTGGTTCTGGACCATTGTAATCTACTCTTGTACCTTTGGCAATTATATTTCCTGCTACTTTTAAATTATGGTTTGCATCTGCTTGCATATTTAAATCTAATGCACTGTATACATCAATACTTCCTACACTTGTTTCTAATTTTATTCCATCTGCTCCAGAACTTTTTATGTTAACACCCATTTCTGCTTGCATGTTAATACTTCCTTTAGCATGTATATTATAGTCGCCTTCTGTGTGATAACTAATACCACCCTTGCTGTATACATCTATCTTTCCACTCTGATTCATTTCAAACCAAGAGTCTCCGTTTTGAGTTGTAACAAATATAAAATTATTTGAATCATCTATAAGTATCTGAGCTCCACCTTTGGTTCTCAATCTAATGTTTTGACTATCGCCTTTTGCATCGCCATCATCTAATGTTAGTACATGTCCACCACGTGTTGTTATACCAAACACTTTGCTTGGACTTTCACGTCTTGCACTACTCATACTATGACCTCTAACAAAATCTAAACTTAAACCTTGTTGATTTAATATAGCCATTTGGTACTCGTCTAATGGTTTTGTATCTGCATCATTTGCATCATACGGGTTTTTCTCTACCGCTGGTCCTAAACTTTTCTCACCACCTGCATAAACTGACCCACTGGCTTTGCCGCCCATCATAGCATTTCTATCTTTTGCTATTAGGCTACCTAATACTATTCCTTGCTCTTGAGAGCCTGTGTATGCTACTACAACGTTAGTTCCTATTTCTGGAGGCTGAGTCCATATACCGTAACTAAAAGGAGCCTGTGCTTCTTTAGTTTCATCGTCTCCACTGTCTTTAATGTTGTTGTGTCCACCCATTGGTGTGCATAGCAAACAAATACGATCTGCACCATCAGGGTGAGCTCCAAAGTCTGATATGTGAACTATTATTCTACCTGTACGTAAACTGTCTGCGTTATCTTTAACAACACCTATGTATACTCCACTAAGTATATTAACGTTAAATTCGCTTGACTGTTTAGCTGTATTAGATACAATGCGTCCATCATTTTTAATTAATCCTGCCATATTATGTTCCTGATAATTCTACTAATTGTGGAAGTAGTAAGAAACTATTTGTAGTAGTATCTTTAAATCCAATTAGTGTTTGTGTAAACTTTCCACCTTGGAATCTACTTTCAATTGATGTTAATTTGTATACACCAGTTGATACTAGGTCTACTGGCCCACGTCTTTGATGAGTTAATAAATCGTCTGCATTTGGATTATATTGTAAAAAAGTTATCAATGCATCTTGTGATTGATAGTCCGGTGTTGGTATTCCATCTGTACTTGGTGATAGACTTCCACCCATCCAATATGGATCACCTTTAATTTCTAAACTAAATCCATATGCATCATATTCTCTTTTTGCTAGCTTGGAAGCAGTTGCAGCAATTAATGTATCACTTCCATCTGTTTCAGCTTTTCTTTGTTCATATATTCCCAATGGCCTAAGTTCATACTTAACTAAATCCATAAAGTTTGTTGGCATTTTATCATATGCAATGTCTTCAATATAAGGTGTCACTTTAGTAGGAGTAGTTGGTGCAAACTGTTCACTCTTGTCTGCATGATAAAAGCCTGCTTGTGGAATTTGTACTTGTACATAAAGTTGTTCGATATCAATTTGATAATTTAGTACTTCGGTATTTACACCGGTGTACAAGTATTGATAATTTTTCTGTAATGGTAATCTTTTCCATTTTTGTAGTTGCCATTTCTTGTCTTGAAAATTCTTTCTATGCTTTGCAGGATCTACATTTGCAACAATATCACATCCGTGTATTTTAATTGTATATGTAATTACCATTGGAGTAACATATGCATCTCTTCCACCCGACTGTATATACTTACCCGGTCCACCTGCAGCCGTTTGGCTCGCTCTTTGGTTTTTTATATTGGCATTACTTTGCATATATTTTATAGTTGGCGTAACTACAATGTTAGGTGTTCTTCCGACTTCTTGTGCTTCTAATACATACTTAGCCCATGCTGGAACATTATCTTGTATTGAATTCATTATAAATGTACCCATGGCTGTTTGCGAGTCTAATGTTACTGCTCTAGTATCTAAGTTATCCATGTCTATAGATTTTCCACTTGCAGCAGCAGCGTCTGCAGTACTCGACCATGGTTTAACTTCTAAATTGAAATTAGGTAAGCCCTGTAGTCCTCTTATATTTGTTGTTGTTCTATCAAACACAATTTTAATTTGTTTGTCTGGTGCGACTCCAGAATCTTTTTCTGCTAGACTCAATTGATTTACTTGAGCTAAGTTATATGCTTCCTCAAGTTTTGATGCAAACGTTGAAACTTGATCAATGCCGTTTACTGTAACGTCTACAGTAGAAACAGCTTCTGTTTGTGCATGCTTGATTAATGAAAACGCAATAATATTATAACGTGTTCCTTCTGGTCCTGTAGTACTTCTAATTTGATTTAATTTAATTGGATAAAAGAACGTGCCAGGATATCTAACACTGCCACCAGTTGTAGGATCTCTACCTACATATTCTAATCTTAATACATAATTTTGTTCATGTAAACTTCCAGGTTTGCCCAATCGTATTCCTGCTTTAAGTGTTTTATCTAAGAATGTGAATCCTAATGTTTCAAATAGATCAAACTGTATAATTCCTGGAGTGGTGTTACCATGTGCTTGTCCGGGTGTAACTGTTGCTATCATTGCAAAGTTATCCATTGTATATTCTGTAGTAACGCCTTGCTGTGAAACAATCATTGCTTTGTTTGAATTAATAGCACCTGTGTCATTATTGTGTAATATGCTTGGGTCATTAAATACTTCGTCATTGACAATATATAATGTCCACAAGTATTGCGGACTATCTACTGTACTCATCCAATTAACTGATGCTCTATTTTCAAGGTCATCAACTTTATATGCTAGTTGTTTATCTGTTGCTGCTTCTGCATCAGCTGTGACGTCAACTTCTTCGGTTCCAATTAGTCCTTCGTTAAAATCTTCTGGTAACTCAGAAAAGTCCAGCTCATCTGCGTTTTTTCCATTTGCCATTGCAATGCCATCTTCAAAATGCTTATCAGTAAACACACCCATGCTTCCGCCTTCGTGTTCTGTCATCGACTTCATTAATTGCTTTGTAACTCCTGGCTGTGATTTTAAATCGCCCAAGTCTGCATCAGCTGATACACCCATGTCGTTTGCTACTTTTTGCACATATGCTTCAGTAACATTTTCGTTAGGCGGTGCCCATGTTTCTATAATTTCTCTAACAGAACCTTTACCACGCTCGTTGTATTTGTATAACTGCTTAGACATGGCTCTGGTACCATACTCGGGGCGTGAAAATGTTACAAAGCCTCCGTTTGATCCAACTTTACCTTGCCAGGCATCGGCTGTGTTTCTCATGTTGCCTGGGTTATAGTTTCTACTGTTAATGGCAGTTTTTGACATGTTACGCGAACCTTGTCGGAACTAATATAACTGTTCCAGTAGTAAAGTCCATTATGGGGTCTTCTAATTTTGATTGATTAAACAATGCAAATACCCACCATAGTTTTGCGTTACCATATAGCTCGTGTGCTAATAAGTCTGGTTTGTTATTATGTCTTATATCTATTGTATGTTGTTTAGTAGTTGTGTTTGCAATATCAATATTATCAATGTTTAACACATCTAAGTGTTGATTGTTAACAACCTCTGTGTTTCTATAAATGCTATCTGTTCTATATGCCATTAAATAAACCCTCCACCTTTTTTCACATAGCTTCCACTTGCAAAGTCCTGAATGTTAAAACTATCTTTTACCACCTTTGGCGGTAGCTGTGGAACTAATTCTATTGATAGTAATAGTAATGCTGGTATACTAGTTGTTCCACCATTCCCATCACTTACTTCTACGTAATCTGTATCTTCAGGTAACGTGTAGTTAAAACTTCTCATTACAACAGGTACTGAACTAGCATGTGCTACACCATATGCATTAAACTTTAGTATTGGCGGTGGTGTGCCTGCAGTTTCTAATCTCTGAGATCCAAAGTCGCTTTTTGTACACGTCTTTAGAAAATGTAGTGCTGCTGCTGTATATTCAGCTTCATCTTTTGTATTAGCTGCGAACATAGCTGTTACTGATATATTTGGATTTGGAGTATTCATGTAATAATTTTGTTGGTATATAGATCCTGCAACATCATATGTTCCATAAGATGTTTGATGTGAAAACTGAATAGTAGGAGTAAACGGAAATACAATCCCACCTGTTTGTTTTAACGGAGTTAATATTCCAGAGAAATCAAAAGGTTTGCCTTTCTCTTTTAATACTAAACTAGGCTTGTTGCCTTCTTTAATGCCAGCCATTACTTTAACCTATCCTTAATAAATCCAAATACCTTTGGATCAAACTTTCCAAAAAACTGTATAAATGATTTCTTTTGCTCGTCTTCTTCAGTGTCGCCTGCCATAACTTCTCTAAATGAACTTGCACTCATTCCACCCTGCATTAATGGAGCTACGTATACGTAACCTCGTTCGTTTGCAGTTGGCACTAGTTCGTCCATGTTTTCTGGCATCTTGTGTAAGAATCCTGTTCCAGTTGCAAGCCTGTCTGCGTCCTTTTCACCATACACTAATACTAATGCAGTCTTTGTAGGATCTCTACCTATTTTAGACACGTCTGGTCTGTAAGGATTGGCGTTAACAATCTTGTCACCTGGTATGTTAAACATCTTATTCATTATAGATGCCTTCTCGTCAAATGTAAATGGATCACTACTAAAATCTTTACTGCTATGTGCTTTTATAGCTTTTTGGCTAAATGTAGTGGCGATAAATACATTATCAGCACCAAACTTGGAACATAGATGTTTGTAAACATCTGAATGTCCTTGATGCATGGGTTGAAAGCGTCCACCGTAGAATACTGCGATGTTCTCTACACTTTCTTTTAAAATATGTTCAATTAGCATGATACTACTCTCCGTTCGTAGTATTTATCCTTTTTAAAAAACCGGTTGACAAGACACCGCCAGGCCATGTATAATAATGCTAACAAAGGAATATTACAATGACAACAAAGCCAAGAACGTTCTACTTAACCAATAAAGATATGTTAAGAGAGATACACAATAGCAAGATGTCCTATTGCTGGACAAGGGATGAAAACTATACTCATTACGATATTATTGTTGAAAGTTTAGACGACATTACTACAGAAATTAAAACAGAAGCTAAAGAGAACAGAGCTAAAAGATTACAGAAACTAGCACACGAAGTTGAAGTAAAGCGATGGGAACAAGGGTTAACAGGTAAGAAAACTAAACCCAGGGCTGCTGATTTTGCTGTAGATATTGAAACTATTAGCGATGATGAAATAGTTATGCGAGTTATGACGTTTAATCATATACCCGAAGAAGCAAGAAAAAACAAACCAAAGACCGTTGCAGACTTACATTCTAAGTGTAACTTTCCACCATTCAAGCACTACGCTGTGGTTGAAGGAAAACTAGAAGAAGTAGCACGTTCACATTGGAATGGCGGAAGAGACAATGGACACTTTAGCGTGACTCATGGAAAGACTAACGACAACTTAGCTCGTATGTATCTTAAACTATGTGAACGATATAGTATGCGTGGTAACTGGCGTGGTTACACATATGTAGATGAAATGCGTGGACAAGCATTGTTGCAACTTTCACAAATTGGATTACAATTTAATGAACTTAAATCACAAAATCCATTTGCATATTACACAGCCGCAATCAACAACAGTTTTACAAGAGTGTTGAACTTAGAAAAACGTAGTCAAAATATTAGAGACGATATTTTAGAAGAAGCAGGATTAAATCCTAGTAACACTAGAACATTTAATGCAGAGTGGAAAGCACACGAAGCACGTGAAGCGAAACTTAAAGCTACTAATCCTACATTGAAAGTAACAACTTATGTTGTTCCCGACAGCACAGATGTAGAAGAGTCAGATACTTAATAGGAGAACAAATGTTTTTTGATAAAGCAGTAATATTTACTGATATACACTTCGGCATGAAGAATAACAGTAGACATCACAACCAGGATTGCGAAGACTTTATTACTTGGATGATAGCTGAAGCACATAAGAGAGGCATTAAAAAATGTTTCTTTTTAGGTGATTGGCATCATAATAGAGCAAGCATTAACGTTAGCACACTTAACTATACTACTAGTAACCTACGTAAACTCAATGATAACTTTGATGAAGTTATTATGATTACAGGTAATCATGATTTGTATTATAGAGAAAAACGTGAGATTCATAGTTTGTCAATGATTCAGGACTTTCCTAAAATTAGAATGATTAACGACGAAATGTTCATAGAAGATGGCATTGCATTTATTCCATGGCTGTGTGATGACGAATGGAAAAGACTAAAAGAAGTAGAATGTAAGTATATGTTTGGTCATTTTGAACTACCAAACTTTTATATGAATGCATTGGTTCAGATGCCAGATCACGGTGGACTTAAAGCAGAAGATTTATCCAAACCAGAAAAAGTTTTTAGTGGACACTTCCATAAAAGACAACAACACGGTAATGTAATTTACCCAGGTAACTGTTTTCCACATAACTATGCTGATGCATGGGATGATGATCGAGGATGTACGTTTTTAGATTGGGATGGTACTATAGAATATCTAGCTTGGCCAGATGCTCCAAAATATAGAACACTATCACTTAGTAAACTAATAGACGACCCAGACAAGTTTCTTTCAGATAAAACGTATGCACGTGTTACACTAGACGTAGGTATTACATATGAAGAAGCAAACTTTATTAAAGAAACATTTGCTAAACAATATAATTTGCGTGAAATTGCTCTTATGCCAAGTAAAAAAGAAGAACACACACAAGACTGGAATAAGGGAGTTGATATACAAGTTGAAAACGTAGATACTATTGTATTAACACAACTAGACTCGGTGCAAAGCGATACTATTAAGAAACAAATATTAGTAGACATTTATACAGGACTAACAACTTAAACATGTTAAAAATTAAAAATATCACTGTAAAGAATTTTATGAGTGTGGGTAATGTCACACAGGCTATCCACTTTGATGTACATGGACTAACACTTGTGTTAGGTAACAACATTGATTTAGGTGGTGATGGTTCACGTAATGGTACAGGTAAAACAACTATTATTAACGCATTAAGTTATGCGTTATATGGTAATGCACTTTATAATATTAAAAAAGACAACTTAGTTAACAAAACTAATAATAAAAATATGTTAGTTACTGTTGACTTTGATAAGGATGGTATCAGTTATAGAATTGAACGTGGACGCAAAGCTAACATATTCAGGTTACTAGTTAACAACGTTGACAACAATGAAGGTGTTACAGATGAAATGCAAGGCGAAGGCAGACAAAGCCAGGCAGTAATTGAAGAAGTACTTGGCATGAGTCATACAATGTTTAAACACATTGTTGCACTTAATACATATACAGAACCATTTTTAAGTATGCGAGCAAACGATCAACGTGAAATGATTGAACAGCTATTAGGTATTACAAAGCTAAGTCAAAAAGCTGATATACTTAAAGAGATTCTTAAAAATACAAAAGATAGATCAACTGAAGAATCGTATCGTCTTAAAGGAGCACAAGAAGCCAACGATCGTATTGGGTCTACTATTAAAGACTTAGAACGTAGGCAAACGCATTGGGCTAGCAAACAAGAAGATAAGTTAAACGAATATGCTAGCGAAATTAATGCATTAGAACATATTGACATTGAAGCTGAACTTTTAGCTCATGGTGAGTTTGCTATATTTAATGAGAAGCGAACACAACGAGATACGTTAAATGCAGAAATTGCTAAACTTACTAGTGCTATTGGACGTGAACAGAAACGTTTAGATAAAGCACAAAATGACCTCAATGATACACTAGAACATAAATGTTATGCATGTGGTCAAGAGATTCATGATGATGCACATGAAAAGATTGTTGCTTCTAAAACAGATGCAGTAGCAGAAAGCCAGAAACACATTGACGATGACAATGCTACTATTAACGAATACAAACTTGCATTAAAGGAAGTTGGTGAGTTAGGTGATGCGCCACGCATTGAATACAACAGTTTAAAAGAAGCATACGAACATCAAAATAAAATAGAAGCTAACAAACGTTTACTAGAAAATGCTAACAAAGAAACTGATCCATATGAAGATCAAATTATTTCATTAAATGAAACTGGCATGCAAGAAATAGATTGGGCAGAGGTAAATAGACTTGAAGAGCTTAGAGAACATCAAGACTTTTTATTAAAACTATTAACTAATAAAGATAGTTTTATTCGTAAAAAGATTATTGAACAAAATTTGCAATTCTTAAATACACGTCTAGAATATTATATTACACGTTTGGGTTTACCACATGAAGTACAATTCCAAAGTGATCTTACTATAACTATTACACAACTAGGACAAGACTTAGACTTTGATAACTTATCCAGAGGTGAACGTAATAGATTAATACTAGGGTTAAGTTGGAGTTTCAGAGACGTGTTTGAAAGTATGAACCACCAAATTAATTTAGTCTGTATAGATGAACTAGTTGACAGTGGTATGGATACTGTAGGAGTAGAGAGTGCCCTAGGTGTTCTTAAGAAAATGGAACGTGATAGGCATAAAAACATTTTACTTATTTCACATCGTGATGAATTAGTAGGTCGTGTTAATAGTGTATTACAGGTAACAAAAGAAAATGGCTTCACTACTTTCAATACTGAAATAGAAGTGATTGATGCCTAGGATAGACTACATGTCTGATCAGAGAGAACTAGATTTGCAAAAATACAATAACGTGGAGTATGTGTTAAAACATGCTCCTAATACAATTGACCCAGTATATATAGGAATAGATACTTTAGCAAGAATTAAAAAATTAATAGAAAATGAATGGGATGAAGAAGACAACTCAGTGGACGTACAAAAATAAAGTAGTTACAGAGATTCCAGAAGGCGTTGAAGGATTTGTATATTTAATTACAAATATTACTAACAACCGCAAGTACATAGGTAAAAAGTTAGCAAGGTTTAAAACAACTAAACCACCGCTTAAAGGTAGAAAGAATAAAAGAAGAGGTACTAAAGAAAGTGATTGGGCAACCTATTGGGGTTCGTCAGATCATTTAAATGCTGATATATTAAAACTAGGAGAAGATAAGTTCACTAAAGAGATCTTACATTATTGTCCTAGTAGAGGCGTATTAAGTTACCTAGAAGCTAAAGAACAATTTGATCGTAGAGTATTAGAATCCGATGAATACTACAACGGTATTATTAACGTAAGAGTGGGAAGCTCAAAAATTCTGACAGAACATCTAAAGAATGGTTGACATCTTATGTACGTTATGTTATAGTTACTTTAAGAAATGCGGTTTTATCCGTGTTATAAGCTAATAATTAAAGTATAACATAATTAGTAGTAACACTTCCCAAAAACAGACACCAAGTCAAGCAATTACTGGCAAAAACAACTCAATACTAATATAGGCACAAGGCTCCGTTTGGTCGGCATAAGTCGACTCACCTTGAGGTTACGTGTACTCACGTGGCTAGATACTGGTGTGCCAACAATGTCAATACACTGATTTGACAAATCAAAATGATCAAGCTCTACGAACGCTCGTAACTTGAGGATAGTCCAAAAGTCGATACTATGGCTCCGGATGTTTCTGCGTTAATAAAGCAGTATGTAATAAGGGTACAGCATAACCGCCCTTCCTAGGTGTTAAACTAGGTTTACTATAGTACTTGTGGGTGGACTTCTATGTGAAGTTTTTTTTACACTTGGCCCTTAGTAGGCTAAGTGTGAATAAAATATCTTGTGAAGTAACCATATATAAATAAACATATAGTAAGATATAAAAAAATTGTTAATGTCTATACAGTTAAACACTTTAACTTAGCGTAAGCAATAAGCAGTGAATAAAGCGTTAGCTTTATGATACTGATGATGTCGTAAGACATCAAGAACACTTAAGAACATTAACTGAGAATGAAATATAATATAAATGAACTACTCTGAATTTATTGCCAAGTTCCTTGATTG
>MEHZ011487556.1_pt1 | contig 23132 bp, 25 predicted proteins | sample 897221 | NCBI WGS metagenome assembly MEHZ01 (sample SAMN05514161, study PRJNA337945) | marine metagenome | isolation source: marine surface water | place: Arctic Ocean | collected 2007-12-13
TTATTAATGGTTTTTCGAATAATTCTATCATTATCGGCCTAATCATATTTATCGTATAATCCGTATTCTTTTAAATTTTATACTATAAAATCTTGACTAATTTTTGAATATTAACCATAGGAATTATATTCGGATAATTATGTCAGAAGTATATGGAACTATCAATGGTGGGAGCTTACTTTGGTATGATAATGGTCTTAATTGCTTTTTCTAGTGAAAGCAGGGGATTAATTTCTAGTCGATCAAATATATACTTGATACTAATGGCCATAGGCGAAGGATTGCTAACATTTAGGGCGTACATAACTTCTGAATGGCCATTTGCAGTTTTAGGTGGGATATGGGCAATATTTGCTGTATATGCGATTTTAAATCCACCAACTGAATAATCATTTTTCTCTTTTTCATATCCAAATATCATAATATAAGAATAAATATGAAATTAATATGGCAGGTATTGCACTATATAGTGTCGCTAATATTGCCATTCTTGGCGTTAAGGCTATTGCTGGAAAGAGTGCATCGCCGTCATTTGATATTGCATTACCTATTAAAGCAGCTAAAGGAATCACGCCATTAAGATACAGTGTCGTAACTAATATTTGTGGTCCACAGCCAGGAATAAATCCAATAATTATAGCAATAATGGGTATATATATTAGATTTGCATCTGATATTGAGGTTAGGTCTAATCCAAATAGAATAAAGGAATATTCATACATTAGATATGCCACAATTACCCAAACTGTAACGAATGATGTCTCCTCAGTTGATCTTGTAAATGGATGATCATCGAAAGAACTTACCGCATTAATTGGTGAAATGGACCATATGATGATGGAGAACAACGCACCGACGACTCCAAAAAATAAAATAATATTCGAATTAGGAAATGTAATTTGCATTAGTTGTAGGCAGCCCAAAATTAGCCCAGGAAATGCTAGCATGATATAAAAAAAATCTCTATTTCGTAACTTACCTATATAATTTATTTTTATCTCATTAACTTCTGAATTATATAACTCACCAGGATGAAATCTATCTACCATCCATCCAGTCAATATGGCGGCTGTAGTAGAAATAATCATAACTTTAAGGTATGTTACTGGTTCTTTTGCCAATAATAGGAATGCGGCGTCACCCATTGTTGAAATTAAAGCAGCAACCATTGCACCCAATCTAATATTCCCCTTAGCAAATGCAGTAATTGCGATTACTGCACCGCCACATCCGGGCATTGCACCCAATAATGATGCCGTAGGAACTTGCCATACACCTCCATTATTCATAAATTTACCAACATCGATATTCAAGTAATGCTCAAAACCAAAGAATAGTAATAGTGTAAATGCTACAAAAACCGACACTTGAGTATATGCATCAAATATAGATATTCTAGTTATTTCTCCTAATTCTCCTGGGAATATGGTTAATATTAATAATAATATTAATGTAAATATTCGAAAATATCTAACATCATAGAATATATTGTATTCAGTAGCATTATTGCTGGAATCAGATAATGACATTTAATCACTCTATAGACACATATACTAGTTTACTTATTTTAGATGATATTTCAATTATTGAATTATTAATCTCTACTACCAAGCTATCATCAAAATTATTTTTAGATTTAATATATATTTCTTCTCCGAGATTAATTCCATTATTTTTTAACCATAATAAAATTTCTGAATCTTCATCGGGGACTTGCCTTATTTTTGATATAGAATTTATTGGGCAATCAAATAATACAATATCTTCATTTGTGAAAATTTCACCATTTGGACCTGGTATCGGATGCCCGTGAGGGTCACGGACAGGGTTGTCCAAGTATTCTGCAATTGAATTTTCAAGATCTTTGGATAATGCGTGCTCTAATCTTTCGGCTTCTACATGTAAATTCTCATTGCTTAATCCTAAAGTTTTTGATAAGAACGTTTCCAATAATCTATGTCTTCGTACTACTGATAACGCTTGTTTAAGCCCAATTTCTGTTAATGAAGCACCTTTGTAAGGTTTATGATGGACCAGTCCATTTTCACTTAATTTAAGTATCATTTTTGTAGTTGATGCTGGAGTTACTTCCAAATGATTGGCTAATTCCAAAGTTCCGATATTAGATGATCCTAACTTCCACATAGCCTTGAGGTAATCCTCCCTCGCAATGGATGTCATAACGGTATGTTAGCGGTGGCTAATATAAAGTTTAGCCACGGCTAATTATTATTATTATATTAAGATTATAATTAAACACTCCTTAATATATTGACGAGTGGAGCACACCATATGCAATTAGCCTGTAACATAGATGCTAAAGGAAAATTATTTCGATTAATCATTGGTATACTATCCTGCTCATTTGGAATTACACTATTTATTTTAATTAATACGAATGTAGTAACATCTTCTGTATACTTACTGCCGGCTTTGGGTAGCATATTCGGAGGTCTTTTTGCCGTTTGGGAAGCCAGAGCTGGATGGTGCATAGTGAGATCACTAGGAATAAAAACTCCTATATGATATTATGATAGATATATCTTTTAGATATTATGTAATCCGTGATATATGGATGGGTTTGATCTAATTACTGCCTTGTGTATGGGAATAGGCCTGTCTGCGGCCGCTGGTTTTCGAGTATTTCTCCCTCCATTTATGTTATCTATATTGATGAGAACTAGTTTAATAGAGGTTAATTTAGATGGTACTGAGTTTGAATTTTTTGATTCAAATATCTCTATTTTTTTATTAGGTATAGCGACAACTTCAGAATTTTTTGGATATTATGTACCTTGGATTGATAATTTATTGGACACAATTGCAAGCCCTGCATCCGTATTTGCTGGATTTTTGATGACAATGATGGTTCTAGAAGGTAATACGGACCCTATATTCCAATGGGTACTAGCAATAATTGCTGGAGGGGGCGTATCAGGTGTGATTCAAGGAACAACTGTAGTTACAAGAGCAGCATCAACTTTCATGACTGCTGGTTTGGGAAATCCTGTCATAGCCACAGGAGAAAATTTCGCAACCGTAATTTTAACAATACTAGCATTACTATTTCCAATCATAGCATGTTTGATAGTAATTATATTAATTTACTACGGATTGAATAAATTAATAACTAATAAAAAGGAAAAAAAACCTATAATTAATTAAAATTTAAGTAATTATTCTGATTCATTATCAAATCTAATCTTTGCTAGTGCCCTCATATCTTCATGATGGTCACCTTCAATTATTGCTTCTTGATCGGACTCATCTACTATTTCTACTCCCAGTAATGTTTCTATAATATCTTCCATTGTTAATATTCCTGAGGTGCCTCCAAATTCATCTTTAACTATCAAAATTTGAACTTTATTTTCTAATAATATATCTAATGCTTTATCTACTGATTCATCTAAAGTACATGACCTAATTTCCCTTGATATCTCTTTCATAGTGATGTGATGATCATCATTAGCAGCGCTTCTTAATATTTCATTTCTTAATACGAATCCCTGTACATCATCTATACTTTCGCCTGTCATTGGCATGCGTCCATTTATCATGATAGGCATCCTTTCCAATATGTCATTTACAGTTTCATTATATGAAACGGTATTCATAACAACTCTAGGCGTCATAACAGTACTAACTTCCATTTCCCTTAGTTTCAATAAGTTATGAATTACCTTTTCTTCATCTTCCTCGATAACATCCGACTCTTCTGCCATGTCGGCCATAACTGAAAGTTCTGTACGTGTAACGGTTTCAGACTGAACATCTGGTAAAAATCCTCTAATGATTTCTATGGGTTTAATTATGAATACTAGTATGAACATCATCACATTAAGTACATTGTATGAAGGTACAGTCAACTTCCTCCAATAAAGTGCACCGATGGTTTTCGGTAATATCTCACTTAATAATAATATAGCCAACGTTAGAATTGCTGCTGTTGCCGCCACTACATATTCTCCAGTTGCGATTTTTTCTACTTCTGAGCCTACCCCCAATGCTCCAACTGTGTGAGCGATAGTATTCAATGTCAGTATTGCTGTTAGAGGCCTTTCTGGATCTTCTTTGTATTCGGCCCATCTTTTGCTAACTTTTGGATGAGTGTCCTTTATCGCTATAATATGGCTATGACTGGTAGATAACAATACTGCCTCCAATATACTGCATAAGAATGATGCACCTAAAGCCAAAGATGAATATAAAATAATTAATGTATAATCAGCCAATTTAGTTGCCTCTAGATGACCATTTTAATGATTTTAAAATAGAAATTTCATTGTTCACGATACCGGCTCCAGTGCTATCGAACCGAACATGACATAAATATCTAACTTTAGGATATGATAATAATAGGGTATGGGAAGCATGGAGAGGGTATCAATATTTATGGCTTGGCCATACGCAAATGGCCCGCTTCACTTGGGTCATGTAGCGGGCAACTGCTTACCCGCAGATATCCAATATAAATATGAAAGATCCAAGGGTCGAAAAGTGTTGATGTGTAGTGGATCAGATGAACATGGCACACCAATAACTGTTACTGCGGAACAAGAAAATATAACTCCTCAAGAAGTAGTAGATAGGTTTCACGAAATTAATCTCAAAGCACTTGTAGATTTAGGATGTTCATGGGATAGAAATGTAGATCCAAGAGGAATAGAATATGGAGGTACATTGTATAACCGAACAACAGATACAAGGCATAAAGAAATAGTTAAAGAGGTGTTTTCATTACTTCATGCACAAGGATATCTACAAGAATCAATAATGCAACAATATTGTTCTATAAACGATGATGGGTCCATTAAATTCCTTCCTGATAGATATGTAGAAGGCTCATGCCCCAGATGTGAGGCTGATGGTGCTAGAGGAGATCAATGTGATGACTGTGGTGCTACGTTTGAAAATAATGAATTAATTAATCCACGATCAAAATTAGATCCAAATGTGAAGATTGAAATAAAAGATACAGAACACTTATTTTTTAGGTTAGAATTATTTCAAAAACAATTGGAAAAATTTGCATTAGATAATAATAAATTATGGAAACCTAATGTTAGGTCTATGACCAAAAATTGGCTAGATATGGGTTTACGCCCTCGCGCAGTTACAAGAGATATTGAATGGGGTATTAAATTACCAATGATTGGTAAAAAATGGGAGAATAAAAGAATTTACGTTTGGTTTGAAGCTGTACAGGGATATTATTCATGCCCCAGAATTTGGGCAGAAAGATATGCAAATCCTAATAATCATCATATGGGCGATGATGCATGGAAATATTGGTTAAACCATGATGAGGAATCCAAATCCAAATCAATATATTTCATGGGTAAAGATAATATTCCATTTCATACCATAATATGGCCTGCTATTCAAATGGGAATTAACGCCGCTACAAATAATGTAGAAATTTCTAATTTACAATCTAATGGAGATTTAATGTTAGCTACGAATGTTCCAGCAAATGAATACTTAATGCTCCAAGGTGGTCAATTTAGTAAAAGTCGTAAACATGGAGTATGGCTACCAGAATTTTTGGAACAATATCAGGCAGATACATTGAGATATTATTTATCAATCAATATGCCTGAGGGCCATGATACGGATTTTAGATGGGATGAATATGTTGATAGAGTCAACAATGAATTGATTGGTAATTATGGCAATTATGTAAATAGAGTATTGACTTTGGCTCATAGATTAGATCCTGATGTCAAATCTAACCCGTTATCAGAATTTGATAATCCGTTATATTTCGATAACTTAACAATAGAAATTAATGAATTATTACGTAATGCTTCGGAATCTTTAGAAAAACATCGTTTTAAAGAAGCTTTAAGGCATATAATGAATATCTCTCAAAAAGGAAATGTCTTATTACAACAAAGTGAACCATGGAAACATCTCAAACATTCAGATCATGAAGATAGAGCCTTATCTCTATCTGGTCTAGCCTATGCATGGAAAATTATGAGAGGGTTAGCAATAGTTACAAGGCCATTTATGCCATTTCAATCAGAACAGTTGTGGGAAATGATGGGAGAAAATGAGGATATTGATGACGCTTTATGGGATGATGCATTTAATTTTGATAAAGGCATGTCATGGACTTCGAATAAGCCTAAACCCCTTTTTAAGAAGTTAGATTTAGAAGAAATCATACAAAGAGAAGAATCAATAGCCATTAATTTTGATAGTAATGATGAAGACGTAAGTACTACTGCGAATATCAAGGAGAGTGATTATATTAATTTTGAAGATTTTATGAAAGTCGAAATGAGGACTGGAAAGATAATAAAAGTAGAAGAACATCCCAATGCAGATAAATTATGGGTAGTAACATTGCAGGATTCTCCTACTACGACACGTACGATATGTGCCGGATTAAAGGGGATTTATGATCAACAAAAATTAGAAGGAATGGATGTAGTATATGTTGCTAATTTAGAACCAAGAAAATTAAGAGGAATAATGTCAGAAGGAATGTTATTAGCTGCTGATGATGATCAAGGAAATGTAAAATTACTTACGCCTGAAGGCGAAATAACTACAGGGTCATTGATCCGGTAATTTAGGTTTATCGAAATAATCCCATTGAATATTTATTAATTCTGTGTTCGAATTTGCGTTAGCATAAGCTTCTAATGGTTCTTTATTTAATTTGAAAAATTGTGAGCCAAATCTAAAAGGTTCCAAAATTTTTCTTGCTTGTTCGGGTTTACCTAAAATATACAAAGACACAGCAAAAGCTTCGACTGTTGATAATCTTCCAGGTTTCCCCCAGGAAACTTCGTTTGCTGCTAATACAATTGGTAGGGTTTTCCCCTGAAGTTTAGTTTTATTTTTTATAAATTCTAACGAACTATCAATCTGTTTCCAAGAACAATCTAATGCTACAATTGATGCACCTAAATTTAGTATTTTTTTATCATCCGGACCCAGTATAGATTCACTATGGGGATTTAATAAAAAGCCACGTTTTGGAGAATTTTTGACATTATTATGTAATTTTGCAGAATAAAATTTAGCCATTTTTCTCGCTGTGCATTTTTTTGGATCATCTTGATCTAAATGAATTATATGTAATGGAACATCTTCCATAATATCATTCTCTTATTTTCTTCCTTGCACCGGATCTAGTAACTCCTAATTTCCTCATTTTCTTCTTAGGTGTTTTAGATTTAGGTGTTGCAGTTACATCAGATATATTAGCATCGGCCATTGTCATTTCATTATCTTCTTTAGTTTTAACAATTCGTTCATTTTGAGGAGTTATACCTTCATAGAGTATAATATCTAGTGCTTTAGCTAATTTTTTAATGACAGAATCCGTAACTCTGTTACCATTCTCAATTTTTTGAATTATATTTACTCTCTCGTTAATCTTCTTAGCTAAATCTTCTTGGCTAAGATTTTGAGTTTCCCTCTCTTCACGGATTTTTATATGGAAGTTCGGAATTAATTCTTCTTTTTCGGAACCAACTAACCTTTGATTATTTATTACTGTGTTTTGAGTAGAATTACCTTCAAATTTATCAGTTATATTATGAATCGTCGTTAATCCTAAAGAATCAATACACCTAGTACAACAATCTACTATAGTTGACGATGCTCTTGTTCTCTTAGTAGTTACTTTCTCCATTCCACACAGTTCGCAAGTTCCCATGAAGAAGCCAAGGGGCTCTAACACATCATTCCTTCGTAGATATCTTAAACTGCAGACGTCTAGAATAAATATGTCAAGCAAGGTGAATAAATCTCCAAATAAAAAAATCAACATTCATAATACAGAAGATTTTTCTAATTCCTTCAATAACTTACAAGATAAATTTACCGATCTCTCCGAAACCGCACAGCAACTTTTAACTGATAAATTATTTTTAGAAAATGAATGTTCTAGATTAAAAAAAAGAGCTAATAGATTAGATGAGGAACTTAGTAACTTACGTTCACCCCCATTTGTTATTGGCCATATTCAAGATAGAATGAATGATAATGCAATTGTACGAAGTTCTAATGGTACAGTTTTCCTCGTGAGTGTCAATTCCTTTATAGATCAAACTAAGTTAGTACCAGGGGCTAGAGTGGCATTAAACCAAGATAATTTGTCAGTTATTGATGTTTTGGACAATGCTTGGGACCCTTTAGTATCTAGTGCTGAAATTATTGAGTCACCTAATGTTAGTTTCTCAGATATTGGAGGTTTGGAAGAACAAATTAAGCAAATAAGACAAGCAATTGAGTTACCTATTGAAAATCCTGAAGCATTCCTAAAGTTTGGGATAGAATCTCCTAAAGGTATTCTTCTTGCAGGTCCACCTGGAACTGGTAAGACATTGCTTGCAAAAGCAGTTGCTACATCAACCAAAGCTACATTTCTTGGAATTGTTGGTTCAGAATTAGCACAAAAGTATATCGGAGAAGGTGGGAGAATGGTTAGAGAATTATTTGATTTAGCAAGCAAGAAAGCACCATCAATTATTTTTATAGATGAAATAGATTCTATCGGATCAAAAAGATTAGATTCTACAACATCAGGTGATAGGGAAGTTCAACGTACTCTTATGCAGTTACTAGCAGAAATGGATGGTTTTGATTCAGTTAAAGATGTAAAAATTATTGCTGCGACTAACAGGCCAGAACTTCTTGATGCAGCATTATTACGTTCAGGTAGATTTGATAGAGTTGTAAACCTTCCATTACCTCAAAAAGAGGCTAGAGTAAGTATTTTAAAGGTTCACACTAAGAACACCCCATTATCTAAGAACGTAGATATAAATTATTTAAGTAATAAAACTGATGGATTTAGTGGTGCGGAATTAAAATCATTAGTAGTAGAAGCAGCAATAAATGCCATATCAGAAAATAGAAATTCTGTAACTAAAATCGACTTTGTAAAATCAATAGAAATAATAAACAAAAAGAAAAATGATAGTCCGATCAATAATACTCAAAATTCATACAGTTGATGATAATCCTCTTGATATGAAGGTCGGTGCGAATGACATGGATGAAGTATTAGTAGAATGTGTGCCAAATTTTAGTGAAGGCAGAGATACTGAAATTATTGATAAAATAACAAATTGTATATTATCTGTAAGCGGAGTCTCACTACTGGATGTTGATATGGGATATGACTTCAATAGAACAGTAATTACAATTGTTGGTGAACCAGAAGCGGTATTAAAAGCAGCAATTGATAGTTCTAAAATGGCATATAGATTAATAGATATGGAGAATCATACAGGAGAGCATTCTAGAATGGGGGCAGTTGATGTAGTTCCATTTATACCATTATCAAATGCATCACTAGATTTATGTACAGAATTGGCTGAAAGATATGCAAAGGAAATAAGTTCCTCTTGTGGCATACCAATTTACCTATATGGGCATGCTGCAAGGTCTAAAGATAGAGTAAGTTTACCTAATATCAGAAGAGGAGAGTACGAAGGAATTGAAAACAAAATCGTATTAAGTCAATGGCAACCTGACTATGGACCATCGATTTTTATACCAAAATCAGGAGTAACTGCTACGGGCTCACGTAACATGTTAATTGCATATAACGTCAATCTTAATACATCTGACAAATTATTAGCAAATAAAATATCAGGAATCATTAGAACCAGTGGTATATTGAGAAAAGATAGTAATGGGTCAAAGATATTAGATGAAAATGGTAAACCGACAAGGACAATAGGAAAATTTCCTTCTTTACAAGCAGCCGGTTGGATGTATGATGAAAATACTGCACAAGTATCTATGAATCTATTAGACTATAATATAACAGGTTTATATGAAGTTACAGAGTCTATTAAAATTGAAGCTAACAAAATAGGTCTTGACGTCATAAGTTCTGAACTTGTAGGATTAGTCCCATTAAAAGCATTTATTAATGCAGGAAAACTATACGAAAAGAATTTTGAATCATTAAGTGATATAGAATTAGTTGATGCTGCTATAACTGGCTTAAAACTAGACATTATAGGAGAGTTCTTACCAGTAGATAATATAATTGAATGGTCAATGCGGAAGGGAGTTAAATAAATATGAATGATGGTTATACTTCCATATTAAGAAGCATATCCTCCAAGTCTCCGACACCTGGCGGAGGGGCAGTAGCGGCCCTAACTCTAGGTCATTCTTATTCCTTAATTTCCATGGTTGCAAGATTGACATTGGCTAGGGAAAAGTGGATTGACGGCCATGAAATATCTAATAAATTATTATCAATATGTGAACCAGGTATAAACGAATCTATGGCATTGGCACAGAATGATTGTGACGCATTTGATAATGTCATGAAAGCATATAAATTATCTAAAAATAGTAATGAAGATATAGTAATTAGAAAAGAAATGATATTAAAATCTTCTCTAGAAGCTACTAATGCTCCATATCAAATTGCATTAGCAGCAATGAATTTATTTCCCTTGTTACCTGAATTAGCAAAAAATGGAAATGTGAATGCTTTAACTGATTTAGCATCTGCATCAGAATTACTATATTCATCTATTTATATAGCATCATTAAATGTAAAAATAAATATTGATTCCATAACAGAACAAGAAGGTATGAAATTTCTTAATGAGATTAATCATATTTTAGATAAAAGTAAAAATCTTAATGAAAATATTCAAAAAATCATATTTAAAAGATTGGAGTGGCATTAATTGTTATTTATAGAAGATATTACCATAGGCGTACCGGAGTTTTTACCAGATTTATCACCTATCGATTATTCAGTAGATCATGCGCCAAAACGTCCTATAAATTTAACAATTGAAGAAAAAAACTTAGCAATAAGGAACTCATTAAGATATTTTCCGAAAAAATGGCATAATCAATTATCAAAAGAATTTGCAAAGGAATTAGAAGATTACGGTCATATCTACATGTATAGGTTTAGACCAAATTATGACATGTATTCTAGACCAATTTCTGAATATCCCTCAAAATCAATACAAGCCGCTTCAATCATGTTAATGATTCAAAATAATTTAGATCCAAATGTAGCTCAATATCCTCATGAATTAATTACTTATGGAGGTAATGGGTCAGTATTCCAAAACTGGATACAATATAGGTTGACTATGTACTACTTATCAAAAATGAATAATGAACAAACTCTGGTGATATATTCTGGCCATCCAATGGGCCTATTTCCTTCAGATATTAATTCACCCAGAGTGGTAATTACAAACGGAATGGTAGTACCGAACTATTCCAAGCAAATCGATTTCGACAAAATGAGTGCAATGGGCGTATCTCAATATGGTCAAATGACGGCTGGGTCTTATATGTATATTGGACCACAAGGAATAGTGCATGGTACCGCCATTACAATATTGAATGCAGCTAGGAAGCATCTAAATATCGGCCCTGATAATGACCTCGGCGGCACATTATTTGTTACTTCAGGTTTAGGAGGAATGTCGGGAGCACAGGCTAAAGCCGCTGTAATAACGGGTGCTATTTGCGTAATAGCAGAATGTAATCCTCATGCCGCATTGAAGAGACATGAACAAGGATGGTTGAATGAAATTTTTTATGATCTTGATTTACTCTCAACCAGAATTACTGAAGCTAAAAATAACAAAGAAGCTGTTTCACTAGGTTTTGTAGGAAATATAGTTGATTTATTAGAATATTTTGTTAGCAATCAAATATATCCCGATTTAGGTAGTGACCAAACCAGCCTGCACAATCCTTGGTCTGGAGGATATATGCCTGTAGGAATAAATTATGAAGAGGGTTTAAGATTAATTTCTGATGAACCATTAAAATTTAAAAATAAGGTTATTGACTCTTTAAAAAGACATGCAAATGCAGTGAATAAGTTATGCGAAAATGGAATGTTCTTCTGGGATTATGGTAATGCATTTTTGTTAGAAGCTAGTCGTGCTGGTGCAGATATTATGAATAATAATAGATTTAAATTTCCATCTTATGTAGAAGATATAATGGGCCCTATGTGTTTTGATTTTGGATTTGGACCGTTTAGATGGGTTTGTACATCCGGCAAAGATTCGGATTTAAAAATTACAGATGAAATAGCATTAAGAGTATTAACGGAATTATCTAAAACAAGTCCAAAAGAAATTAAATTACAGTATAAAGATAATATTGAATGGATAAAAGATGCAGATAGTCATAATTTAGTAGTTGGTAGTAAAGCTAGAATATTATATGCAGACGAAGTAGGGAGGCGTATGATAGCATTAGAATTTAATAAATCAATTAGAGAAGGAGTATTGACTGCTCCAATAGTCTTAGGCAGGGATCATCATGATGTTAGTGGGACTGACAGCCCATATAGAGAAACAGCCAATATCAAAGATGGTTCAATGTTTACAGCAGATATGTCTGTTCAAAATTTCGTGGGAGATGGGTTCAGGGGAGCAACGTGGATTAGTCTACATAATGGCGGAGGTGTAGGCTGGGGAGAAGTAATAAATGGTGGTTTTGGAATGTTAATAGATGGTTCAGAACAGTCTGATAAAAATATTAATTCAATGATATCTTGGGATGTTAACAACGGGATAGCAAGGCGTGCATGGGCAAGAAATTCTGGGGCAAAATTCGCCATAAGTAGAGCAATGGAAAGAGATGAAAACCTTGAAATTACAATCTCCAACATTGTTGACGATGAAATTCTAGACTTTTTAGGTTGATGCCTCGATGAGTATATCTGTAAGATGCGGTTGGCTAACAATATGTCTAACTTAATCATAGACGGATATACTCTTAAAATTGAAGATATTGTTAATTTAACTAATAATAATTTAATAGTTAAATTATCTAAAAAATCGATAACCAAGATTATCAGGTCAAGGGAAGTTGTAGAAAAAATTATTTCAAATAATCATGTAGTTTATGGCATCAATACGGGCTTTGGATCTTTGTCTTCAGTAACAATTGACGCTGATAAGTTAGGAGATTTACAATCCAATCTCATACGTAGCCATGCTTGTGGTGTAGGTGAAAAAATGGAAAATGGCCATGTTTTAATGATGATGTTGGTACGTGCTAATTCACTAGCCAAAGGATATTCAGGTACGAGGATTGAAGTCATTGAATTATTATTATCAATGATAAATAATAAGATATCGCCAATCATTCCAAGAATAGGTTCTCTTGGAGCATCCGGTGATTTAGCACCATTATCTCATCTGGCGTTGGCCATGATGGGTGAAGGTAAATGCAATATAATGAAAAATGGTAAATGGGTGGAAATGGAGGCATTAGAATCTTTAAAAGAATGTGGTTTAGAACCAATAGAATTGCAGGCTAAAGAGGGGCTTTCCCTGATTAATGGAACTAGTCAAATGTGCACATATTTGTCTATTGCAGTAACCAATATGGATCATTTAATTTTAACTGCTGACGCTGCTATTGCATGTTCTTTAGAAGCCATCAAAGGTTCTCATGCACCTTTTGATTCTAGAATTCATGAAGTTAGGCCCCATTTTGGGCAATTAATATCAGCCGCTAGAATTTTGGAGTTTGTATCAAATTCTGAAATTAATAAATCTCATGAAAATTGTGATAGAGTTCAAGATGCGTATTCATTCCGATGCTCACCACAAGTTCATGGACCTATTATAGAAAGTATAAGAGAAGCAAAACGAATGTTAGAGATTGAAATTAACAGTGCGACAGATAATCCATTAGTTTTCTCCGATTCTGAATCCTGGGAAGTAATAAGTGGAGGCAACTTCCATGGTCAAAATTTATCGCTTATAAGTGATTATTTGGCAATTGGGTGTCATGAATTAGCCTCAATTTCAGAAAGAAGAACAAATCAAATATTAGATCCAAAGTGGAGTGGACAAAAGGCATTTTTAACAAACGAAGAAGGATTGGAAAGTGGATTAATGATAGTTCAATATGTATCTGCAGCATTGATTTCCGAAATGAAAATATTATCAAATCCAGCTTCTATAGGCAACATTCCAGTAAGTAATGGCAAAGAAGATCACGTATCAATGGGGGCAACTGGCGCACATAGAACTTTTATAATGACGAAATATCTATCCCAAGTATTGGCGAATGAATTAATATGTTCTAGTGAGGCAATGAATAGAATTGAAGAAAATCCAGGCATAGGAGTTATGAAAATTCATAATTGGATGAAAATACTGGTGGAACCTTTGGTTGAAGATAGGTCAATGACAGAAGATTGTGAAAGAGTGTCTAATGCTCTATTAAATGGTGAGTTATCTAACCTTTTTAGGTGAAAGTTATGCAAGAAAGATTACATATGAAATTACATCCCGGGCTAAATCCTCCTCCATTTAGTGCACAAGTTGTAGAAATAAATGAAAACAACATTATGTTATCTGAAAGTTATTGTTTTCCCCGAGGGGGTGGGCAACCAGGAGATATTGGAATATTTATTGGCGATAATTTTCAAAGTAATTTTATGGAAACATTACCGGGTGACCTTATTCAACATCCAGTTTCAAATTCAGATTTATTTGTTGTAGATGACATCATATCTTGTGAAATTGACAGCATATCCAGAAACAAGAATACAAAGTTACATACTACGCAACATATTGTATCTGCATTGGCTAATGATATATTTGAAGCCGAAACTGTGGGAAATCAAATAAGTCAGGAACATACAAGGTTAGATCTATTATTTCCTGATAGGGATCAATTTAATGCAGAGGACTTAGAAACAAGTTTCAATGAAATTATAAAAACTAATGCTTCAGTAAATATTTACAAGTGGGACAGAGAGAAGATAAAATCCCATGAGAAGATGAGGCATACTAATTTTTTAGACAGAATACCAAGTTCTGTAAAGAAATTGAGAGTTGTCGAGATAGAAGGAATCGATTTATGTCCTTGCGGAGGGACGCATGTAGACAACATTGGATTGTTAGATAATCTAAAGATTAAAAATGTTAAATCTAAAGGTGCTGGAAAATTAAGAATTACTTATTGATGAAATATTGTTTTAATAGGTTTGAACCTAATGGTGGGCTCGGCAGGAATTGAACCTGCGATCTCCACCATGTCAAGGTGGCGTCATAACCCCTAGACCACGAGCCCTAGGTAAACCGTGCGGGATTGACATTCCAAATGAAGGATTCTGTATTAATACAGTATTCATGATATAATTTTTGATATCCTGCCATTGCAATCTTTTTCCATACAATATCCAGAAGCTCTGGTTCTACCATTTTTCATGGTTATCATCTGTACGTTGGACATAATTCCATATGTTTTACATTTAAGGCAAAAACCATTTATGATCATTTCATTTATCGGATAACGTCATTAATTTTTAACCCTACCATAGGGCATATATGCCAACTTTTACTAATTACCTAAGAAAACGTTGTACTGCGACGATATTTTGTTAATCATGCCAATTTTAAATTCTGATAACCATGATTATCAGCCCTACGGTAATTCTAATTTATTGTAGATTTTTGATTTATTATTAGGATATATTTTAAAAATATAATTAAATCAAAATGTAATATAGTATACCTAGTTACAAACTTATTAATAATTAATGATAGTTCTAAATGACATAATTAGAATTTACAATACTTCCATTAATCATAGTCTTTCTAATAGGATTCATCCCGGGTGTCTGGCACCAACCTGAAACATAATTAGACCATAAGAAATTGATATCAGCTGGAGCGCCAACAGTAAGACAACCAGTTGTTAAATTATCCAATATCGTTGTTGCTGGATTTCTAGTGGCTGCAATCAAACTAATAGTTGGATCGATGCTTAATCTGTGAGATAACAAACTACCAACAAATGGCAAAGACAAAGATGGGCAGTTCGGATTGAAATCAGATGCTATGGAAAAACTCCAGCCCTCATCAATACATTTGGAGATTGGTAAGGAAATAGGTTTCCCCAGAATATATGGAGTACCTGGCAAGAATGTTTGCATTGTACCATTAGAACTAGCGAAAGATCTAGAGTCATCACTAGAATATGCCACATGATCTCCGCTTACAGAACCTAATTCTGTAGCTAACCTTAATCCGTCCGAGTCTATAAATTCATCAACATGCAACCTAGGTATTAGACCGAGTTTTTTTGATTCATTAACTATAAGTTCGGTTTCTTCAGAGGTATACCAACCAGGTTCACAGAATACATCAACATATTTAGCTAGATTACCCTCTACTATAGCGGGAAGTTGGATATTGATTAACTCATCAACATAGTCAGACCTGAGTAGATCGTCCGGAAAATCGTGAGCACCTAACCAGGTTGGAATAATTTTACAATTACTATTTTTGGAAACTGCATCAATAGCTTTTAATGAATTGATTTCTGTCGTATAATTTAATCCATAACCACTTTTAGCCTCAAGAGTAGTAGTACCTAATGATATAGCAATATTTGCACGCCTTAGAGAATTATCAATTAAAGATTTCAAAGATTCGTCTCTTGTTGCATTAACAGTTTTCTTAATGCCACCACCTAATCTAGAAATATCTGAATATGATTTACCATTTTGTCTTAACGATAATTCATTGGATCTGTCTCCAGACCAAACAAGATGAGAATGAGAATCTACAAAGCCAGGTGTTAATGCAGATTGAAAGGCATCTATTACATTATATTCATCAGTTTGAATATCTCCATCTTGAAACCAAGGTATAAATTCGTTTATGATTTCTTCATTACTGCTAATTCTAGATATTATGCCGTTTTCAATTATAATTGCATATCCAGGACCATATATTAAATTGTCAAAATCTGTCATTTCGACTCCAGAAAGAGGCTTAGATATATCACCAGATGAGAGATGAGCAATTTCACCACAGTTGACAATGATTGTCTTCACGTTTACAGGAAGGAGTTAGACTTCAAAGGGATACCTCTGTCGGGATTCATGGGCGGAGTAGTACTTGGCATAGAAAGTACTGCCCACACATTATCATTTGGAATGGTAGATTTAGATGGAAATGTGTCGGATTCGTATTCAAATTTATTTAGACCAAAGGAAGGGGGCATTCATCCTAGGGAAGCTGCGGATCATCATTGCTCCCAAGTATCTAATTTGTTAAATCAGGTTACAAAATCTGAAATGTTTAAAGAAAATAACATAGAAGCAATAGCATTTAGTCAGGGACCAGGATTAGGTCCATGTCTTAGAGTAGGCGCTAGTGTAGCAAGAACATTATCAAAATCCTGGAATATCCCATTAATTGGTGTTAATCATTGCATAGCACATATAGAGATTGGAAGAAATCAAACGGGATGCATTGATCCAGTTCTGTTGTATGTAAGTGGCGGTAATACTCAAGTTATTGCCAAATCAAGAGATAAATATAGAGTAATGGGAGAAACTTTGGATATAGGAATAGGCAATATGTTAGATAAATTTGCTAGAAATCAAGGATTGTCATTTCCGGGTGGCCCTAAAATAGAAGAGTTAGCGAGTAAATTTACAGATATTTCAGATTATGAAAATAAATTAATTGACCTCCCATATGGTGTTCAAGGAATGGATATGGGTTTTTCTGGGATGTTGACAGCTGCTCACCGAAGAGTATTGTCAGGAGATTCCTTAGAATCAGTTTCTTGGTCTTTACAAGAACATGCATTCGCATCATGCATAGAAGTGGCGGAAAGAGCGATGGCACATACCGGTAAAACAGAATTATTACTAGGCGGAGGAGTAGCATGTAATTCTAGAATTAGGGAAATGGCCCAAATTATGTGCGAGGAGCGAGGAGGCACTGCGTACTGGCCTCAAAAAAAGTTCTGTATAGATAATGGGACAATGATTGCAGAATTAGGGCGATTGCTTCATAATGTGGGTTTCAAGACCTTTTTAGAAGATAGCTCAATTAATCCTATGTTGAGAACAGACCATACCAAGGTTATATGGGATTGAGAAGGCTTATCAAACCCCCTTTAGTCGAAAGAATGGAGATCGATTAAACAGTGCAGCGTAGAAGGAGACCAAAGGTCGAACCTCGAAATGTATTTGGCGGAAATCTACCACCAAGACCAGTAAAAAAAGTATCTATAGATCGTAATAAAAGTGTTACTAAAGCACCGATAGTCCCAGATAAAAATCACATACCCAAACCAGTTAGAAAGATTATACCACTGCCAAATACTAAGATACAACATCCAATAAAAAATATTGAACAAGAAATTGCAACTGAACAACAAAATATTCCAATTATAGATTCCAAGGAAGAATCTATCGAAGATAATATTGTGATAAATGATGATATTACAGAAGATGAATTAGTCATAGAACAACAAATCCTAGGGCATGCACCAAAGAAGGGAATAGGATTAAAGAAGAAAAATACCACTCTGACTCCTGAAGTTGAAATTCAACCAAGTACAAAAGCTATGGAATTAATAGAAAAAAGTAGAATAAGAGCTAATGTGATATCAACAACTAAGGACACTGCCGCCAAATTAAAGGCTAAACCAGCGGCTGTGATTAGAAAACCCAGGCCACGATCTAGACAAAAAAATTATCAACCTGCTACCAGACTAAAAAGACTAGATAGGAGCAAACACATGGAATATAAGTATGAAATGCGTAGTTTGTTAGTAAAAATAAACGTAGCAGAAGAGTATAGATCTAATATGCTAGCTAGCATATGGGCTAAAGGTGAGAGGCAATCAATTCAACAGTCGAGAGAATACATTAGTGAAAAGTTAGACGAGGGAATAATAGATGAATCTCAACACAAATCATTATCTAAAATTATAGATAATTACACAACAAGAAGGTGAATAAAATGAAGGTAGAAAATAATAAAATAGTAACGGTACATTATACAGGAACATTTCCGGAATCAGATGAAGTTTTTGATTCCAGTAAAGATAAAGATCCGATGTCCTTTTTAGTAGGACACAAAAATATGATTGAAGGATTTGAAAGAGAATTGATGGGAGCAGAAACCGATGAAACAAGGGAGTTCACATTAACGCCAGAAGATGCGTATGGAAATAGAAATGAAGAAGCAATTCAAGAAATGCCTAGAGATCAATTTCCTGAAGAACTAGAAATTGGAATGATGTTTCAGGCTCAAAGTGAAAATGGACCAATGCAATTTACAATAAATGAAGTTTTAGAAGACGTCGTAAAAATAGATTTTAATCATCCCATGGCAGGAAAGATATTGAAATTCAGTGTGACGGTTATAGAAATAAGGGATGCTAGTGAAGAAGAATTGACACACGGACATGCTCACGGTGCCCATGGACACCATCACTAATCGCATTGTTCATGTTACCTAACCGTCCCGGAGACATATGGGAGACCCCAATCCTCCGGGATTACCACCTTATTCTAATGGTATTTACAAAGAGATGTATAAGAAAAAAATATGGACTATGCGTCAATATGCTGGATTCTCGACTGCAAAGGAAACAAATATTAGATTTAAAGAATTATTAAATAAAGGGCAAACAGGATTATCAGTAGCATTTGATTTACCGACGCAATTGGGTCTAGATTCTGATGATGATATGTCATTAGGTGAAGTGGGAAAGGTTGGAGTCCCAATAGATTCGATTAATGATATGAGGGAATTATTTAAGGATATAGATTTATCTAAAGTGTCAACTTCAATGACAATAAATGCCCCAGCAACTACATTATTAGCTTTATATGTGGCTTTAGCAGATGAAAATAGTATTCCCAGAAGTGATTTAACTGGCACAGTCCAAAATGATATTTTAAAAGAATATATAGCAAGAGGATTGTACGTTTATCCTCCAAAACATTCTATGAGGTTAACTACAGATTTAATGGAATGGTGCCAGAACAATGCACCGAAATGGAATACTGTATCAGTTAGTGGATATCACCTTAGAGAGGCTGGATGTACTGCAAGTGAAGAATTAGCATTTTCATTATCAAATGCTAGTTATTATGTAAATTCTGCTATAGAGAGAGGATTGAATATAGACGATTTTGCACCTAGGATTTCATTCTTTTTTGGTTGTCATAATAACTTTGTAGAGGAAATTTGTAAATTTCGCGCTGCAAGGATAATGTGGTATGAAATGATGAAAAAACACAATCCAAAAAATCCTAAATCATCTATGTTAAGATTTCATACTCAGACTGCGGGCGTAACATTAACTGCACAACAACCTATGGTGAACACGATAAGAGTAGCTTATCAAGCATTAGCAGCAGTATTAGGCGGGACTCAGTCATTGCACACAAATAGTTATGATGAGGCAATAGGATTACCTACTCAAGATGCTGTAACAATGGCATTAAGAACACAACAAGTAATAGCGTCAGAAACCAGCATTATAGATTATCCTGATTTATTTAGTGGTTCAATTTTAATTGAAAAATTGACATCTGAACTAATCTCAGAAGCAAATAAAATTGTGGATACGATAGAAAAAAATGGAGGAGCGATGAAATGTATTTCTGCTGGGATACAACAACGTATGATTCATGAGAGTGCGTGGAACCATCTTGAAAGTGTAGAGTCAGGAAGTACGAAAGTTGTAGGAGTAAATGAACATATAATGGAAGAGGAGGATCCGATTGAAGCCCTTATGATAGATGAAGATTCTAGCATAAGGCAATTAAATTCATTAAAAAAGTATAAAAATAATCGAGATATGAATGATATTAATTTTTCGCTTGAGAATTTAAAATCTGTATGTATGACAAATGAAAATATAATGGAATCTTTAATATCTGCCATTAAAGCAGGTTCCACCGTAGGAGAGGTAAATGCCGTTATGATAGAAGTTTTTGGAACGTGGATCGCTCCAAGTGGTGTTTAGATGAATAATATAAATATAGATCATATTGGCATAGCAACCGAATCAATTGAAATATCAAAAACATTTTGGAATCTAATAGGTTTTAAGGATTCAACAAATCACATAGTAGAACATCAAGGCGTTAAGGTACAATATTTAACAGGTGAAAATGGGGCCAAATTAGAGTTACTAGAACCATTATTTTCGGAATCGCCAGTTGGAAAATTTATTACTAAGAATGGTCCAGGAATTCAACAATTAGCAGTAACAGTTAGTGATATTGCTGGTCTTATTAATAAATTAAAAGAACATGATGTAATTATAATTAATGAAGTCCCGACTAAAGGAGCTGATGGAAGATTAATATCATTCATTCATCCTAAATCTACTGGTGGTGTTTTAGTAGAGTTAATTCAAGAATGAATTCCAAATAATCAAAAGCAATTATAATTGGGGGTTGATTATGAAGACCATACTTGAGAGGTTCGAAGATATAAATTTATTACAAGTAAATGTACTTAATTTAGAAGTTAATTTCTTAAAAAATTCTTTAGAAATTTTGAGAGTTACGAATCGTATATCTAATGATGCATTCTTAGATGCCGGGATCATCCAAGGTGGTTTGTCATTAATATCAAACTTACTGGAACAGGGTGTTTCTATTGATGAAGCTAATTTACAATTATCCAGACTAAAAATAAAATCAAATTCACTTATGAAAACATATCCAGAGTTAGATGATTTATTAGAAAGTATGAGATAATATTACTAGAGTAATACCGCAGTAATATTTATTTGGTATTCACCTGCGGATAGAAGATGTGCCTAAGATAAGTCTGGACATGCCTGAAGAGATTTTAAATGATTTAAAATTACATATTGGGGACTCTAAAAAATTTATTTCTGTAGCAGATGCAGTACGTTCCGCATGTAGAAAGATGCTAGATCAATTAGATATTATAGACAAAAATCATGGTAGGTGATGATAGAGTGAATAAAATTCCAAATAAAGATGATGCAAGAACAGCTATTGACACATTAGTGAGATATATAGAAAATATTCAAGGAGACTTAAGGGAAGGTCTAATTGATACACCAAATAGGGTAATAGAATCATATGAAGAATTATATTCCGGATATGCTATCAGTTCGGAAGAAATCCTAGACTCTACTTTTAATGCTGAGGGATATGATGGCATTGTTCTTTTGAAGGATATTGAATTTCATTCAACATGTGAGCATCATATGCTCCCATTTAGTGGTTTTGCCCATATTGCATATATACCAATTGATAATATAGTTGGAATAAGTAAACTTGCTAGATTAGTCGAAAAACATGCTAAACAATTACAAAATCAAGAAAGGATTACTAAAAATATTGCTTTTGATTTAATAAAATACCTAAAACCATTGGGTGCAGCTGTAATTATAGAAGCATCTCATGGATGTATGAAGTGTAGAGGAATAAAAAAGCAAAGTAGCATAATGACAACGTCCGCCATGAAAGGTGTATTTTTTGACAAACCGGAAGCGAGAACTGAATTAATGCAATTAATATCATTAAATAAATAGGGGTAATATTTTGATAAAATATCCTATAGTTGAAATTTTTTATTCAATACAAGGAGAGGGTTTTCACATGGGTAAACCCCATGTTTTTGTCAGGTTTGGAAATTGTAATTTGAGGTGTGAATGGTGCGATACTAATTTTCTTGTTTTTGATGAATTATATTTAAATGATATTATTCAGAAAATACTATCATTCAGGTGTAATAGAGTTGTATTTACAGGAGGAGAGCCCTGTTTACAAGATCTTGATACAATAGGAAATGAATTAAAGAAATATGATATTAATCTATCAGTCGAAACTAATGGTACTATTGCAGTTCCAGAAATCATTGATTGGATTTGTGTTTCTCCTAAAGATCAACTATATCCAAATAGTATAATAAAACAAAGATTTGGAGATGAATTAAAAATTGTTTATTGTGGGCAAGATTTAAAAATTTATGATGAATTAAAACATGGATTTGACCACTTATTCTTACAACCTTGTTATTTCGAGAATGAGAGTGTAGAATGGAATGGGAAAAATTTTGTTGAAACTGAAAATATTGTAAAAGTAAATAATGAATGGAGACTTTCATTACAGACACATAAATGGCTAGGTGTAGATTGATGAAAGCTGTAATTGCATTCAGTGGGGGCATGGATTCCACTGCCCTACTGTTAAATATGCTAAATAAAAAATATAATGTAACATGTATTTCTTTTGATTATGGTCAAAAACATAAAATAGAATTAGATAGAGCTAAGTCAAATATAACATATCTAAATTCTATAGGACACATCATAGATCA
>MEHZ011528835.1_pt1 | contig 23087 bp, 20 predicted proteins | sample 897221 | NCBI WGS metagenome assembly MEHZ01 (sample SAMN05514161, study PRJNA337945) | marine metagenome | isolation source: marine surface water | place: Arctic Ocean | collected 2007-12-13
CCGTGGGAGTTGGCCGACGAGGTCACCATGAAGCCATCGCAGTACTTCGACCGCAATTTCTGGGTGACCTTCGAAGACGACGCGCAAGGCATCGCCACCCGTCACGACATTGGGATTGGCAATCTGGTGTGGGGTAACGACTATCCGCACCACGACTCGATCTGGCCGAATTCCATGAAGACCTTGGACGATGTGCTCGCCGGGGTGCCCGACCATGAACGTCAGGCCATGGTCTGGGACAACGTCATGGACCTCTACAGCATCGATCAAACCAAGCTGTAGACGGCGTTACTCAAGCACCAGCCGGTTTGCAGCGAGGATGCCAGACAGATTGATCCAGTCATCGGTCCAGTAGATGCCCTTGTCGATGTTGATCTTCGCGTCTTCAGGATTGCCGAACGACTCGGCGACGTGGTCGAGAACGACATCGAGCGGTGCTTCGATGTTGATCACGACTGAACCACAGAGGGGCGGGAAGCTCTCGGCGAGCGCAGAACACAGTTGTGACACCGTGCCATCGCTATAGAAGAAGCCGCCAAAGCTGACCCGCAACGGCGCGTCAGGATCATTCGGATCCGAGAGTGACACCGCGATCGGCAACTCTGGCGCTGCGCCAGCGCCGGCGTCATCGGCACAATCAGCGTCTCCGGCCAAACAACTGACCGATGCCAGCCCGCTTATGGCTGCCAGGTCGCCGTCGTCGGAACCACCGCAACTGACCGCCAAAAGACAGAACAAAATGGCCGTCGCCACCACTCGTTTCATGTTGGTGACTGTAGGACAGTCTTGCGTCCAGGCGGGGGCGGTCCGCCAGAAGGTGGTGTTACCAATAGCTGCTGTGTCGCCTTAACCCTGGGCTAAAGCCAGGGCTTCGGCCACAGCGTGATGCACCTGACCATGGTGATCCAGGTTGCTTTGACGGTCGGTCGAAGCGAGGAACACCCGAACGCTCGACGGCGCTGGCAGCGGATCGACAAAGTCCTCGACAGCCAGTCCATGTGAGCCGACGAGCGCTGCCAGATCGGTGCCGTGTGGTGTACCAAACAACGCTTCGTAGTCGGCAGTATCGAGTAGCCGATGTTGGGGAAGGAACGAGAAGATCCCACCACCGTCGTTGTTTGTCACAACAATGGTCAGGTCTGCTGTTCGCCGTTGTAAGGCAATCAGTGTCGACGAGTCATGCAGAAATGCGACATCGCCGATCAGACATACGGTTGGCTGGCCGGCCAGGGCCACGCCGAGAGCGGTTGCCACCACGCCATCGATACCGTTCGCGCCCCGGTTCGCGATGACCGTGATGTCATCGCGGTTCGGCCCAAACCATTCGACATCGCGCACTGGCATCGACGAGGAAAGCACAAGCGCGCCGCCGCTGGGCACCGCTCGGACACAGGCTTGGGCAATCGCGATTTCGCTTGGTTGGGATCCGTTGGCGACCAGACTGTCGATGGTCACAGCCGCAATGCGGTCAGCATCTGACCAGCTCGTGAGCCATGCGGTATCGGCTGCGGGTCCAGTTAAACGATCTGCGAGTTCAGCGATGACACCCGGCTCATCGAACTGGATGCTCGCGATTGATTCGGGATCGATGCTGCGGCCATGGGGTCGACTCGACAGCACTGTGGTGCCCGCTGCAGCCGAAGCACTGAGCCACTGCGAGAGTGACTTGCTGGCAACGATCTCGCCGATGCGCAGCACGACGTTAGGACGGTGCGAGGAGGTGAATTCCGGCGACCGCAAGAGCGAATCAAAGCAGCGGACCACGACTGTAGATCTGGGGCTACGACAGCCTGAACGATGGTCAGCCAGCACAGGCCAACCGAGCTGTTCAGCAAGCTTCAGGATGGTTGCTGGGTCTGTTTGGCTGCGCCCGGCGACGATCACCCCGGTGGTCAGTGAAAGGCGCTCTTGTAGATCGTCGATAGTCGCAGTGCCGGCAGTTGCAGATGCGATTGGTTCGTTCGCCTCGATGGGTTCGGGCAGCGTGCCTGGCGTGCCTGTGAGGGGATCACGAAAGCTCAGGTTTGCGTGGACAGGCCCCGGGATAGGTCGCGTGGCAGAGTTCCAGAGTCGACGAGCCAATGGTCGCCACATTGTTGGATCAAGATCTTCGGCAACGCCAGGTTCCACGAAATCTCGCACGTGCGTGCCGTACAAGTGGGTTTGGTCGATTGTCTGGGGTGCGCCTCGACCCCACAACTCGGGCGGCCGGTCGGCGGTGACGACGATGAGAGGGACCGCTGACGCGTCGGCCTCGATGACGGCGGCGTAGAAATGTGCACCGGCGGTGCCACTGCTGCACAGCACGAGGGCCGGGCGCTGGGTTGCCAGCCCATGACCTAGTGCCGCGAACGCAGCTGAACGTTCGTCATGAAAGACCTGTACGGCGATGCCTCGATGCGCGACGAGCGCGAGAGCCATCGGTGTTGACCTGGACCCGGGAGCGATGAAGGCTGCTCTGAGGCCGTCGACCCAGAGTTGGTCACACAGCGTTGCGCTATATGTCGCGTTCGCCGTTTTCGGCGCGTGATTCACCCAGCCACTGTACGACGGCAGGTCTGGCCATATAGGGTCGATATCGGAATCTTTATCTGACAACGAGCATCATCGAGGGCGATGACAGCCACATTTTTTCAAAACGACCACTCCCAAGTTGTCGGCGGCAGCCGTTGATGTTGGCAACTCAGTGGCTGGGGCCATCAACGAACTCTCCTCGACTCGCGCTGGCGCACGGGTTTACGCAGAACGCTCGCTGTTGGGGTCGCTTTGCCGAACTCTGTTCGAATGACTTTGATGTCATTGCGATGGATGCGCCCGGCCACGGTCAGAGCGGTTATGACAATGCAGACCTGAGTACGGCCGGGCGGCTGCTTGTTAATGCTGGCGGGCCCGCTCACTACGTGGGCTACTCAATGGGTGGGCGCATGCTGCTGCACGAAGCGCTCAACGCGCGGGTCGCTGAGATGCGCTCGTTGATTCTGATCGGCGCAACGCCTGGCATCGAATCTGGCGCCGAACGGACGAAACGACAGGTGGTCGACGCTCGTCGAGCTGCGCGGATCCTAGAGATCGGCACGCCAGCGTTTGTAACCGAATGGCTGAAACAACCCATGTTTGCGCACCTTTCCGATGAACAATCTGCGAAATTTCAGCGCTTCGAGAATTCAGCTGAAGGGCTGGCGAGGTCGCTGCAATATTGTGGAGCCGCCGCCCAAGAGCCGCTATGGGATCGTCTCGGCACGTTGCGCATGCCCGTATTGATTATCGCTGGCACGAACGATGAGAAGTACACGGCGATTGGAGAACGAATGGCGGCAGCGATTGGCTCAAATGCCCGCTTTGTGAACATTGAAGGCGGGCATGCCGTCCACCTTGAAAACCCAGTGATGACCGCAGCGGTGGTGGCCTCGTGGGGCAGCCAACTGGGCGGCTGATCAATCTACCTGCTACTTCAGGCGCAGAAACCCTGGGATCAGACTAGGCGTTCCATCTGACTGGCGGCGATGGTTGTGTCGCGCACGGTGTAGCGGTCGAGGAGGTTAGCGACGGGCTCGCCAGCGATCCCAGGCTGCGTAGGTGCAGGGATCATGCCATTACGCATGGAAATGTCTTGGAAGGGGTCGTCCTCGAGCCAACGACTCGCTGGTGATAGATCGCCGGTCAACGTGAAAGCTGGTAATGGCGCGAGTGCTGCCAGGACATGGCGGCCAAGGCCACTCTCGAGCATGCCGCCGATGATCGCGTGCATGCCAGCGACCTGGATCCGATCTAAGACGTCGAGCGCGACGCGAATTCCGCCAAGCTTTGAGGGCTTGAGGACAACCGCAGTCGCTGCTCGATGAGTGGCGAGCGTGTCGATATCGAGTGGAGACTGCACCGCCTCGTCGGCGGCTACGGCAAGATCGGTATCGGCAACGAGTCGGGCAGCAGCTTGAAGGTTATCGGCAGCGAATGGCTGCTCGACAACTCGTACGCCCAAGTCGCGAAGGCGTACGAGCGAAGCCATGTCCCGGTCTTGAAGCGATCCGTTCGCGTCGACGTGTAGCTCGAGCTCAGGGAACGAAGCCCGTATAGCCTGGATAGGAACAACGATCTTGCCCGGTGCAATTTTGATCTTGATCCGCCCGTATCCCTGTGCGGCGAGCACTTCGATTTCGTCGAGCATCGTTGGCAGAGGAGCGAGTCCAACAACAGCTCCAGCTGTTGAAGATAAGCCCGTCGTGCCGAGCCGGTCACTGAGCGACTGGCCGGCCTGCTTCAGTTCCGCGTCCAGCATGGCCATTTCGATGGCGGCTGATGCCATGGGTGCTGTTGCCGGGTCGAGTGGGCCGCCACCTCGGATCAGGTCGAACGCGCCCTCGGCCCACTCGGTGGTGTAGCCGGGCTCGTTCAAGGCGCTGCATTCACCCCACCCGACGACCTGGCTCAGGTCATTATCTACATGTAGCCCGACCAGCGTGAGCATGCGGAACGATTCGGTGGGCACGCCGTGGGCTGCAGCAAGTGAGCTTCGCGTCGGGAGTTTCAGCAAACGCAGGGTGAGATGGGTGGGAGAGGACACTAGGTAGGAAGCTAATAGGTCGAGGCTGGTTTCGCTGGTTGAAACGACTGCTCGGACGGGGTCAGACCGGGTCAGGCCGAGCGTGGAATTCAGATAATCATCGAGCGGGTACCGAAGGTCGCTGCCGCTCATGTCGTGTCACTGCAGCTAGGTGTTTCGAAAGGCGGCTCGGTCCGCCAGAGATGACCCAGAGGCATACCAACCCACTGAACTCCACGACGTGCACTGCCTCAGATAGCAGGTTGGCTTGGCCGTTCAGAAGGTCGGCAGCGGCGGCCATGGCCATGAGCGCAGCAGTAGTACAGGTGATCGGTACAAGCCCGATAGCACGGTATGGCTTAGCTGCGACGGCGAGCATGCCGATACCAAGCGCCGTTCCAAAGATTCCGTCATGGCGACTGAGGTGGGCCGCTGCGCCGCCATCAGGCGACACGATCGATGCCATGTTCAGCACAACGAGGGTGCCGCCAATCACGAACAGCACCCAGCGCAGTGCAGAGACACCCGCCATTGAACCAACGAGGTTGACGGCAGGCTCAACGTTGGCGGGCGCCGGCGCGACAGCTCGCATACGCAGTGCTCGCCGAAGTGCAAACGCGTCTTCTTGATATGTCGTGCAGGATTGGCAGGTTCGGGTGTGAACGTCGACCAGGGTGTCGTCGCCTGGGTCGAGTTCCCCGTCGATTCGGGCCGAGATCAGATCTCGGGCTTGGTCGCACGTCACGTGTGTCACATTAAGAATGGTCGTTGTTCCCTGCGAATTGGTTCCCAGCGATGCCACACTGAAGGAGTGAATGAACTGGATGAGCTCGCTCTGGCGGCCCGAGATGGCAATCGTTTTGCTCTCGACGCGTTCACGGGCAAGACGTTGCCTGCTGTTCAGAGTCTGTGTCGTCACCTTGGTGATCCCGATACAGCTGACGATCTCGTGCAAGAGACCTATGCACGCATGATGCGGGCGTTGCCGAATTTTCGGGGCGACGGTTCATCACGATCTTGGCTCCTGCGTATTGCCCGCAACACGTGCGCCGATGCGACTCGCGTCCGTAAACGCCGACGTACTCGCGATTCCTTCGCTGAGCTACCCGATGTTGCCGATGGCCCAGCTTCTGGTTGGACCGAGGTCACCTCGGTGCTCCAAGCATTGAGCCCCGAACGACGTCAAGCCTTCGTGCTTACTCAGATCTTGGACCTGCCCTATCAGGATGCCGCTGAGATCTTGGATTGCCCTATCGGCACAGTTCGATCTCGTGTCGCTAGGGCTCGCGAGGACCTACTGGCAACCGAACTGCGTTCTGTCCGTACTGCGTAAACAGACGGTGCTATCGAGCGCCGCCCAGCATTGCGGTCTAGCTGCTGAATGTGGCGTCGAACAGATCGCTGAGTAGCGTTTCGAGTTCGTCACCTTCGAGTTCGCCGGCATGGACCTGCACGATCTCGCCGTTGGCATCGATGAAGATCGTCGATGGCATGCCGGTGATCCGCAGCGCCTGCTGCACCGTGGCGTTTGGATCGAGCGCCTGAGTGAATCTCAATCCGAGTTCTTCGACCAGTTCGGCTGCGTCAGGGCCGGCGTCACCAACATTGATGCCAATGATGTCCACACCGTTGACTCGACCGGCGACATCGTCGAAGGCCGGAAGCTCGGCTCGACACGGAGCGCACCACGTTGCCCACAGGTTCAGGGCTCGGGGCTGACCGGTCTGCTGCAGGTCGAAGGTGCCTCCAGTCAACAGCTCCAGGTCAGCTTCGGGCAGGGCCTGGTCTTCGCCGGTTGCTGCGCAACTCGTCGCAGCTAGCAGCACCGCGAGTGCAAGGAAGAAGCGCTTCATGTCGAAACAACCGGACCAGACACTAGGAGGGGATCAGACGTTGGGGGCGTATCAGGCCGTGCAGACCCTGTGCTAGGAGCACTGCACCAACCACGAGGACGAGGCTGATCACGAGGCGGTCAACAACAGCTGGGGCATCGGTCGGAATCAAAGCTCGACGCAGAGCGTCGAACCGTACGACTCCCCATCCAACCAGTGTGCCGCCGGCGGTGACGGCGAGGCCGTCGAGGTAGACGGTGGTAGCGGTGCGGTTACGCACGAGGACCAAGACCAGCGCAGCCATAAACGCGAGGACCGGTAGTAGCCAGAGCAACGGGCTGGGCTGGGTTTCGGCTGGCACCGAAAGGAACGCCACCGATCCAAGCAACGCTGCAGACCCAGCGACGAGTAACCCAATAACGGCTTGTGACGCACGGTTTGAACGCCAGGCAATAGCGGCTGCGGCAAGGCCAACGAGTGCCCCAATGAGTGAGGGGACGACCGAGGGGGCGTGGAGCAGGTAGCTGGCGACGGTGATAGTGACCGTCTCGCCATTGATGCGGACGGGCACGGTTGCTTCGAGCACCTGGTCGCCTGCTTCGGCGCTTGGCGGCGGCTGCGAGTTCATCCAATGGCTGCGATGATCGTGCCAGGCATAACGGCCATTGGTGGCAACTTCGAACCATTCGGGGCGAGCATCAGCACTGGCGAACGAGGGCGGTTCCTCGTTGCCGTAACGCTCTTGGTTCAACCAGACGGCCGGAGAGCGACGGTTCTCGTACACGGTTCCGTCAGGATCGAACCGAAGATAGGGCTCGCCTTGGTAGCCCAGGACCACGACTTCGACGGGCTCAAGCTGTTCGAGGCTTAGGAATGCGTCGCCGCCGATCATCTCGATCAGGATTGGGGCGCCCGCCGGTTCGATCGACACGATGTCGGTGCGGTAGTCGGTAGGCCCAGCAGCGTCGGCGTGAGCTGCAGGTGCTGCGGCCAGCAGGGTTGTTGCAGTAACCATGAGTGCAAGACCGGCCTGAACAAATTGGCGCATCATGCGGACACGGTGACGACGATCTGGCCGCTCGGATGCACCGTGCACTCGCCTATGAAATCACCGGGGGTTTTGAAGGTCTGACGCATGGTCTCGCCCGCCCCAACGAACCAGGGGCCAACCAGATGTCCCCGGTCGTCTTCGTTGCTGATCTGGATAGTTTGGCCAACCCGAGCATCGAAGGTGCCAGGCAGGATTTCGAGTGGCGTTCCCGCGTCGAGGGCGAGTCCAGCCCCAACAGGAATGGTGTAGTTGTATTCGGCGATGACCTCGGCGGCGGCATCGGTCTGCTCAAAGGATTCAGTACCGCCACTACAGCCTGCTACCGCAAGCAGTATGGCCGCGGCAGCCACAATCTCTCGGACCGTCTGGCGAGTCATGGTGTGGTGGACTGCTGGCGGTCGAGCAGGATGGTCAGGTCGCTGGCCATGTCATCGGCAGGCACACCGAATGGCCAGGTCAGGATGATCGAGCCAGTGTCGTCGACCACAAAGACGTTCGGGGTGTGGGCAACTTCGGTCTCGCCTGCTTCGTTTTCTTGGATGATGAACGTCACGCCAAATGCATCGGCGGCGATCAATAGTTGTTCGGCATCATCGGTGCGCAGCGCAATGCCATCGGCAACAAATGCTTCGACATAGTTAGCCGAAGATTCGGCATCGTCTCGCTCGGGGTCGACCGAGACCCACGCCAGATCGACCTCGCCGGCGCGTGGGCCAAGCTGGTTGAACGCAAGACGTATGTCGGCAAGGGTGGTTGGGCAGATATCAGGACACGATGTGAATCCGAACGCGACCATCAGCAGCTCGCCTGTGTCGGCCTGGAACGCGAATGCATTGTTGTCGCGGTTGGCCGCAGGAAGCGAAATAGACCCAACCGTTGGTTCAGGTTCGCGCTCATAACCAGCCAGAATAGGGCCTCCGTCGCCGCTGCTTGCAGAGCTGTTGCTTCCGCTGCCGCTGCATGCAGTGAGAAACACGATGGCGATCAATACTGCTGCCAGGTTGCGACGACCCTTGGACCTGGCCGTTGGCTGAGAGCGCATCATTGCAGGTCCTTGATGTAGGCGATGATCGAGGCGACCTGGTCGTCGCTCAAGCTGTTCATAGGCATCTTGATCGTCCAATCGGCCCGAATCTGGGCTTGAGGCTCTGTGATCGAACGGTACAGATAGTCCTCGGTGGCCACCACAGTTAGGCCAGAGTCAAGTTCAACCTGGTTGCCATACAAGCCCTGCCATGTCGGAGCGGTCACACCCTGGCCGTTCTTGCCGTGACACGACGAACAACCGCTAGCCCGAGCCAAATCCCGGCCTTCGCTTCCCGCTGTCGACAGGGGAATATCGGCCTCTTGGCTACAAGCAGAGATTGCAAGAACCGAAAAGATCATGAGCGCGATGGTGTGGCGAAACTTCATCGCATACATGGTCGTACCAAACCCCGCCCCAGTTCCCCAGATTCCCCGAACCACCAACCCAACCGTCACAACCCGCCCAGGGCATCGGTGTCCCGAGCCAGAACTGTTGGCGGAGAGCTTCCGTGGCGATGTCGTGAGCGGACGGTTCGCAGAAGCAGCTGAGGCGTGTTGTACCGGAGGTTGTACGCAGGTTCGGTCTTGTGTGAGTGACGTGTGCTGAACCTCATCGGACCGGGAAACAGGGGATGCCGAACACAGGGCAAAAAACACAGGGCAAAAATACGTTAAGGCCCAGCGCTGGGACGGCGCCGGGCCTTAACGCCGGAGACAGGAGCAAGTTCGGGAAAACCCGCTCCCGGGTGCATAATGCGACCAATACCTAGGTCGCACAGCAACTGGCGGCACGTTGTGTCAGGGCGACACAGGCCGTCAGCGAACTGTTAGGAGATGCCTCCTAGAAATCTTCGTCGAAGTTGACGGTCCCTTCGATGCCGGTTTGGTAGGACGACACGGTGCGCTCGAAGAAGTTCGAGAGCTGCTGGACGTCTTGGAGTTCCATGAATGCGAACGGGTTCGAAGCGCCGTAGAGAGGAGCGAAGCCGAGCATGGCCATGCGCTGATCGGCGACGAACTCGAGGTATTGGCGGGTGTCGCTCAGCGACATGCCGGTGACACCTTCGCTGAGAAGGTCTTCGGCGAACAGGTATTCGCAGTCGACCGCTTCGGCGATCATGTCGGCGATGCGCTGATTCATTGCATCGTCGAACAGATCAGGCTCTTCTTGGCGCACGGTCTCGACGACTTCGAGTGCGAAGTTCATGTGGCCGCTCTCGTCGCGGAACACCCAGTTGGTGCCGTCGGCCAGACCGTTCAGCAGGCCCTTGGAGCGAAGGAAGTAGACATAGGCGAACGCTGCGAAGAAGAACAGGCCTTCGATGCAGGTGGCGAAGCAGATCAGGTTCAGCAAGAACTGACGGCGTTCGTCCTTGGTGCGGAGCTCCGTGACACCGTTAAGACTGCCCATGTACTTGAAGCAGAAGTCAGCCTTCTGTTTGATCGATGGGATGTTCTCAACGGCAGCAAATGCTGCTTCGCGCTCTGCCATGTCGGGGATGTAGTTGTCGAGCAGCGTGAGGTAGAACTGCACGTGCAGCGCTTCTTCATAGAGCTGGCGCGACAGGTACATGCGGGCTTCGGGCGCATTGATGTGTTGGTACAGATTCAGCACCAGGTTGTTGGCCACGATTGAATCGCCGGTAGCGAAGAAGGCGACCAGGCGGTTCACCAAATGGCGTTCGGCTGGTGTGATCTTGCTATCGAGATCATTCAGGTCGGTGCTGAAGTCGATTTCGTCGACGGTCCACGTGTTCTTGATTGCATCGCGGTACATGTCGAAGAACTGCGGGTAACGCATGGGGCGCAGCGTCAGATCAAAGCCCGGATCCAAGATGTTCTTTGGTTGGTTCGACTTTGCCGCTGATGGTGTGACTTCGGCTAATACGTGTGCTTCGGCGGCAGCGCCAAAGCCAACTGCAGGCTGACCTCGAGTGTTGTGGCCTAGTGCACCGTCAAAGGCGGGATCGGTAAGTGCCATTAGTCGCAGGCCTCGCAAGATTCGGGATTCTCGAGCGAGCACGCAACTGCGTCTTGATCGCTGAACGGATTGGTTGATGCGGTTGATTGGTTGATGCGAGTTGCGGCCCGGCTGCGGAGGTAATAGGTGGTCTTAAGACCAGCCTTCCAAGCGTGCAGGTACATAGAGCTGAGCTTGCCGATGGTCGGCGTTTCCATGAACAGGTTCAGCGACTGGCTCTGATCGATGAAGGCGCCACGATGAGCAGCCATGTCGATCAGCGAACGCATAGGCAGTTCCCATGCGGTGCGGTACAGCTGCTTGAGATCGTCGGGGACCTCCGCGATGTCTTGGATGCTGCCTTCGGAAGCCTTGATCGCAGCGATCATGTCGTTGGTCCACAGGCCTCGGGCTTGCAGGTCTCGAACCAGGTACTGGTTGATCTGGATGAACTCACCAGACAAGGTTTCGCGCTTGAACAGGTTCGATACCTGGGGCTCGATGCACTCATAACAACCTGAGATCGAAGCGATCGTGGCTGTAGGAGCGATCGCGATCATCAGCGAGTTGCGCAGGCCGTGTTCGGCGATGCGCTCTTTGAGGGCGTCGAAGCGTTCTGGTTCAGCAGGAGCGAACTCGTCAGCCCACAGGTCGAACTGCAGCTCGCCTTGGGCGATACGGGTGTGTTCGTAGGCCGGGTGTGGGCCACTCTTCTCGGCGAGATCGCACGAGGTCATCAGTGCCCAGTAGTAGATCTCTTCTTGGATGCGAGTCGAAAGCTCAAGTGCTTCGGGTGAGTCGAATGGCAAGCGCAGCTTGAAGAACACGTCTTGCAGGCCCATGACACCAAGGCCGATTGGACGCCACGCATCGTTGGACACACCGGCTTCAGGGGTGGGGTAGAAGTTGATGTCGATGACACGGTCCAGGAATGGCACCGCAGTGCGCACGACATGGCCGAGCTTGTCGAAGTCAAAGCCAACGCCATGAGGGGCACCGGGATCTTCTTTAACGAACCGGCTCAGGTTGACTGAACCCAGGTTGCAGACCGCGGTCTCGTCCTGGTTGGTGACCTCGAGGATCTCGGTGCACAAGTTCGACAGGTGCACGACCCGAGGGGCCTCACCAGCGACTGGTGCAGCGCCAGTCTGGTTGCACTTGCTGTTGGATGCATCCTTGAAAGTCATCCAGCCGTTGCCGGTCTGGGCCAAAGTGCGCATCATGCGGCTGTAGAGATCGCGAGCCGAAACCTGCTTCTCGTAGATGCCTGCTTCTTCGGCTTCGATGTAGGCCCGTTCGAACTCGCTGCCGAACATGTCGACGAAGTGTGGAACTTTTTTGGGATCGAACAGTGACCACTGCCAATCCTTTTCGACCCGTTCCATGAACAAGTCAGGGACCCAGTTGGCCAGGTTTAGATGATGGGTGCGGCGACTCTCGTCGCCGGTGTTGTCACGCAGTTCGAGGAACTCGTAGATATCGGCATGCCAGCTTTCGACGTACACGCAGGCAGCGCCCTTGCGCTTGCCACCCTGGTTCACGGCCTGGACCGAAGAATCGAGGGTCTTGAGCCATGGAACGATGCCGTTCGAAAGGCCGTTCGTGCCCTTGATCAATGAGCCGCGGCTACGGATGCGGCTGTAGCTGAGGCCGATGCCGCCAGCATGCTTGCTGAGGCGGGCAACGTCGGTGTAGCGCTTGTAGATCGACTCGAGGCTGTCTTCAGGGGAGTCGAGCAGGTAACACGACGACATTTGCGGGTGGGCGGTGCCGGAGTTGAACAGGGTCGGCGTCGAGGTCAGGTACTCGAGCGACGAAAGCAGGTTGTAGAAGGTGATGGCCTCATCGGTTGTTGTGGCCAGGCCACATGCGACACGCATGAAGAAGTACTGCGGAGTTTCGAGCACCTTGCGGGTCTCGGGGTGACGCAGCAGGTAGCGGTCATAGACCGTGCGCAGGCCGAAGAACTCGAAGAGTTTGTCGCGGTCGTGATCGATGGCATCGTTGAACAACGGTGCATGCGCTTCGACGAAGTCCGCTGTGGTGTCATGGATCAGCCCAACCAGGCGGCCCGCAGAGATCGACTGTGAGAATTTTTTTATGTTCTCGTTGCGTAGCTCTTCATGGATATAGGTGGCGAGCAGGCGACCGGCGAGCTTGGAGTAGTTGGGCTCTTCAATGATGTTGCTCGCGGCGGTGCGGATAGCGAGATCATCGAGTTCGATCGTGGTTGCACCATCGTGCAGCCCGCTGATCGTGCGAGTCGCAACTCGCATTGGGTCAACCCCGTCGAGACCCTCGGCGCATCGCTGGATGCGGGTCACGATCTTCATTGGGTCGACGGGTTCGAAGCTGCCATCGCGCTTACGGACCCGCATCTTGGGGGTCGGCAACGTTGGTGCATCGCCAACAATCGTCATTCCTATTTGGCTGATGGTGCCGTTGGCTTCGCTCGCTGTTGAAGCGGCGGTGGTCTCCGTGAGTGCCACAGTTTCTCCTGATATGCAGTTCGAGACACCGCAATGGTGCAGAAGCGTCTCGTTAGCCCTGATGTCGTTTCCCTATTTGGCGGCCCGAAGGCGCCATATTGCTGCGGTTGGAACGCTCGACAGCATCTGCTCGGACCCTGTGGCTGTAAACCCGTGGCCAGAACTGTGTGTTGTCAATGCGCCCAGTCAGTTCCACAAGATGTCCCGTTTCTTCATATGGGGACTAACTGTTGCAACTGCCCTGCTGACGGTACGAGAGTGATTTCATCATTGAAATTACATATTCGTAATTACGGCAGGACACCCATTCAACAGGCCGCGCGCTCCAAATGTCAAGGGTGTGATTCGAATTACTTACATTAATGTAGTTTGCCCGCAAAAAGTGCCTGAAGTAGGTCGATATGCGCATCAACTGCTAGGCAGAATAGATGACTTCGCCTCCCATTCGGATCGGCATCCTCGGCGCTGCACGCATCACGCCCAAGGCGCTCATTGAGCCTGTTGAAAAACTGGCCAACGTGGAGGTTGTCCGGGTAGCAGCCCGCAACCGCGACCGAGCAGTCACCTTTGCGGCCGAACACAACATCGCGCATGTGTCAGATTCCTATGAGGAACTCGTTACCGCCGATGATGTCGACGTTGTCTACAACCCGCTGCCCATGTCGCTGCATGCTGAGTGGACCATCGCTGCGTTACGCGCGGGAAAAGACGTCTTCTGCGAGAAGCCGTTTGCGTCGAATGCGACCGAAGCAGCCGAGATGGTGCAGGTCGCCCAGGATGAAGAACAGGTTCTGTGCGAAGCCTTCCATTATCGCTATCACCCGATGTTCCTGCGGATCTTGGACGAGATCTCTAGCGGCCGGATCGGCACCGTCGAGCGGGTCGAGGGCGTATTTAACGTTCCTATCTCACGACAGAGCCCGTCGGGGGCAGTGGACATCCGTTGGGATTACGCAGCGTCGGGAGGCTCGTTGATGGATCTCGGCTGTTACCCAATGAGCTGGGTCCGCCACATCATCGGCGAAGAACCCACGGTGGTTTCGGCTGTTGCCGTTGAGAGTCCCGCAAAAATCGATGCACACATCACCTGTGAACTTGCGTTTCCTGGCGGCGCCACCGGATTGGTCACCAGCGCAATGGAACGCGGACCCGAGATCGGGCTCACGATCACTGGTTCCCAAGGCTCAATCGTGGCCGATAACCCTATGGCGCCCCAGAACGGTAACCAGCTGACGATCACCACAGAACGGGGTACGACCTCGGGACCAGTAGAAGCTGGCGTCAGCTATGACCACATGGTGCGAGCCTTTATTGATCACCTTGTTCACGGCACGCCATTCCCGACCATGGGCCAGGACTCGATCAACAATATGGCCGCTATCGATGCTGTCTACGCTGCGGCTGGTCTGCCGGTCCGCGGGACTTGAGCGGCGGGCGGTGCAAGCGGAGCCTCGCCGGGGTGGGTCTCCTTGGTCGGGTACCTGTGGCTGGGTTAGTAAGGCCGAAGGACTAAGGGTGCGTCGGGGTCTTTACCTGCACACAGCACATCTGACCGAGCACACTCCGGGCCGTGACAGCCCGTCGAGTGCTGGTCGGAGCATCTGTTAGGGCCGTGGGCGCAGCCTCGTCCTAAGATGGCAGGCAATGGCCTGTTTCGCGTGTAAGCAGGCGCTTCCTGAGGGCGCAAGATTCTGCCCCTCCTGCGGGCACCAGGTGGTGGCCGCCACAAGCGAAGAACGGCGCCTGATTACCGTCTTGTTCGCAGACATTGTTGGCTACACCGGCTTCGTGGAATACCTGGATCCTGAGCGCGCGAAACGTCTGTTGGATGGGGCTTTTCAACGACTCATCGCCGACGTGGTCGAGTTCGGCGGCACTATCGACAAGGTGCTTGGTGACGGGGTATTGGCGCTCTTTGGAGCGCCGGTCGCCCATGAGGATGACCCTGACCGGGCAATACGAGCTGCACTGCAGATGCATACCTCGTTGGCAGCTTTTGTCGCTGAACATAGTGAGCTGACGAGACCCATTGAACTCCGCGTCGGCATCAATTCTGGCGAGGTTCTGTTCGGGCGAGTTGGCGGCACTGACGACTACACCGTGATGGGCGACGTCGTAAACGTCGCGTCGCGTCTCGAGGCGCTGGCCCCGCCCAACGGGACCTACGTTGGTGATTCCACAGCTGCGCTTACATCTGCGGCCATCATTCTTGAGCCGGTCGATGACTTCGACGTACGCGGCCGACAGCAGCGTGAAAAGGTTTGGCAGGTGCTCCGAATCGAGCAACCGCGCGCCGGCTTCAGCGTTCGCCGAGACACGCCGTTTGTTGGCCGATCGGCGCAGCGGGCCCGCTTTGGCGATGCAATCTCACACGCAGCCGCTGGCACGAGCGCCATCGTGGCCGTCGTGGGCGAGGCCGGCAGCGGTAAGACGAGACTCATTGCCGAGATGCTCGACATGGTTGGCGAGGACACCATCGTCCTGGCGGGCACATGCGCCCCTTTCGGCGAGACCAACCCGTGGGCGCCAATCGCCACCGCTATGTTCGGCCAGATCGACCCGGTCACGACATCGTCGGCGTCCCGGATGCGGACACTCAGTATCGAAAAGTCCATCTCGGTGTTCGGGTTTGAGGGCGAAGATCCTCTGTTGAGTTGGCTGGCCGAGGCGGCACTGCATATTGCAGGACACTCATCTGCCTTCGACGAAGTGCCGAGAGCCCAAGCGAGAGACACACTGTTCCGCTTGATCGTCGAAGCCCTGCGCCGACGCAGTGCACTTGGACCTGTGATCTTGTGCATCGACGATCTGCAAAGGGCCGATAATTTGCTCATCGACGTGTTGCTTCGTATCAGTCGGTCGCTCACGGACCGTCCCTTTCTCTTGGTCACAGCCCAGCGTCCTGACGTCGAGCTTGACTGGCCACCCTCGATCAGAGGAACGACCGAAGGGCCTGTGCCGACAGCGCTGCACCTCGAACCGCTGACTCCAGCCGAGGCTGGCGACTTGGTGACGGCCCTGACCGGTGGTGGCGGCGACGCTCCGTTCTTGGCGCAGCTTTATGAACGCAGCGGCGGGAATCCGCTGTTCTTGATAGAACTCGCCAGCTTGGCAACATCTGATGACACCCAGAGCGAGCTGCCGAGTTCGCTTCGTGTCCTCATTGCCTCGCGCCTAGATCGCCTCGATGCGCCCGCCCGAGCGGTCATTGATAATGCCGCCGTGCTCGGCATCGCTGGTTTCGTGGATTCGCTCGAGAGGTTCGCCAATGAGCTGGGCCAGCCATTCTCGCCCGACATGCTTGAAACACTCGACGAGGCAGGACTGCTCGAGCTCACGGCACCTGCGGGGTGGAGGTTCCGCAGCGACGTTGTACGCGAGGTTGCCTACGAAACGCTTACCAAAGCAGACCGCGCTCAACGCCACGCAGGCGTGGCAATGGTCATGGCCTCATCGCCAGGAGTGCCGGTCGGCAGTCTGGCGCATCACGCGGCCCGAGCTGCTGAGCTGAACATAGAGATCGGACCGATCGACACGATTCCCAACGACATGGCGAGCCGTGCTGTCGCGTTGTTGGGACGAGCCGCCCAGCGCTCACTCGAGGTCGGTGCGTTCCGCCAGGCTCGACGTGACACCGAACGAGCCCTAGCGCTTGGGCCCGAGGATCAAACGACATTACGGCGACTCTTATTGGTGCGTGCGACTGCGGCAACCGAACTCCGCGAGTACGAGGCGGCAGGAGACGATGGGCAGGCTGCACTCAAATCGGCTATCGAACACGGTGATCGTCATGACGAGGGCACGGCTCGGCGATTGATCGGTGTGCAGGCACAGGGCTTGGGCGATCTGCCAACCGCTCGCCACGAGCTCGATTACTCAATCGCGATCTTCCGCGAACTCGACAACGACGCCGACCTGGCGATCTCGTTGGCCGACCGGGGGTTCTCTGAGATCTTCGGTGGATCACTGGCCGACGCAGAACGCCTGCTCAACGAATCCGAAGCGCTGGCCGTCAAGCATGGTGATCGTCGAGCGGGCGCGTGGGCTGGTCAGCACAAGGCGCTCGTGGCCTTCCTGTCGGGTGACACTGATCTTGCGGCTGAACGGCTAGAAGCGGGGATCGCCTTGTTCGAGGAACTCGGTGATCGAAGCGGTCTGAGCTGGGCTCAAGCAATCAAGGCGTACCTGGCCTTCTACGGGCGCCGCCTCGACGATGCCGAGGCCCTCGCTATCGCCGCCCGCACCGAGGCTCGCAAACTCGGTGAACGATGGGCACCAGCAATGATGGACGCACTCATTGCATCAATACGGTTGTGGACCGGCAACTTCGTCGAAGCCGAGGCGCTGTCTCGCCAATCACTCGTCACGTTCCGCGAACTTGGCGACCGCTTTGGCACCGTTCAATCGCTTGCGCCTCACGTGCGCTCGTTGGTCGCTCTCGGCAAGTTCGCCGAGGCAGAACGTGGCATCGAAGAGGCGCTGGCCCTCAGCGAAACCTCGGGAACAATGGCGGCGCCCGCCATGGTGGCCGCAGGTGCCGCCGTACATCTTGGACTTGGCGAACGGTCTCTGGTGATTGCTGAACTAGCGCTTGAGCGCATCGAAGAGACCGGGGCTGATGGCTCTGAAGCCCGAACTGCGTCGGCACTTGCGTTGTGTCAGGTCGGTCGGGCTGACGAAGCGCTCGGCCGTCTTCTTGGCGCTAACCCGAGCTTTCCCTACACCTTGTCCGTCCGAGCGCTTGCGTTTGCTCTGATCGCCGATGGGTCTAGTTCGTTGGAAGATGCCGATCTGGTTGCGTCCGATGCCGGTGCGACCTATCTCGACCGGGTCATAGCGGACATAGCCGCATCAGCGGTCGAAGCCGGTCGTGGAGATCACCAGATGGCCTATCAACGACTAGCCGGCATCCTTGATATTGCCGAGTCGGCTGGCGATGTCGTGGCGGTGTCGTTAACAAAGGCAGCAGCGGCGCGCATATCGAACGAACCAGATGAATGGTCGGCCCTGCTGGGCGTCGGATGGCGCCGAGTTCTCGATGACCTGCTGCTGGTTCATCAACCACATCAGCCATAGGGATCGCACCCTTGGCGCGGCCGTAACCACACTGCTGCTGTTTATCGTGGCCATATGGCAACAGGTGGAATCACATTGCGGCGGTTGATGATCATGTTGTCGGCGTTCGCGTTGGCTGCATCAGCATGCACGGGCTCAGCGACGGTTACCCAAGCTGGGCCGACCAGCGGCGGCGACACGACAGCACCAACAACGGGCAGCGGCGACGGCGATCGAAGAGCGCCCTGCACCGGGGGTGAAGATAACAACGACTGCAGCTCCCGACGCGCCGCCAGTTGAGGCTTTGCGCATCGACTCAGTTTCCCTGATAGCGACGACTACGTGAGCCGCACCGTGGTTGTTCAGACCGAATGCCGCGGTAGCTATGAGGGCCGCTAGGCCTGGTGCGGCGTCGAGACCCATCGGATCATCTGGGGTCTGGGGCTCCAACGTGTGGATCTGGGCGAAATCGCGATGTTCTCTCGGGTAGAGACGTGGTTCCAGAGGGCTCTGACTTTGTAAATTTCAGTATCGTTCAGGTCACGTTTCTTGATGGAAGTGTGGCCGAAATCGAATTGGTCGCGCTTTGGTTCGACAGGTGAACGAGCCTGTTTAACAGCGTCACCACCCTGCAGTTCGTGTGCCGGGCGACTCGGTTTTCGTGCCGCACGGCAGTCTCGGAGAATTCAAACCAAGGTCGACCAATTACTCGCTGCGCGAGCTTTGGTCAGCATCGGTAGCGATATAGCAATGGGCGGGGAGCCGCCTCGCGGCGTAACCACAGGCGAGATGGTTGTTGACGACTATCTCAAGCGAGTCGTCGAGATTATGAGAGTCGGTAGTGTGGCCGGGGCGTTGCAGCCTCGAGTGCTTGCTCGCGTCGCTGGAGTCGGGGGTCGTGAACATCATCGGATCCTCGGCCCACCTTTCCCGCCACAGATGATCGACAGACCTTGCCTCGGTCATGGTGGCCGCAACGGCAGGGTGGTTGGCCAAAGCGTGAGCGACAGCTAGCCGGTCGGGGGATCGATTTAGGCCGTCAACTACCTCGAGCGACGCAGCCTTACTGGCGTTGCCATCACCCAACCAGGAGCCATCTTTGCACTGCCGATCTGGCTGAAACACCGATCTAGGCGAGTGTCGGAGCATGCACGAGCAGGTCCGGTGGTTTGTTGTCAGCTCGTCGAGCATCGTTGCATGGGTCTTGCGGACAGCCTTGTCGAGTTTGGACTTGTCGAATTCTTACTGCCGATGACAGGTGCATGACAACCACGAGCGATCAGGTTCGGCATGGTTGCCATGTAGGGGGTCTGGGGATCGCGATGCTGTCTTTGCGTGCCATGAAACGTCTACCAAACGAGTGTGGCGAGGTCGCCATTTCACGAGTTGTCTGAGGTTCTGGTTGACAAGCCTGCACGGCACCTATAGCGGAACGTAGGCCCGCAAGCCGCTCTAGCCTTGGACCAGGATTGTTGTCATTGGGTTGATGATCTTCTGCGTCCTCAGTCGTGGGCAAAAGCGGCGTGCAATGAGCAGTCGCGATGAACGCTTGAGATCTGCGCCGGGCGAGTATTGGGTTGTTGGCTGACCCCGGTTCCGCCATCGAACGCCGTGTGACCCAGGTCGGCTGTTGTGCTTCTAGAGTCGAGTAATGCAGGAGCACGTTGATCCAATCATCGTCGAGATTCGTCGCGGCGAGTTCGTCGAGTCGACTCATCGGGTCCACGCTGTGGTTACGACCGTCGACCAGGTACTGACGACGTGGGGCGATGCCGAGCGGCTGACCATGCCCCGCTCAGCAATCAAGTCGATCCAGGTGCTGCCCATGATCGCTCGTGGAGCCGCCGCCGCATTCGACGTGAGCGACGACGAGGTTGCGCTTTCGGCGTCGAGTCACAATGCCGAGAGTGCCCACACAACAGCAGTTGCCGCATGGCTTGACCGGATCGGTCTCACCGTTGACGCACTCGAATGTGGACCAAGCGATCCCATCAGCGCCCCGAGGACCAAGGCGCTCTACTCGTCGGGCGAGGCGCCCACAGCGCTTCATAACTGCTGCTCGGGCAAGCACACCGGTTTCCTCTCGTTGGCCCGTCATATGGGCGACGACCCGAGCTTTGCGTTGCCTGGCTACCTGGATCCTGAGCATGGTGTGCAGGTTCAGGTGCGCGACGCGCAAGCAGCAATGACTGGCGTCGACCTGAGCAACCAGACGCCAGTCATCGACGGTTGTGGTATCCCGGTGTACCAATTCCCACTGACATTGTTGGCCCAGGCGATGGCCCGCCTGGTTACGCCCAACGCCGTGCCCGCTGCGTTGCGGGAGGCGGCGGCACGTGTGGCAGCAGCCCTGCCGAGCCGCAGTTTTCTGGTTTCAGGAACCGATCGCGCCGACTACCTCTTGACCGAAGCAGCGACCGAACCACTGATTCTTAAAGGTGGCGCCGAGGGTGTCTCGATGGGCGCCTTGCCCGAGCGCGGCATTGGTTTCGCACTCAAGTGCGAAGACGGCAATGGTCGAGGAGCCGACGAAGCCGTCGCAGCTGTTCTTCATCAGCTCGGCGTCATGCCCGAGCGAGTCTCCGTGAACACGCCGATACACAACCGTGCCGGCACTGAAGTCGGCGCTGTCACGGTGGCCCTGTAACCGGTCGCGACGAACGCTCCTCACGAGTCCGACCCTTGATGAGCGCTAGAACAACTCGGTTGCCGGTATCGGTTCGTCGATGCGGCCAAGTTCAACCATCCGGCCGATGACAGATGTCAGTGCATCGGAATCGACATAGCTCGATGATGGCCACTCGACACTGTTGAGCCATGCTCGGGCGTCACGCTTGGACATGCTGTAGCGGTCCACAATGAGATCGATCGTCGACTCAGGGTCTGCTGCCAGTTCAGCGGCGTAGCCGAGCATGATTTCGACGACGCCGTCGATGAGCGCACGGTCAGTATTGAGCAGTCCAGGCCGAGCGGCGGTATAGAAGCTTGGCCACGGCGTGGGGATCTCGCCGACACGCGTGAAGATGCCTTGCTTCACCAGCGGTGCCGTCACGAAACGTTCCCACAAGAAGATGTGCGCCTTGCGCTTGGGTAATGCCTCGACGGCGCCGTCGACACCGCCAACAACCACGAACTGGCTGTCTTTCAGGCTCCACCCCTGCTGGTCGGCGAGTTCATAGGCCATCAGCTCACTACCGGACCCGAAGCGGGAGATTGCGAATTTCTTGCCCTTGAGTTCTGCGACCTTTTTCTGGTCGGCCTTGCCGGAGATGTGGATACCCCACCGCAGAGGGCTAGTAACGAATGCGCTGTGTAGCCGGATGCCGCTGCCCCGGCCAATGGCCGTTACGCCGCCTTCGGTCAGCACCGTCGCCAGGTCGATTATGCCTGCTTCGAGTGCGCTGACGAGTGCCCCAGTGCCACCGGCGTAGTCGGTGAATGTGGCTTCGACACCCAGCGGGGCGAAGGCATTTTCTTCAAAGGCTCGCAGCCACGGAAGATTGAATGGCTCGTTGACGCCACCTACACGCAGAACTCTCATGTGAACAGGCTGGCTTCAAATTGATAGTTCGACAACAGTTCGGTCCTGGTTTTTGTAACGAGGATCTGCTCTTCGAACCCGACATGGTCAGCTTCTTCTGCAGCTTCTTCTGCAGCTTCGGTCAGCGGAGCGACTCGGTCAGGAAACAGCGGAACTGGACCCGCTCGTTCCCCATAGCAGGGCACCGAGAACGATCCCGCCACCAATCCATGTCGCTGCGACGGGCACTTCGCTGAAGAATAGGAAGGCCCAGAACGAAGCGAAGACCGTCTCGACCGGCGCGAATAGACCGACTTCGGCGGCGGAAAGGAAGCGGGGCGCCGAGGCCAGCATGACTCGCGCCAGCGGCCCGAACACGGCGCCCATTGCCAACAGCGACAACCACGTCTCGGTGTTGTGTCCGGTGATTTGCGCCGGCCAGACGGCAACGGTTGCCATGATGGCGCCACCAAGACCGACCACCATGGTTCGGCTGATCCCTGGATAACGACGCAGCAACACGATACCCAGAGCGAATGTGGCGATGGCTCCAACGGCTAAAACGTCGCCGCCGAAACTGCCTCCACCAATCGAGCCTGACATGACGATGAGGATCCCCATAACGGAGACAGCGATCGAGATCCATACTCGTCGCGATGTTTTCTCTCGCAACCACAGCCAGCCGAACCCGGCGGCGAAGAGCGGAGATGCTGCAATGATGACTACGACGTTGGACACTGATGTGTTCTTCACCGCAAGCACGAAGAACGTCGTCATCGTCGCCTGCAAGCCGGCGGCAACCAGTAACACCCAGCCATCTCGACGGGCAAGAACAAGTGGAGTAGTCCGTTGGTGGAACACAATCACCGACGTCATGACTATGGCAGTGAATACACCGACCCAGAATGTGACATCGAAACCCTCGGCGTCGGCGACCCGGATAAAGAGCGAGTCGGTGCTGATGGAAAGCATTCCACCGAAGGCGAGCAGCAAGCCTCGACGCTTGTTATCCAATGAGATGTTGGCCAACCGTGTCATCACACCTCGCTACTCCAAGCGATCAACCCTTTGACGAATGGGCGCTTCAGCTTTCGAAATAAACTAGTCCGCGAATTTTTATCGCCTTCTCGAAGTGATCAAGTCGGTGCGTCTTGATCCTCCATTCAGCTGTCTCCATAAGGAGTTCTGGGTCGTTTTTCTTATTGGCAAAGGAGGCGTAGAACGAGAGGCCAACGGTCTCGCCCTTCTTCTCGACCTTCGCGTCGCAGACGGTGAATGCCCTCGTTCTCAGGCTGTCACGCATTGCCTGTCTCCCTCGGTTCGTTGTCCGAGATTACTGCAGGAATGGTCAACGTGTCTTTGCGATCATTGCGATCATTGCGATATTGCTGGCAAGCTGGTCGATTGCCGTCGGCCTGGTAGCACTTCGCAGCCCCGCTGGGGGCAAATAAGCTACACACGACGCTCTAGACCAGCCGGCCGTCAGCTCAGTGCCCGCGTGATTCTGCTTCGCTCCAACGCGATGTGACTTGTCTTTCGACACGATCTCGGTGACACTGCGACTGTCTTCACAGCAGGGCCTAGTCATGGCTGGCAAAGTGCGCATCTACAACG
>MEHZ011495415.1_pt1 | contig 23062 bp, 20 predicted proteins | sample 897221 | NCBI WGS metagenome assembly MEHZ01 (sample SAMN05514161, study PRJNA337945) | marine metagenome | isolation source: marine surface water | place: Arctic Ocean | collected 2007-12-13
TTTAACTCATGAATCGGCTATGCCAGCTTTGAGAAGCAGGAATTTCCCAATATTTTAAAAAATCCCCTTTATTGTCAACTAAATTATTGTAAACTATAGTTTCTTTGGTTATCGATTTAGATTTTGCCATTTTTCTAAAATCCTTTAATTGTTCATGTACAAAATAATCTCCTTGTTTAAATGTTACATTCATTTTATCAAGTAAAATAATCTCAAACTTCCGTTCTAAATCTTGGATAAATCGAACAGAACTATCAATTGAACATCCACTTGCCTGAGCGGATTCTTGATTGATTCCAATAACAATAAAACGATCATGTGGTAAAATAAACCCAGCTTCTAGTGACTGACTGTGAGCAGTCCAATTACCAAGAAAAATTGTTAATTCTTTTTGAATTTCAATAATTTCTTCTTTTTTAAAAGAACGATCAGAAGGATAAATCCATATCCTTGCTTCGTCTGGTAACTCGTCAAAAGAGACTAACATATGTTATAAATCATTAGCATTTGCAATCAATTCAGCAATATCCATTACTTCAACTTTTCCCTCTTTCTCTTTATTTTTAATTCCATCGGTCATCATAGTGTTACAAAATGGACAAGCAGCTGCAATAATATCAGGTTGCGTTTCTAAAGCCTCCTCAGTTCGCACAATATTTATTTCTTTAGTTCCAGCCTCAGCGTCTTTGAACATCTGTGCACCACCTGCTCCACAACACAAACCTTTGGATTTACAAGATTTCATTTCAAGTAATTCAGCATCTAATTTTTTAATTAATTCTCTAGGAGCCTCATAAACTTGATTTGCCCTTCCTAAATAACAAGGGTCGTGGTAGGTTATCCTTTTTCCTTTAAATTTCCCTCCTTCAATTCTAAGTTTATTGTCGTTCAATAATTGTTTCAATAACTGAGTATGATGTATTACCTCATAATTACCTCCTAAATCTGGATACTCATTTTTTAGGGTGTTAAAGCAATGTGGGCAAGTAGTTACAATTTTTGTTACCGCATAAGAATCTAATGTGGTAATGTTTTGAACCGCTTGCATTTGAAATAAAAATTCATTCCCAGAACGTTTTGCAGGGTCTCCAGTACAGCTTTCCTCGGTTCCCAATACGGCAAAAGAGATATCAGTTTGATTTAATATTTTAACAAAAGCTTTTGTTATTTTTTTTGCTCTGTCATCAAAACTTCCTGCACAGCCAACCCAAAATAGAATATCAGCTTTTTTTCCTTCTGCATTTATTTGCGCCAAAGTGGGTACATTTAACATGACTACTTAAGATTTAGATTTCCCATCATCAAATACCTCGATAGTCATTTCCTTTTCAATAAGATCTGTAAATTTACCATTATAGCGAGTTGCTTTCACCAAGTGATTGTCAATCCAATGGTAATTTCCTCCTCGCGGTTTGCCCATTAACAAGCTATGATATTTAAAACCATTTTTTTTTAGCCACTTTTCCGTAACTCCACGATGAGATTCAACTCGTGAAGTAAAAAAACAAATCAAATGACCTTCATTAAACCATTTATTTAATGTTTCAAGTGCATCTGGATAGATTTTAGCTGTTGACATACGTTCTGGTTCTTCATTGGGAATATCATCACAAATGGTGCCATCGATATCTATCAAATAATTCTTTATTCCTTCAGGAAGAACAGGGCTTACAACTTCACCTGCTTCTACTTTTTGATGTAAATAATTTTCTGCTTCTTCTCGTTGCATTACTAAATGGTTTTAATTACTCGTCTACCCATTGCAGACGATCTTGGTTACTAAAAGGCCATGGGGCGCCATTGTTTTCTATATTACCCATCATAGAATTTAACTCTACAGGAGCTGCTGATTGTTCCATCACCAAATACTGTCTCATATCCATAATAATTGATAACGGATCGATTTCGATAGGACAAGCATCCACGCATGCATTACAAGAGGTACAAGCCCATAGTTCTTCTGGAGTTATATAGTCATTTAAAAGCTGCTTTTGATCTTTTTCAAAAACTCCATTATTTTTATTTAAATTTTTACCAACTTCTTCCAATCGATCTCTAGTATCCATCATAATCTTTCTTGGTGAAAGTTTTTTTCCTGTAATATTAGCAGGACAGACACTGCTACAACGTCCACATTCAGTGCAACTATAGGCATTCATTAATTGAACCCAGTTTAAATCAAAAACATCACTTGCTCCAAATTTTTCAGGAGTAGCTATATTTCCTTCAGGAATTGTAAAGTTTGGGTTCATCATCATTTGAACCTCGTTATTTATATTAGAATCTACAGAAAATTTGCCTTTAAGATTCAAATTTGCAAAATAGGTGTTTGGGAATGCTAGTAGAATATGTAAATGTTTGGAATAATACAAATAATTTAAAAAAATAAAAATTCCAATAATATGAAACCACCAGAAGCTTCGCTCCATTAAATAAAGGTTATTTTTGGAAAGATTTTCAAATAAAGGAACCAAAAATTGTGAGATTGGAAAACTTCCTGCCTTAACGTAATGCTCTGGATCAAGTTCTTGTAAGATGCTATCGGTTGCATTCATGGCAAGAAATAAAAACATTAAAACTACTTCAAAATATAATATAATATCCCCATCTAATTTAGGCCAACCCTTCATTTCGGCTTTCCAAAAACGATTAATTTTAATGATATTTCTTCTTGTCCAAAAGAAAATAACAGCAACTAAAACAAGAAAAGCAAATATCTCAAAAGTTCCAATAAGCACATTGTATAAAGAGCCTAATATAGGTGCGAAAATTCTGTGTTCTCCTGTAAGCCCATCTATTATAATTTCCAATAACTCAATATTGATAATAACAAATCCTACATATACAATAACATGCAAAAAACCTGAAATTGGACGGCTCACCATTTTAGATTGACCTAATGCTAATCGAATCATATTCCTCCAACGAATTCCTCTTTTATCATTTCGATTAATTGATTTTCCTAGAGAAATATTCCTTCTAATACGCTTAACATTTCTAATAAAAAATCCCACACTAAATGAAATTAAAATTAGGAAGATGATGTTAGGAATATAATTCATGTTTTATTCCTTTTTTTTACTTTTATCTTTTCTCCCAAAAAGAGAAAAGTGTACATATTTTTTTGGATTATCTTTAAGGTCTGAAAGCAAGGCTTCAAGAGCTTCTGAGGAATGTAATAATTCTGTATATAAATTATCATCGCTTAAGAGCATTCCTAGAGTTCCATCGCCTTTATTTAAATTGGAAAGAATTAAATTTAATTGGCCTGAAACTACTTCAATATTTTTCATTGTCGTTCCAAATTCTATTTTAGAAAGTGAATCTGTAAGTTGAGCTAAATTTTGAGAAGTTTTACCAACATGAATCATCGTTGAATTAAAAACCTGCTCATTTGAGTTAACAATTCTACTCATGCTTTTAGAAAGCATATTAATATTAGATATACTTTCGGTTAAACCATTTAATGCCAATTTTAAATTATTTTGTGTCTCATAATTTAAAACATTACTAACTCCAGCAAAAATTGAATCAGCTGAGCTCAAGAGCCCTTCAATTTTATCTTGAAGAGGAGCAATTTGTTGATTCACTAATTCTGTAAAACCAGGTTTAACTTCTGATGGTAAAATGTCTCCACTTTCAATAATATCTCCCGAATCGTAGACAGGAATAATAGCAATAGCTTTACCTCCAATAAGACCGGCTTCATACAACTGAGCAATGCTTTGGTTTGAAAAGTGAAGGTCACTTCTAAGACTAAAGGTTACTTTAATGTTTTTATAATTTTTTGCAAAATCAATTTTTTTAACATTACCCACTGAATAACCTCTGATAGTGACTTTTGCTCCCACAACCAATCCCTCAACATCTTGATAGATCGCATGAAGTGTTTTGTTATTATCAAATAAGGAATTGCCTTTTAGATAACTAAATCCAAAAATAAAAATCCCAATACAACCTAAAACTAGAATGGCTGTTTTAACTTCACGTGAAAAATTCAAAATAATAATTGTTTTAAATACTTAACAAAATTAACAATAATTTTCAGATCAACATCATTTTAATAAGTCTAGTGCATCACTAATTGTTATTTTTTTATCCCCATTAAAAGCTACAATAAAGGCATTGCTGAACCCTTTAGATTTTGCTTTCTTAAGATACTTTTGTGCTTCTTCGTAACTAGAGCTTTGTTGATAGAAGTATCGATATAAATTACCAGTTTTCTGCTTTGAAATTAATTTCAAACCCTTAAAGTTATATGGTTTAGTTACGATACTTTTTTTACTTGCAGAGATTTGAATTTTAAACAATAAACTAACTTGTTTTTTTAATTTTATATTTAATTTGGTTGAATCTGAATAAGAAATTTGATTCTGCATACTTGCCTCACGTTGACTTTTATAATTTATTATTGCTTTTGCAATCGCATCAGACATATTACTCTGACCTTTTGAGGAGTTTAAATATGAACCCTCAGAAGAATTCGTTAAAAAACCTGTTTCAACTAGCACACTAGGCATATATGTATATTTCAAAACAACAAAACCTGCTTGCTTTACCGTTCTGTCCTTTCGTTTTAAATTACTTACAAAACTTTTTTGAATCGAACTGGCTGCCTCAATACTTTGATCTAAATAGGTTTCTTGCATCAATATCAAACTAATGACAGATTCAGGGTCATTTGGATTAAATCCATCATAATTTTGCTCGTAGTCATCTTCTAAAAATATTACAGCGTTTTCTTTTTGGGCAATTTTAAAATTTCGCTCATTTGCATGAAGACCTAGAACAAAAGTACCAGCCCCAAAAGCTTTTGGAGAAGTAAAAGCATCACAATGCACTGAAATAAATAAATCTGCATCTGCTTTATTTGCAATATTTGCTCTTTGTATTAGATCAACAAAAACATCCTTTTTTCTCGTGTAAATAACCTTTATATCTGGTGTTTTCCCCAATTTTTTTCCGATTTTTAAAACAATATTTAATGCTATTTTTTTTTCAAAATAACCATTTCCCCTATTCCCAGAATCATGACCACCATGACCTGCATCTAAGACAACTACAAAGGGTTTTGAATCCTTAGATTGGGAAAAGTTTTTTATTGGTAATAACAATAAAAAAAACAGTATGCTGACAAAAAAAATATTAATATAATTTTTGTTCTTCTTTAATCTGAAAGAATAAGCTGAAAAATTCTGACGCATCCTTAAAATTATGATTAATTTTGATAGTTTAAACCAAGTTTAACAAATTTAGGGTTTATCGCTTTGCAATCAAAGTTTTACTATATAGCTTGTCTAATCTTTTTCTTTGGAGAAATGATAATGTATGCACAAGAGATTTCTGCCAAAGATGAAGATAAATCCCTTTTAGACAGTATTAATAAACCTGCAAAAAAGCCCCTTTTGTTAGCTAAAGTAAAATATACTGCTAAAGATTGCGTTCGCATAAATCGAAAAGAAAATAAATTAATCTTGTATAATGAAGCTGAACTATATTATCAAGATATTGAGCTTCGCGCTGGAATTATTATTTTAGATTATAAAACAAATGAAGTTAATGCAGGTCGAATTAAAATTGATTCAAACTTAGTCCAATATCCTTTTTTTAAACAAGGTGGCGATGAAATAAATCCTGATTCTATTCGGTTTAATTTCGATACACAAAAAGCACTTATATGGAATTCCAAGTCTGGACAAAATGGTATGGATATTTTTGCTGCACTGACCAAAAAAGAAAATGATTCGGTTTATTATATTAAAGATGCAAGAGTCAGTACCGCAGGGAAATTAGTAGGAGGTGATGATGAAGAAGGAATTGATTACTATTTTAAAGTTAGAAAAGGGAAAATTACTCCTGGCGGAAAAATTATCACAGGTCCTACCAATATGTTCATTGCAAATGTACCTACTCCTGTTGGAATTCCGTTTGCATATTTTCCCTCTTCACAAACAAAAGAATCAGGCTTCATAATACCCTCGATCGGAGAAAGTAACTTAAGAGGTTATTACGTTCAAAACGGGGGTTACTATTTGGCTTTATCAGATTATTTTGACTTTACTGCGATCGCTGACTATTATACTAACGGGAGTTATGGTTTCAGAGGTGACTCTCAATACAATAAAAAATATAAGTTTAGAGGAAATTTTAGTGTTCGTTATGAAAACTTAATAAATGAAGCTCGCGGGCTTCCTGATTATTCTAAATCAACTGTTTTTAATGTACGATGGTCTCATTCTAAAGATCAAAAATCAAGTCCAAACTCCACGTTTTCAGCCTCAGTTAACTTTGGTAGTAGTGATTATTATCGGCAGTCTGTAAATCAATTAAATTCACCTAATTTTTTAAATAATAATCTGAGTTCTTCAATATCATACTCAAAATCTTTTCCTGACTACCCAAGAGTGAATATTTCTTTAACAACCGCAATGTCCCAAAACTCCCAATCTAAAGTTGTAAACTTAACGCTACCAACTTTCCAAGCAACTATGGAAAGAATTTATCCATTCGCTCCAAAAGATGGTGCAAAAAAAGGAATATTTCAAAATATTAACTTTCAATACACGGGTCGAGCAGAAAACAGGATTATTACAACAGAAGAAGCTCTTTTTGGTCCTGATATGTTTACCAATGCAAAAAGGGGTATGAAACATTCTATCCCACTCAGTACAAACTTTAAATTATTAAAATATTTAAGTTTTAGTACTAGTGTAAATTATGATGAAATTTGGACTCAAAATACTGTGAAATTTAATGATTTTTCTCCAGAGATTAATTCAGTAGTTAAAGATACTATCAATAAAATAGGGGCTTTCAGGCAGTATGGTTTAAGTGCCTCTATGGGAACTACAATTTATGGAACTGTAAACTTCGGTGAAGGAAAAAAAATAGAGTCTATTCGTCACACTCTTAGACCATCAATTAGTTATTCTAACCGACCTAGTTTTGAACAATATTACGATACCTATATAGTTGATGCTGAGGGAAATTCTGCTGAATATACCCGATATCAAAATAGTCTTTTTGGAATTCCTGGACGATCTTTATCAAATAATATGGGGATTACTTTGGGAAATAATTTTGAGGCTAAAGTTCGAGATAAAGATTCTACAGCAACAGGACCTAAAAAAGTCGTTTTATTAAATAATTTTAATATTGCAACTTCTCATAATTTCGCAGCAGATTCTCTCAGATGGAGTCCTTTAAGAATGTCAACAGCTCTTTCTTTATTCAAAAATAAAATGAGTATTAACATGGGGGGTACTTTTGATCCTTATACTTTGAATGAAAATAATATCAGAATAAATACATACAATATCGCCTCTGGTGGAGGTTTGTTAAGACTAACAAGTGCAAATGTTAATTTAAATTATTCTTTCTCTAGTACTGAATTTGAAAATCCAGACAAAGAAGAGGATAGAAATCAAACTGAAGCAACTTCTAGTGGGGGTCGAGATGATGATTTATTTGGACGAGCAGAAGATTTTACTGACCGAAGAATGAACGAAGGAAATAGTTCGCCAGCACCTAAATATCCAAGTTATCGTAGCAAAATTCCCTGGGATTTAAAATTAGCCTACTCATTAACTTATAATAATTCGAGAAATCAACGTGATTTTACTAATAACTCGCTTATGTTTTCTGGTAATGTGGACCTAACGCCAATGTGGAAAGTTGGTCTCTCATCGGGATACGATTTTAACGGAAAAGGATTTACTTATACTCAGCTAAGGTTCAATCGAGACTTAAAAAGCTGGAGATTAAATTTCAGCTGGGTTCCTTTTAGCGACCGTGCTTCATGGAACTTTTTTATAGGTATAAAATCAGGGTTGTTAAGTGATATTAAATATGAAAAACAGAGTGAACCAAATCGCTCATATTGATTTTGGTAATTTATTATCTTTATTAAAAGTATATAATTATGAAAAAAGAAATAATAACTACATTAAATGCTCCCGCGCCTTTGGGCCCATATAATCAGGCAGTTAAATCTGGAAATACACTTTATATATCTGGACAAATTCCATTAATTGCAAATACTATGGAACTATTTAGTGGTACAGTCAAAGAAGAAACTGAATTGGTAATGGGTCACTTAAAAGAAATATTACAAGCTGCTGAAATGAAACTTGACCATGTAGTTAAAACAACAATATTCCTTGATGATATGGAAAATTTCGGAAAAGTTAATGATGTTTATGGTCGCTTTTTTGATAATGAGACAGCCCCGGCTCGAGAAACTGTTGCTGTTAAAACTCTCCCTAAAAATGTACGTATTGAAATATCGATGATTGCCGTAAAATAAAAAGCTCACTAAACCTTCGATTCTAAAAGTCTCTTGTGATACTTTACTAACTCATCAATTGGACGCTGGACAATTCTTCCGATTGTTAAATTATTTAATTTTAAAGCTCTTTCGATTTCGTCCTTAAGAAAATGAGAAACAGATCCAATAAAATGAATTGGAACTTTACTAGCGTTGTCAAACTGCATAATCTGATGGTCAATAAAACGTTTTAAGCTTTTTGCAATTATATCCTGGAAAAGAGGAATATCTTTATGCTTAATTAAAAACCTAGAAAATGTTGCTAAATATGTATTTGGATTCTCTCTCCTATAAATATTTTCTTTTATGGAATCCGGAGATAAGTCATATTCGTTTTCAAACTCAACTGCCAATTTTTTTGGCATTGTCTTAAAATAATAACTTCTAATCAATTGCTTTCCAAAAAAGTTACCACTGGCCTCATCCATCAAAACATATCCCAAAGAAACAACTCTTTGTTCTATGTTTTCACCATCATAATAAGTGCAATTTGAACCAGTTCCTAAAATACAAACGATTGCTTCTTCTTTCGGAATAACAGTAGCAAAAACAGCAGCATACGTGTCTTCTTTAATCACGATATTAGCATTGATAAAAATCTCATCAAATATCTTATTAATTCTTTTTTGTGGTGAATCTACTCCACAACCTGCTCCATAAAAATATAGATGAGTTACTTGTTCTCTATTCTGATATAACTCAAAATTATTAATGATTCGTTCCCTTAAAATTGCGCTTGAAAGCACTTGTGGATTCAAACCTAGAGTTTGCGTTGCAAATAAAGTTTTACCATTTTCATCAACGGCTATCCAATCAGTTTTTGTGGAACCGCTATCAACTACTAAAATCATTAATATTCTTTAAATATTGTTAATGTGCTTAGCTAAATCGATAAGCTTGTTTGAATATCCACATTCATTGTCATACCATGAGATAATTTTGAAAAAACGTGAATTAAGTTCCATTCCTGCTCCTGCATCAAAAATTGAAGTACGAACATCTCCAACAAAATCTTGAGAAACAACAGGTTCATCGCAATAACCTAAAATATTTTTCATCTCGTTGTTAGCGGCGTTATGCATTACTTTTTTAATTTCTTCATAAGAAGTTTCTTTCTTCAATTTTACTGTTAAATCAACAACAGATACATTAGCTGTTGGAACTCTAAATGCCATACCTGAAAGTTTACCTACTAAAGCAGGAATTACTTTAGTTACCGCTTTAGCAGCTCCTGTGGAAGCCGGCATAATATTAATCAAAGCACTTCTTCCTCCTCTAAAATCTTTTCGAGATGGTCCATCAACAGTAAACTGAGTTGCAGTAGTAGCATGAACAGTTGTCATTAAACCCTCTTCAATTTCAAAATGATCATTTAATACCTTGGCGATTGGAGCTAAACAGTTTGTTGTACAAGAAGCGTTTGAAACTATATTATCTGAAGAATTAACTTCTAAATGGTTTACACCCATAACAAACATTGGCGCATTTGCTGAAGGTGCTGAAATAACCACTTTTTTTGCACCACCATTGATGTGTGATTGTGCTGATTCTAGTGTTGTAAAAATTCCGGTACACTCTGCAACAACATCAGTATCTATTGATCCCCACCCAATTGCTGCAGGATCACGCTCAGCTGAAATTCTAACCGAATGCCCATCTACAATTAGACTATCATCGTCAACCTCTATTGTTCCATTATAAGTTCCGTGAACAGAGTCATATTTTAAAAGATATGCAAGATGATCAATATCAAGTAAATCGTTTATTCCAACAACAGTTACATCTTTTTGCTTCATTGCAGAACGAAAAACTAATCTACCTATTCTTCCAAAACCATTGATTCCAATTCTAATTGCCATTTTTTTATGTGTTTAATTAAATTTAAATTATTATACAGTGAGTATATCTGATACTCGGATTAAATCTTTATTTATTTTTGATTTACCTTTTATTGCTTTAGATAGTGGTGTTAAAATCATTTCTGAATTGTCTAAACCAACCATTACATTTGATTTACCATTAATCATAGATTCAACTGCGTGAACTCCCATTCTTGAGGCTAAAACTCGGTCAAAACAGCTTGGACTCCCTCCTCTTTGCATGTGTCCTAAAACAGAAACTCTAACTTCATAATGAGGTAGATTTTTTTCAATATACTCTGCTATTTCAAAAACATTTTTACCTGTTTTATCTCCTTCAGCCACTACTACAATACTGGAAGATTTCCCTGATTTTTCACTACGTTTGAGTGAGTCTAACAGACGATCCAATCCCATATCTTCTTCAGGAATTAATATCTCTTCAGCACCAGCGCCAATTCCGGTATTTAGTGCAATATGCCCTGCATCTCTTCCCATTACTTCTACAAAAAATAGTCGATTATGAGATATAGCGGTGTCTCGTATTTTATCTATAGCTTCAATCACTGTATTTAATGCCGTATCATATCCTATCGTATGGGTTGTTCCGAAAATATCGTTATCTATAGTCCCTGGGATACCTATAACAGGAATACTAAATTCAGATTGAAAAATCATAGCACCAGTAAATGAACCATCACCACCAATTATAATTAGTCCGTCAATTTTATTTATTTTGATAGTGTCAAAGGCTTTTTTTCTTCCTTCAGTAGTTCTGAATTCTAAACATCTTGCTGACTTTAGAACAGTACCACCCTTATTTATAATGTTGTTTGCTCCGCGAGCATTCATTAATTTAGTATTATTAGAAATCAAGCCATGGAAGCCCTGATAAATTGCAACGCATTCGATAGAAAAAAATGAGGCAGCCCTAACTACAGCACGAACAGCTGCGTTCATTCCAGGTGCATCTCCTCCTGACGTTAAAACCCCTATGCGTTTAATTTTTGAATTCATTTATTTATTTTCAGTGCAAATTTAATCATAATATTAAAAGTAGTGTTACAGCTTTGAAAAATATTATGAAAATCTCAAATGATGACTTATTCAATTTTTATTAATAAACTTGATTGCCTTTTTATTTTGGGGGTTCTCTTTTTTTGATTTTTCCTCCTTCGTTTCGGCATTAATTTCAGTTATTTTTTTAATCAACTCTTTAAAAGTATCAAAATCAACATCATAAGAAAGACCAACACCTTGAGTGTAGCCAAACTCATCTCCAATATATCGAAATTCATTTTCTTTATTAAAAACTTTTGCTTTTAATGAGCCTTCTTGATTGAGTATAAAGTCTATTTGAACATTACCAACTATTAATGTCTGCTCAACTCCTCCAACAGGAACACCGATTTTTCCATTCAGTAAAATCCTGTCACTTATTTTGGTTGAAAGAGTAAATCCCAAGCGATCTTCTGTAGCTATATCTAATAAAGCACTTTTATCTCCTTGTAAATAATCAATTCCAACCTTTAGTTTATCGTTTTCTTCCCCAATCAAATCACTGAAAACATCAGATGCTTTTTGATATAAATTATTTGTAATTCCTTGCATGGAAACACTTACTTCATTTATGAAAATACCCTGAGATAAGAGTGAAATTGCCTGAAGTTGGCTTCGTTGAGGATCTGATAAACGATAATTAATCTCTGAAGCTACTGTACCACTTGTATTTGGAAAATTAATTTCAAAAACAGGATTATCTGGTTTCAACAAGTTCCCTTGAAGTTTAATCAAAACGTCCGTAGGTATTTTTTTGTTAAAATTTGGATTATCTAGTAACAAAGCTGGATTGGCACCACCCGGGACATCATAAATCGCTTCTAAATCCATTTGAGCCTCTAATGGATCTCCCTCCCAAACTATTGTACCACCGGGTTTAACTTTAAATTTCTTGTCAATAACACCTAAATTCTTAAAATTATAAAAACCCTCATAAGTAATATAATCCCCCCACATATTGAATTTTCCATTAGTATTAATTTCCATAAAGAGGTTACCTGCTCCCCTCCCAGTCAAATAACTTCCACTTTCTTGATCTATAACAATTTCTATTTCTGCGTCATTAGTAACATCTAATTCAAAATTCATTTCTAAACCATTTATCTCTTCAATTTTATACAAATCGTTATTAGAGGTAAACCTATTTTTATTATTCTTGTCAATGAAACTAACAAAAGATATATCAGACAAGCCATAATCATCAGACCAAGGAATTTTTATTGAAGTACCGTTATCTGTTTCTCCTTCTAAATTTATCTTAAGATTTTTTGTTGGACCTTCTAATTGAACTTTACCTTTCAAATAGCCTTGACCAAAAAACAATGATTTTGTATTCTGAACTTTATTAAGAAGTAGCATTCTGTTAGATTCAATACTTAAATTGGCATTCCAATCTCTAAAGTTAGTATGCGAAAATGTGCCTGCTAAAAAAGCATTTGTTCCGTAATCATAATCTTTCATATTTACTTGATTAAACTCAAATACTTGATCATGTAATTGAATATCCATTTTATCAATATAATATCCAATATTTAAATAAGGAACCCGAAATCCACCGTTATTTAAAGTTAATAATCCACTATGTCCTAATTTATTTAATGGCCCCTGAATATTAATATTGCCATTTAGTTCTCCTTCAAATTTATTTAAAGCTTCTTTTCCAATTGGCGAAAGAAAGGATAAATCTAATGTGTTTAAAATCAAGTCATAATTAAGTTTTGGATTCTCAACACCTTTCCAAAATCCAAAACCAGATAAAACTTTTTTGTCATTATTAACCAAATTCAAATTAGAATAATAATAGTTAGTCTTAGTATTACCATTTGAATTTATATTGAAATGCCCTAAAAATTCTTTGTTAATGGTTAAATCCCTCACTTCACCAACTAAATCCATAATATTTATAAAAGGAGAGCGTTCAAAAGATCCAGAAAATGATGCTTTTCCATTCAAATAGAAAACTGGATTATATGGAAGGATATTCTCCAAGACAATGTTTTTAGCATCAATTTTAAATTTAAATTCATCATTATTTTTATGCCTTCCTGACAGGAAGATTGTTTGATCTCCAGAAACTGCCTTAAAATTTAAAATATTAAATATTTTAGAAATAGGTGAATAACTAATTTTTTCATTTGAGGAGTCTTTAGGGTTAATTGTCCAAGAATCATTTCCAACAGGTAATTCAGATTTTTTAAATCCAAAATAAGATATTCCATTCTTATCTTTTGTGTGATAAAAATTAACATTAAACGGAATTGTAGAATTTTTCTCACTTAAAAACTCCGATCTAAAATAAAGAGTGTCATTAAGCTGAGTACTTATAACATTAAAATCTCTTCCGGAATAAAACTCATGCCTAAGGTCACCGATACTTAAAAAAGTAGCATAAAATGGATTTTTGGTGTCTAATTTGAAATGAATATCTTCAAGTTGTAAATTATTCCATTTTAAAATTGGAGTATCAAATATAAATTCTGAACGCTTTTCTTCTGAAGCAAGTGTTCCTTTTAATAATATGTTTTTAGAGATTGATAAAGAAGGATATAGAGCATCTAACAGCTTTTCATAAATATTAAGGTTAAAGCTTAAATATTGTCCTTCAAGAGAAGGCTTAGTTGGCAAGAAGCCATATACCTGGTGTAAAGCATTCTGAAATAATATTGGGATTTGACTTAATTTAAAAACCCCTTTCACGTTGCCTGAAATACAATCTGAATTAGAAATTGATAAATTAGTTTCCTTCCCTAAGATTTTCTTTTTAACAATAATCGGATTTAAAAAAACAGATTGAATATCGTTTATAATACTAGCCGATGAAATTTTTAATTCACCCTCTAAATTATCCAATGTTGTCCCTTTTAAGTTTGATATAATAACTCCTTTAAATATTTTCTTGTCCGAATCTAAATTACGACCTAATGAATTTAAGTCTAACTCTGTTAAATTGGCAACGACAGTATAGACAGGAACTTTCATTCCAAAATCAAATAAAATATCACTTTTCAATTTTAGAGGTCTTGAATTAATCTTTAAAGTATTTCGTAATTTTTTATCTTCATAAAGACCTTCGAGGCTTATATTATCAATTTCTAGATTAGGGGAGGTAATTCGGGTATTAATTGCCTTCCAATTTAAAGTAATAGGGTTATTCAAAGGAATATTTCCGTTTAGTTTAAAAGCAGAAAATAATTTAAATTCTGAATTATTTTCAAAAAATTTATTTACAGAAATGTTTTTTAAATTTAACAATAAATCAATAAAACGTTTTTCCGTTTGAGAATATAAAAAACCATCTCCTATAGATCCAAATACAGAGAATTCTCCCCAATCATTAGTTGAAGTTAAATCTAAATTAAAATGATCTTTATCGCTAAAGATAGATCCTGAAAATTCAATTTTATTCAGTAGATCAAAATATTTTTTTTGATTGGCCTCAAGAGTTGAAATATTATTTAAAAACCCTGCGGTGAATATTTCAATGGAGTTAATGTCCATAAAAAAAACTGGGCGTTCAATATCAAACATATGTTTTATCCCAAAAGAACCGTTAAATTTTACATCCTCATTTTTAAATTTTATGTTCTCAAATTCAATTGAATTTATTGGTCCTTTTGCAGAAAATGAAAAATCTATTCCTTTATTTTTAGGGAAATAAAAGGGTTTGTTTATAAAATGTTCAATAAAAAGTAACCCTTCGGATGCTTCAAGTTCAATGGATCCGTCACGAAAGAAGTTTTTCAGAGTCCTTTCTTTTCCTTGCATAGTCAATGACCCTTTAAATTTATTTGATTGACTCTCAATTTCTAAATCTTTAATATTTAGACTGCCTGGCTCATAACTAATAATTCCTTTCAGGAAAAAAGGTAATTTAACTGGAGAACTTAAGACACCTTTTAGACTTTCTAATATTATACTTAAACTATCTCCTTGATATGCAAAATTAGTTCCAATCAGATTAAACTTATTTATATTGATAATTCGGCTTGAATCCTTATTAAAATTATTATATGTGAAATGACCGTCATAAATTTGAACTAAAGAGCTTTCTAAAAAAGATTTATTTTTTTGTGAATTGTCTTTATTTAATTTATCCAACAATACTTTTAATGAATGAGATTCTTCATTTGTGTACTTCGTTAAGTTTAAATATACTTGTGAAGCTTCAATGAAATCAAGGGTAAAATCACTTTTATTTAATTTTTTAAAATCTAATATAGACGTTTTAAACTTTTTTATAAATAATAAAGTATCAGCATGATGATCTTCAATATAAAAATCAGAAAATTGAAGTTTACCGTTCCATTGTAATTGGACTTTTTCTATTGTGAAATTTTGTTGTGTTTTTATTTTAAAATCTTGAGTGATTGAATAAATGATTTTAGTCTGAACGTATGACGATGAAACAATCCAAAATCCAACTAGGAAAGTTAGGAGAATCACACCTATTGTAATGCCAATTATTTTTTTTAGTTTTTTGATTGTATTATTTTACTTTTGTAACGTTATATAAAATCGAATGTTACCCAAAACTCCAATTATATTAGCTATTGAATCTTCATGTGATGATACAGCTGCAGCTGTAATTAATGGACGTAAAATACTATCCAATTGTATCGCAAATCAGGAAATTCACATCGCATATGGAGGCGTTGTTCCTGAATTGGCTTCACGTGCACATCAGTCTAAAATAGTTCCAGTAGTTAAACAAGCTTTACGCAAAGCAAATATCGACAAAAAAGATATAACAGCAATAGCATACACTCAGGGTCCTGGACTGCTTGGTTCTCTTTTAGTTGGAAGTGCATTTGCTAAGTCACTGGCGCTTGCCTTAAATATTCCTTTGATCCCAACAAATCATTTACAAGCTCACCTTTTAGTCCATTTTATTGATGATGAGCGTATTCAAACTCCTAAATTTCCTTGCCTTGGAGTAACTATTTCAGGAGGACATACGCAATTAGTTTACATGCAGGATCAATTTAAAATGAATATTATTGGCACAACATTAGATGATGCTATTGGAGAAGCTTTTGACAAATGTGGGAAACGCATGGGGCTCGCCTATCCATCTGGTCCAGAAATCGATAAATTAGCTAGAAAAGGTAATCCACATCGTTTTTCGTTCCCCATACCAAATCTACCTGCTTATGATGTTAGCTATAGTGGAGTAAAAACTGCAGTAATTAATTTTATCTCAAATCAAGAGCAGAAAAATCCTAATTTTATACAACTAAACCTAAATGATCTTTGTGCCAGTATTCAATATACACTAGTTCAGATTATTTTAAAAAAAATAATTCAAGCAGCTAAGGAGAAAGAGTTAAATAATATTATCATTGGTGGTGGAGTTGCAGCAAATTCTGAAATCAGAAATCAATTGTACCAAATAGCATCAAAAAAAGGTTGGGAAATTTCTCTGCCACCTTTTGAGTTTACCACAGACAACGCTGCTATGATTGGGATAGCTGCTTATTATAAATACAAAAAAAAGAAATTAGGAAGCTTAAGTGACATTTCTGATGCACGTTTAAAATATGGAATATGACTCTTTTTTATGATACTTCCGTTGAATTAAATGTAAAAGAATTTATTTTTAATAAGGAGGAAAGCAAACATTTGGCTAAAGTATTACGAATGTCAATTGGTGACATTATTTCGGTCACTAATGGTATGGGAGTTGAATGGATAGGTAAACTTTCACTAGTAACTCCTTATAAAGTAATCGCGAAATTAAAAGATTCAGTAAAGCATCAAAAAAATAAAAATCAAATTCATCTCGTCATTGCACCTACTAAAAACAATAATCGAATGGAATGGTTGTTGGAAAAAATCACTGAACTAGGTGTCGCGTCCATTACTTTTATTTCATGTGATAATTCTGAAAGGAAAATTATAAAGAAGAAACGTTTTGAAAAAATTATCATTTCCGGTTTAAAACAATCACAACAGTTTTTTTTGCCAAAAATCAATGAAATAATTTCATTTAAAGAATTCATTACAACTCATGAATCTGATCAAACCTTTATTGCTCATTGTGAAGATCAACCTAAGCAAAAATTAATTGACATTAAATTAACTGGAAGTGAAATTAGTTTAATGATTGGTCCCGAAGGTGATTTTAGTCCCTCCGAAATTAACTTTGCAATAGAGCGAAATATAGTTCCGGTAAGTTTAGGTAAACAAAGGTTCAGAACAGAGACTGCAGGAATATTAGGTTGTCATTTACTTTTGATTAAACAACAGCAAAACACAATCCTATAACTTTCCTATCTTTAAACTATGAATAATAAAGAAATTTCAAAAGGTATTGTCTGGGCTGTAATACAGTTGTTAGGTATTTCCATAGTTTTATGGTTACTTTTTCAATTACAGGCATTGATTATTTACATGGTAATTGCAGGAGTAATTAGCTTAATCGGTCGTCCAATAAATCGCTTTTTTATTAAACGTCTTCGTTTTAAAAACGCTTTAGCTACATCGTTAACTTTATTTATATTGCTAAGTATACTTGTTAGTGTTTTTTCACTTTTTGTTCCTTTATTAATTCAACAAGGAGAAAATCTATCTCTCTTGGATGTTGAAAGTTTAAAAATAACAACCGAAACACTGATTCAAGAAATTAGTCTGTATTTTAAAGTTGACAATAGTTTTTGGCAACGCCAGCTTGCTGTTGATAATCTTTTTCAAAATGTAAACTTTGGATTGATTCCTGAATTGTTAAATCAGATTCTTGAATTATTAGGAGGATTTACTATTGGTCTTTTTTCAGTAGTTTTTATTCTTTTCTTTTTTTTAAAAGACAGTCATTTACAACATAGTATTATTTTAACCCTTGTAAATGACAGTGTTTTGGATCGTGTTAAAAAGTCAATCGAGAAAACAAAACATCTTTTATCTCGTTATTTTTTGGGACTATTACTTCAAATCAGTATCCTTTTAATTATTTACAGTATTGTCTTGGCAATTTTCAAAGTAGAAAATGCTTTCATCATAGCTTTTCTTTGTGCATTACTTAACTTAATTCCATATTTAGGTCCTATTATAGGAGGATTTCTAATGATGATTTTAACAATGACAAGTTTTATTGCTGCAGATTTTAGTACAGTCATACTTCCAAAAACAATCTTTGTTATGATCGGTTTTACAATTGGTCAATTAATTGATAACTTCTTCAGTCAACCATTTATTTTTTCCAACAGTGTGAAGTCACATCCACTCGAGATATTTATAGTAATTCTTGCTTCTGGAACCTTGCTAGGACCTATCGGAATGATTATTGCTATTCCTCTTTACACAACTTTAAAGGTCATTTCACAAGAATTTTTATCTCAAAACAAAATTGTGAAATCACTAACCAAAAACTTTTAATTTTAACTATGAAAAAATACGCCTTTATCTTTTTATTTGTCTTTTGTTTTTTCAGTTTTAGCCAGGAACAGAAACTAAGTCATACTGAAAAAAAAATATTAGCTCATGTACAAACAATGAATAATGAGAGTATTAATTTTTTAGAGAAACTAGTAAATATCAATAGCGGTACACTTAACAAAAAGGGTGTTCGTGAAGTAGGGGCTGTTTTTGAAACTGCATTTAAATCTATTGGGTTTAAAACTCAATGGATTAATATGCCGGAAGAGATGAATCGTGCAGGACATTTTTTCGCGTCTCATGATGGGAATAAAGGAAAAAAGCTTTTACTAATCGGTCATTTAGATACTGTTTTCGAAAAAAATAGTCCATTCCAAAAGTTTGAAAGAATTAATGACACTACAGCATTTGGTCCAGGAGCCAATGATATGAAAGGTGGAGATGTAGTTGTTTTTTTCGCGTTAAAAGCACTATCAGATTTGAACCTATTAAAAAATTCTAAAATTACTGTAGCTTTTACAGGAGATGAAGAAAGTACAGGTAAGCCTTTATCTATTTCAAGAAAAGACCTTATTGAAGCTGCAAAAAATTCTGATATTGCTTTAGGATTTGAAAATTCTACTGGTTTTAATTATGCAACTATAGCAAGACGTGGTGCTTCAGGATGGCAAGTAAAAGTTGAGGGCAAAAGAGCCCATTCCTCACGTGTTTTTAACGAAAATACTGGAGCGGGTGCTATTTTTGAAATGAGTAGAATTCTCAACTCATTTTATGAAGAAGTTAAAGGCGAAAAGTACTTGACATTTAATCCTGGAACTATTTTAGGTGGAACTTTTGTTAATTATAATCCTCAAAAAAGTAGTGGAGATGCTTTCGGTAAAACTAATGTTGTTGCTCAGACTACCATTGTTAATGGGGGATTAAGATTTATATCAGAAGAGCAAAAAAATAATGCACGGTCAAAAATGCGTAGAATTGTTTCTCAAAATCTTCCTCAAACTAAGTCCTCGGTCACTTTTACTGATAGTTATCCAGCAATGGGACCAACTGAAGGAAACAAAGCTTTATTATCTATTCTAAATGATGTAAGCGTTTCATTAGGTCACAAGGGTGTGACTGCATATGATCCTGGAGAAAGAGGGGCAGCAGATATTTCTTTTGTTGCAGATTATGTTGATGGATTGGATGGATTAGGTACTATGGGTAATGGAGCACATACACCGAAAGAAACAGTTGATTTAAAAACGATGAATCCTTTAATACAACGTACAGCAATATTTATTTATCGCTTAATTTCTATTAACTAACAATATTTATCATAAATACCTTTCTGACGTTTAAGAGCTTCTTTAAACTCATTTGATAAACTTTTAATCAAGACTTCTGTCGATTGAATGTCTTTTATTGAAGTTACTCCCTGGCCTGCTGACCAAATTGTTTTCCATGCCTGTGCTTCCGCTTTGGCAGCATCTAATTCACTTCCGAAATCAATTTTCTTTGATTGATTCCAAAGCTCTTCTGTAATTCCCATTGCTTCAAGACTAGGACGTAAAAAATTTGCACTAACTCCGGAAACAGCAGCGGTATAGACAATATCTTCTGCTTTACTATTCATGATCATTTGTTTATACTCATCTTCAGCCATACTTTCATCCACATTGATAAAACGTGTTCCCATATAAGCTAAATCAGCTCCCATTTGTAAAGCCGATGCAACATCATTTCCATTACTAATACACCCAGACAATAAGATTGTTTTAGTATAAAACTGTTTGATTTCATTAATCAAAGCCATCGGGTTTAAAGTTCCTGCATGTCCTCCAGCGCCAGCCGCGACCAAAATCAAACCATCGACACCAGCTTCTGCTGCTTTTTCAGCATGCCGTTTTTTAATTACATCGTGGTATACCAAACCACCATAACTATGAACTGCATTGACCAAATCAGAAACAGCTCCAAGAGATGTTATAATCAAAGGTACTTTATGCTTTATACAAATTTCTAAATCCGGTTGTACTCTTGGGTTAGTTGGGTGAACAATAAGGTTTACTCCAAAAGGTGCTGCCTTTTTTCCAGTCTCGTTTTCAAATGTTGCTAGTGCTTGTTTAATTTCAATCACCCATTCTTCAAAACCTTCTGTAGAACGATGGTTTAAAGCTGGAAAAGTGCCTACTACTCCATTTTTACAACATTCAATAACTAATTTTGGTCCTGAAATCAGAAACATGGGAGCTGCTACAGCAGGAACTGATAAATTATTTATAAAACTTGGTGTCATAATATTTAATTTTTTATTAATAAAGTCCACTCAAACTTAAAAGTAGAAACAATATTTTGATTTTCATCTAACCCTTTTGAAGTTAGCCAGAGAGTTTGGGGTACCTTTAATTTGATTAGTTTTTCTATTGCATCAGTGATTTTGTTTTCAGGTGCACATGAAAAAGTAATTCTTCCACGAGCCTTTTTAGAAAAATTTGCTTTATTGTTAACAACTAACATCGATATCTTTTGATTTGAGCTTTGTATTTCTTGCATTAACAAAACTCCAGTAGTAAGTTCGGCTGCCATTCCTTGAACGGCCCAAAACATTGACTTAAATGGATTTTGATTAATCCATCGGTGTTTAACTTTTGCTTCGCAATAATTTCTCTCAAAAACGACTACACGAATTCCTGCCAACCAAACCATTGGTAGCTTGAAAAAAGTAAAAAAGTTTAGCTTTGAGGGTGTAAATTCCATGTACTAGTTTAAAATAGATAATGGATCAATGTACTTTATATTAAAAGCTTTAGCAACTTCCCTGTAAACTACTTTCCCGTTAACAACATTTAATCCTTTGGCAAGTGATTTATTTTCTATGCATGCATTTTTCCATCCCTTGTTAGCTAGTTGTAAAACATAACTCAAAGTTGAGTTTGTCAGGGCAGTTGTTGAAGTAAAAGGAACAGCACCTGGCATATTAGTTACTGCATAGTGAATAATTCCCTCTTTTATAAAAATAGGATCATCATGTGTTGTAGGTTCGCTCGTTTCAAAACAGCCACCTTGATCAATTGCAACATCAACTAGCACTGTTCCTGGGAGCATATTGTTAAGCATTTCCTTACGGATTAATTTTGGAGCTTTTGATCCAGGTATTAATACAGTACCAATAATCAAATGAGAATTCTTTAATTCTTGTTCGATAGTAAGTGAGGTTGAATAGATCGGAGTTACATTTGGAGGCATAATACTTTCCAATTCACGCAGACGATTCAAATTAGTGTCTAAGATAGTGACGTTTGCTCCTAATCCAGCAGCCATTCTTGCCGCTTCCGTTCCTGAAATTCCACCACCAATGATTAATACATTAGCAGGTTTAACACCGGTTACACCTCCTAATAAAATCCCCAAACCACCTTGCGGTTTCTCCAAATATTTAGCGCCTTCTTGTGTCGCCATTCTACCTGCCACCTCAGACATCGGAATTAACAATGGAAGTTTACCATTTTCCTCAACAGTTTCATAAGCTAAGCAAACAGCATTAGCTTTTATCATTGCATGGGTTAAAATTTCGTTTGATGCAAAATGAAAATAAGTAAACAATAATTGGTTGGGTTGAATTAAGTCATACTCTACTTTAATTGGCTCTTTCACCTTAACAATCATTTCAGCAGTTTTATAAACCTCTTCAATAGTTCTAGAGAAAGTACAGCCTACATTTTCAAATTCACTATTTGAAAATCCACTAAGTAAGCCTGCATCATTTTGAATATTCACTTGATGTCCAGCTCTAATAAGAGATTGAGCACCTGCGGGAGTCAACCCTACTCTTGCTTCTTGTGGTTTTAATTCTTTTGGAACTCCTATTTTCATTTAAAATCAACTTTAAGTTAAATATATTTATAAATTAAAATTAATCGAAGATATAAATTTGAAGAACATTCTGTCAGTAATTATGGGAAAAGTAAATTCAAATTTATAACTTGTATCTAACAAATTTTAACTTATGAAATATTTTAACAAAACAAGGACTATCGAGCAAAAGGTGACAGATCGAGAAATGATACATCTGTTAGAACGTCAAACAGAATTATTAAAAGACATTCTAATTGAACTTAAAAGACAAAGGTAAAGATGAATTTTTAAAAAAATATTGTAAACAAAAAAACCTTCATAATTACTTGAAGGTTTTTTGTTTTAAATAATGTGAACGCGACAGGATTCGAACCTGTGACCGTCTGCTTAGAAGGCAGATGCTCTATCCAGCTGAGCTACGCGTCCTTTCTGTTTATTGATAGTGCTTCGCACAGTATTATATAAAATTTAAATTGTCATTAAAATTAAAAATCACAATCATAATTACAAAAAATGCGAAAACAGGTTTCAAAGAACGAGAGCAAAAATAGCTTTTCTTGCCAAGATGCTGAAACTAATTTATGAATAATTTACTGTAAAGTGTAAAGGG